>VFQU01000123.1_pt1 | contig 99428 bp, 74 predicted proteins | sample 3512311 | NCBI WGS metagenome assembly VFQU01 (sample SAMN10412377, study PRJNA504923) | tailings metagenome | isolation source: Relicate 3 Philex TSF3 active mining site | place: Philippines: Tuba, Benguet | collected 2017-08-29
GCAACTTGGATCTGCTTTCCTCGCGGTCGGTCGCGGTAATTGGGTCTCGCAAAGCTACTGCGAATGGAATCGTGCGATCGCGCAAGGTTGCCCGTCTTCTCGGGGAAAATGGATTCACTGTGATGTCAGGTCTTGCTGAGGGAATTGATACGGTCGCCCACCAAGAAGCGATCGCGGTTGGCGGCAAAACGATCGCAGTCGTTGGCACTGCTTTGAATTGTGTATATCCACGCCAGAATACTGCTCTACACAATGAACTTGTTCGACAGCACCTGGTGGTAAGTCAAGTTCCGTTCGTTCAATATTCCCGACAGGACTATCAGCAAAATCGTGAGTTCTTCCCAGAGCGAAACAGAACAATGTCAGCGTTGAGTTTGGCAACGGTGATTGTGGAAGCGTCAGATACAAGTGGTTGCCTGATTCAAGCTCAAGCTGCGATCTCTCAAGGGCGAAAACTATTCATTCTCAAGTCTTGCGTTGAAGGCGGATTCTGCTGGACTAACCGATTCCTAGCATTGGGTGCTATTACGATCGAAAATGGGAAAGAATTGTTGGAGCAATTACGGTGATATTGGAAGTCGCTATTTTAGACGTGAAACCCGAATTGACAGTCGAATTTGAAGCTGCTTTTGAAACAGCCTCAACAATTATCGCTTCGATGTCAGGTTATATTTCTCATGAACTTCAGCGCTGCATTGAAAAGCCGTCTCGTTATGTGTTGCTAGTTCGTTGGCGCACTTTGAAGGATCATACGGTTGGATTTCGCCAGTCGCCGCAGTACCAAGAGTGGAGATTGCTTCTGCATCACTTCTATGATCCATTTCCAACTGTGGAGCACTATGAAGCGATCGGTCAATTAGTTCAAGTGCCATCTTAAGCCTCTTTTGTTCTCAAGATTTAGCCCCTATCTTTCTTTTTTCAATCTCTGCGATCGGCAATAACAAAGTCTCTTCAATTTCCTGCCGAACATCACGACTAACATAACAATCGCTATTCAAACAATCAACTAGAAGTTTGTTTGTAGCATAGTACTGTTGTAATTGTCCTCTTTGTTCTTCACTAAATTGCCAATTTCTTGCAATATCGCGGTGTTGCATCACAATTGATTTCAACTTCTCAAGCCATTTTTGACTATCAGTTTTCTGCCATTGCTTCAAGCCTTCCAAATTTTGATTAGAAAAATTGGGAAGTGCATCGCATAGATTCAGCAAATCACACTGTAACTGCCCACTATCCAGAGCACGATCAATTTTTGAATCAATAGCTTTTGAGAGAGCGAATGCACGCTCATAAGCTTCATCTAGCTTTAGTACTAAATTATGAATATACGCCAATGTGTGCGGGTAAGCGAAAGAAAGATTGTGGGTCTTATCAAGAGCTATGTTGTGATTTACGGCACTATCGAGCGTACATTCGAGGTTTAAACTGAAATCCAGAATGAAATAGAATGCTCGAACAGAAGCAGGCTTATAACGAGATGTCATTAAAACAGTCTTTTTTCTAAGCCACTCCAAATACTGTTGAAGCCTTTCATCTGGAAGTAGTGCATCCACTTCTTGCTTCATGATCAACATTAGACGAGTGCTATCTGGCAATAAATCTACAACTAATCTGAATATTTCACGCCAACGTTTTTGAGTAATGTTGCGTGCTAATTTTTCATAATCTCCCCGATTTACGATTTCCTTGGCTACAAAATACTCTTGAAATGTTAGGTGTGAGAACGAGTAGATTCCTCTAGCACGTTCTACAAGTAATCCATGCTGCGCTTCAATTGACCTCAAGGCAGCCTCACTATTAATCTGCAAAATTCTAGAATCAGTTTCAGAATCGTGCAAATTCATCATGTAATCAGCAATATGTTGTTCGATAGTTCGTTGTTTGAAAAAGAATTCTTTTTGATCAAAACTTTTTAGTGCAAACTGACTCAATAGATTCTCTTTATTGCGAGTTGAGAGATCTTTGTAAAATCGATCTCTTTGAATTCCGCGACTAGCATCCCATCTACTTAATAGTACACGCAATCCTTTTTCATATAGCTCAGCACGATTTCTTGGAAATTCCAATGAATCCTCACATTCTAAACATAGTAAAGTGAGAAGTAGAGGATTACTAGCTAATTCTTTAATTGCTGAGTTTTTCTGTAATTCAATAATAAGTGATGAGGATATCTCCTTTGCTCGAAATAAGTCTTTACATCGAAACCAATTCTGGATGAAACTGATAATCTGCTTATCATTAAATTGCGCTAATTCTACTTCCGTAAATCGCTCAAATACATATTCTTGAGCAGCGAGGCGACAAGTGATAACGACTTGATTATTTGGGAATCGATCCAGAAAGCCGTTAATGTCAGAGACCAACCGCTCAATATCTTCATAAATTTCATCTAATCCATCTAGTAAAATTAAAGCCCGTCCATGTTTCAACAAATCACTGATACGACTATCCTCATTTCCTAAGTATTGTTGAATGTAATCGAGTAAGCTCAGTTGGCTAGAGGTGTTAACGAAGTCCTTGAGCGCGATAAAAAATGGAACTCTATTATTCTGAAAATCCCCTTCTATACATCTGATTGCTAAGTATTTCAAGAAGGTTGTTTTTCCAGCTCCTGGCTGTCCTAGTAATATTAGTCTTTGATGTTTCTGAACCACTTCAATTCCGGGAACACTCTCTGTCGGTAGGTCGTTAAATCTAAATTGCTTTGCTACTTTTGTCTTTAAGTGGTCAATATTGTTGGCAGAAATACGTCCTGAAATTTTTCTTAAAATCTTGACATCAGTATAGATTCCTTGTTCTCCAGTGATCCTGATAGGCTGAGTCATATGTAGAACGCGCATTGTTCCGCATCTCTCTTGAATTAGAGAACGGATTTCCTCGCGCATTACTTCAACTAACACATCGATCTCAGGTTTAATTCCTAGCTTTTTTCCAGTAACCCCCCAAATCAAGCGCTCTAAAGGATTAGATTCAGACTGACGAAAATCTACCCACGTTCTATTTTTTAAAAACCTTGGTAAAGCAGGAACAGATGAAGCATCAGCCAACACAACCGGAATGACAGGACAGCCACGATCGACAAACTCATTAAGAAATGCTTCAATCTCCTCTTGCTGCCAAGGTCCAACTCCCTCACGCCCGACAAAAACAGCAGCAGCTTTGATTTGTCCAATCTGCTCATCTAGTAACCTTTGCCAGGGAAGTCCAGGACGCAACTGTTCCTCGTCTAGCCAAGGTTCAATGGCGTGCTGTTTCAACTGCCTGCAAATCTCCCGAACCGCAGGTTTATCTTTACTGTTGTGACATAGAAAGACATCAAATTCCGTACTGTCCTGAGAAGCTCTCTGCGATTGCTCAGCCATATGTCCGAAGAAAAACTTTATGACTTATTCTAATGGTTGCAAGTAGCACTCGCTCATTCTAGAAAAATCGGCATTGCCTGCATAATCAAGATATGATTTAAGGCTATTTCGTTAACAATTTTGCGATCGGCATTGAGTAAGCTGAACTCGAACCGCATCAGGCAATTTTGGGAATGTGTTTGCCTGCGCTTCTTTTGACATGCCTTGCCAAATCATCATTGCTGCCGCTTCTCCATAGGACATCGCTTCTTCCAAAAGGTCGCAATATGCATCTTCTGCATCCGGATCACCCCCCTCGTCTAATAACTCATCCCGGACGGGTGATCCAGCTTCACGCCACTGTTTGCGGCGCTCCAAAATGGCTTGAACCTTCTGCCAATGTTCGGGATTGAGCGAGTAAACTTTAAGCTTTTCACCTTCATGATTTGGCACAGAACGACTCCAACGAAATGTTGCTTTTAGGCAAAGCTGAAGCAGCAGTTCATGAACGATCTGGGTGTCAGAGAGTTTGTCACCGATCGTAAAGTGGAGTGCAACTCGCATTTCGTCTTTTAAGGCTCTCGCTTGCTCAGCGATCGCATTAAGATCATATTTTGTCCATTCCTCGCCTTGGATGATGCGATCGACAAACTGAGTGATGCCAATTTTTTCGCGTAATGCTCGACGCAGTTCAATTTGATTGAAATCCCAAGGACAGAACGATTTCCCCCAAATGGCTTGCTGCTTAAGGCTTTTCACACTTCGATCAAGGGCGAGTTGAGGATTAAGCTGCACTTCGAGCGAGACTATCTCGGCTCTACGTTTGCCCTCCTGATCCCAGAGCACATCTTCTGGGGTTACGGTGTCGAGTCCGTAGAACTCTTTGAGATGGTACTTACTCATGGCTTGCTGATCTTCTGGAGCAATTCGCTCGTCGCGCTGTGTTGAACTGTTCGGCTCCTGGAGCGCTCGAATTTCAGCAAAGGTTAGGTTGGTGGCATTCGCAATTGCGATCGCAGCTTGTTCACGCTGCTCCTTGCGGGTTTCCTTAAAAAGAGTTTGAATCGTTGAGCTAGAGACTGCTGAACGAATGGTGACGGCATTGCCTTCTCGACGCAGACGGACATAGAGCGCATCGCGGAGCTGATACATCGATGCGTTTTGATTCGCGCTCAGTTCACAAAATAAATTGAGGTGGGGATCATCGTTCCAAGAATAGTGATCCATCAAGAGTGCCGTATCTTCGCGCAAGTTTGCTCGAATCAGACGCACCATTGCACTTGTGGAATGAAACAGGTGCTTTTTCACCTCTAAGCGATGGGTGGCGCGACTCACTTTTGAGAAGTTATTTCCTGTGCGGGTACACCACACGACACGAGGCACTGGCTCTCGGACTCGACTCAATGCTTGCGATAAATCGGCATCGGTTCCCGCAACTCCAGTGAAAATTCCAAATACTTCACGAATCACCCCTTGAATCTCGATGCTGATTCCGGTTGCCATTGACGGGGAACTGATAATCACATCGAATAGTCCTTGTGCAAGTACTCGGTCGGGGTGTTCGATGAATTGACGCTCAACTTGCCCTCCACTCGTTTCAGAATTAATCACAAGCGTTCGTTTCTCAGGGTGTGTGCGATCGACGATTTTTGCGATCGCTTGACTGGTTGTTTTACTATCAGTAGCCACAAAGATGACTTGCCCAGTGGGAAGATCTGCGAGCGCATCAATCAACTTCTGTGTAATAACGGTGCGATCGGGAGCTTCGAGGAATGTCACGGGAAACCCATCCGGCTGATAATCATTGTGAACGAGAAATGGCTGTTTACCATCGCCCCGTAGAGTTTGAATGTAGTTGAGAACTGCATCGTTTAAGTCTGCATCCGCTACTAGGACGCACTTTGCAACTTCTAAAAGCTCTCGAAATCTTGCAAGTAAAGCAGGGCGTTTACCGTCTTTAGCACAGGTACTCGAAGTAAGAAGATGACGCACGACTTGAACGACTTCATCGATGAGTAGTACGCAGCCTCGAAATTGTTGCGGATCGATCGCGAGCAATGAATCTACACAGAACCCCACGCGCAAGGTGTAGCCTGATCCGGTAATGAATGAGCCATTCACCTTATCGAGATCGCCTCGCCAATCTAAGCCCACACGGTTTGCAAGGTTTCTGCCTAATGCAATCCGAAACGTAGCCGAGAGAACTTTCGGACTCGATTCAACGAGCAATCGCAGCAGGTTTGTTTTTCCGGTTCCCTTGGAAGAAACGAATGCGACAATCCCTTCTGTTGGGAATTCTTCTTGGCTCAGACTCGATAAGTCCGGTACATTCACTGATCGTGAAATCGATGATTTGAGTGGATGAAATAAATCATGTTCCAACTTCCAGTGACGGAATTCAAGGGCATCAGTATAAGCCGTTTTTAATGCTTTGATGCCACCTGCAACAATCAGGTCGTCAATTCCTTTTGCCCCTTTCCAGGTCATGACAGAGACGTGATCTTGAGTGGCTTCAAGCAAATGGCTGAATCGAATCAGCGCACACCCAACTCGCCGTCGAGTTTTAGGATTTTCATCTTGGTCAAATGCGAGGAAATGAGGTCGCCCAAACCGACAAAAGGCAATGACATCTGAGATTAAAGTGTGGCTTCCGTCGAATAGGCGACTGTATCCCCCATTTACGCCAGACAAAGCGATTGCAACATAGCCTTTGCTCAGTAAAGCGAGCGCTTTTTTGCCCCCTTCAGTCCAGATAATCGGGATGTCAGGATGTGATTCTAACCAGGTCCAAAATGAGCCGTCATGGGGAACTTCAACGCGATACCGCGCTGAGATGAGATCGCGGATTTCTGCTGGAATCGTTGGCAAGAAAGCACGAGATCCATTCCTGGATGGGGTTTCGTACTTGATGAATTTTCCTTTCTTGGAATCAATACGTGGTGTTTGGAGTTTTGCTTGCCAAATGGTTCCGTCTTCGTTTGTAAAAAGCGCTGCCGTTTGATCAGGGCGAGCTTTTGCCCCAAATCGTGTGTATGTCCAGTTCAAAGCATCAGCAATCGGAGATTCGACATCCCCACCTGGGTTTACCTGAATGTCGGACACAATTTTGATTGTGCTTTCAAATAGCGCTGGTGCGATCGCAGATCCGTCTAAACATTCGTGCCGAAATGCGATCGCAAACTCAGAGTGCTGAGCATTCGACTGAAGTGATGTCGAAACGCCTACATCAAACGAATGCTGCTGCGATCGCAGAGCATCCTCATTGAAAGATGTCATTTTATTGCTCCCGATGAATTAAGGTTCGGGAGATTCAAAGCGCGACTTTTCACCCTTTGAATCCCTTTCTGAAGTGCGTGAAAGGGATACCAAGCGTGTCTCAACCAATTAGATCAGAAAAAATGCGCGTTCTATCTCAGCTTGTATCTCGGTGAAATCCCAAAAAACATCCCGATCCATATTGCGCTCATCTTTCGATATGCCATAATGAAGACACGAGAAAACAACGGTGATCTCTAACAGCTTTTACGATGTCCAACTCGCGAGTGTTAGAAGATCCGTCAAGGTATCCCATACCTTATCTCCTACTAAGGGAGACCGTTTATCAGATTAAGCTGAACCCTTCTGCCGCAAACAGTTGGGTTTTCGCTCTTTAAAGCATCCTCCTTTGTTAATCAAAAAGAACGCCTGTCCTATTGCGCTCGATCGTACCTTAGATCAAAAGATCTGCAACCGAGGGCTGTGGGATTATTAAACACCCTGTTTTTACTCAAAATGAGCGAGTCAACACCGAGATGCAGCACCGCTCTTAGATCTGTCAATTGTGGCTGAACCTGCTTTGTTATAAGAGTTTCGCAACTGCGATTGTTGTCAGATTCTAGTGTCTAAACTTCAGTCGTCCTTTTTTTCGTGTCGCGATTCTAGAAGACGGGAGTGCTGAATGATTAGGAGATCGTGGCAACGTTTCAAGATGCGAGTTGTGATGGCAATTCTGTCAACGCGATCAAGAACTGGGTTGGGATATGGCTGAGATATGTTGCGAGATTCTAGTTGGACGGTCAATTTTGTCAACACGACGGGCGGTCGCATGACTAGAACTAGGTCAAGGCAATGTTTCTAGATGCGAATTGGACGGTCAATTCTGGCAACAGGATTGAGATGTCGGTTGGGATAGGCTGGGATATGTTGCGAGATTCTAGATGAGCGGTCAATTCTGTCAACACGGTGAGCGACCACATTAGTGGAAGTACCCGCAGGAATGTTTCTACATACGAGTCATTCAGTCAACTCTGTCAATTGTTGCGATTTATTAAGAATTTATAGAATTAATTCAACATGGAAGGTTTGTTGATTAAATTGCACAACCTGCCGCCAGAACGGTGATGAAGTTTAATTGAGCCGCGTTGACAATCAGAGCAACGATCAACAAATGCACGAAATGTTAGCGGATTCTAGAGTGAATGTTTCGCGATCCTAGTCTTTCTGAACTACAGAAATGAGACGCGATCATCGCGTCAAGCCTTTACAAGAGCTGAACCTTGTACTACAGAGGTCACAGCATCATGAAGCATTGGTGTTGACAGTTTTACTTTAGCAAAGTGGTTCTCAGCGCTTAGCGGTATACTTTTCCGCATGTCGATCTCTTCTACTAACGTGACTCAATTAGACGACTTCCAAGCACTGTCAGTATTCGCTGACTCCGCCGATTCTGAATTGATGATCGCCTCCATCAATTCAGATCGGGTGCAAGCTTATGCTGCAAAGTTAAAGGGGGATAAGTCATTTCTGCACTTGGTTCTTGTGAATGTTGCAGCAGGAATTAATCAGTTCAGATTGCAGTCTGATCGCTCACACCTGGAAGAGGATAAAGATGTGGTCAATCTCTATGGTGAGACTGAGAAAATTGGGGCTTTAGACAAGCGATCAATTCAACGGCTGGAACGACGGTTTCGTTCTGTACTAAAGACAGATGAGTTTTGGCATCAAACGGCGACTTGGATTCTGGTTCGTCTTGATCAGTGGCAACAAGAATCGCAGATACCTTCAGAGCTTGGGGTTCTATCTATCAAGTCAGAGCGTAGCATGACAGATAGTGATGAGTGGCGCGAGTCATTGGTCACGAGTACCTGCGCTTGGCATACTGCTAGTCAGTGGTTGAGACACTTGAACCTTCCGACATATGGGGCATCTGAAATTGATAAATTGTTGGGCATTGAAACCATTGACTCTGAAGACACACGAGAACCTTTATTCCAGGATGCAGAGATTGAACGAATTGCGACAGGTTATCCCATCCTCACGGGTGCTCAAGCACTCATCAACTCTCAGTGGGAAGATGGCGAATATCCTTACTGGAAAAAGCTAGTAGGTGACGGGTTCATCCAGCACAACATTGTCCGTCAAAGCCCTTCCAGCCAGCAGATGGAATTGGTTCCAGGGCAAGCTGCTTGGGAGATTATTAAGAATTTTGGTCCTGAAGCCGCATATGTTTTTCTCATCTTCGCTTCGTATGCAACTGACTCTGAGGAGCCGTGGGCTGACCAAATTCGGTTGCAGGGGACAGATCTGATCCGACTGTTTGGCTGGGATAAACGCACAGACATTACGATCGCGCAAAAGCTCAAAAAGATTGCCAGCCTAGTAGAATTGGTTTGTAGCCTTTCTGTGCTGGTGAGTAACATCAATATTGGCAAGAAACGGTACAACGTTGAGCGAGGTGCAATGTGGATTCTGGAAGGATTGGGATATTCAGGTCAACTCGCTTTAACGGTCAATGCGAATCGCTCTGGTTCTCCAAGCTATGAACCAGGGGAACCAGATGAGCTATACATCAAAGTGCGCCCTGGAATTTGGACTGAAAAGTTTTTGAATGCGAGCGATGTGAGTGCGAAGGAAGCGCTCTTTCAATATGGCTATCTCGCAAAAAGTACCCTTCAAATCAATCCTTATCGTCAGCGCTTGGCTTCAAAACTAGCGATTTTCCTCACAATCATGAGTCGGATTCGAGAAGAAGGTCGTTATGAAGTCAGAACTCTCCTGGAAAGACTGGAGCCAACTGAACTACTAGAAGAAATTCGAGAGAATCGGGTTCGTCGAACGAAGGTCATCAATCAATGGGATAGTGCGTTGCTAACGCTGAAAGAGCTGGGATGGGAAATTGGATTTGACTCAGCAACCTATCCAGAGAGTATTCGTCCTGCGTGGGCAGTGAGTGATGAGGTTGATGGACCAAACTATCGTCCTCGTAACTGGTTAACGACCTGGCTCAAAGCGATTGTAATCATCAAGCCCTCAGCAAAAATCCAAGAAAAGCTCGAAGATCATTCTCCCGTTGTATCGAAGCCTACTCCGGCTCCAGCTCAATGCCCTACTCTAACAGGTGAGGCAATTCAAGCTGCACTTGATGCGAAAGGAATGACCAAAGCAGAGTTAGCAGACAGATTGAATGTCGATCGCTCATTGGTCACACGCTGGCTCAAGGGGCAAAGAAAGATTCAACCGAAACATCAGTCTGAAATTAAACTGATCCTCGGAGACCTTGAGAGCTAGCTAAAATAACTTCCAGATACGAAGTAATTTCTTGTGTAATGCAGGTACAATAAATCAGAATTACACAAGAAATTATGCCGCGCCGACCTACGATCGCGTCTTTGCAAGCCTCCATTAATCGTCTGAGTTCCGATGAGCAGCAGCAGCTTTACACTTGGCTCGGTCATCGGCTGCAAGAAAATTCAATGATTGGAGCTGATGTTCCAACAAGTGGCGTTGAGACGCGCAACTATCAAGGCAAAACCTATGTGTTTCAGAAGCGGCGTTGTGGCCGGACGCATTGCTCCTGTATGGATGGAGAGGTTTCTGAGGTGGGGCATGGACCCTACTGGTATGCTTACTGGCACGAGAGCGGAAAAACGCACAATCAGTATGTTGGGAAACGTCCTCCTTGGATGGAAGAGGCGATGTCTGAGGAGTGAGAAATGCGATCAATGACGTGAAGAATGCAGTTAGTTCATTGGAAACAGGTCAACTCTAATCTTGTGTAAGATATGCGAAATAGCTGATTGTGCGTCAAATTAGTGTGGGGCTGGTAAAGTAAAGGCAGATTTCTCCTGGAGTCTACCAATGGAATGCCCCCTGTGCGGACACCCGAAAGCTCACAAACACGGCAAGATGCCCAACGGTCATCAACGCTATTTCTGTCCTGCTTGCGAACAGACGTTTTCAGAAAACTTTGATAGTCTCTACTATCGTCGCCATGTCAGTCCTGAGCAAATTCAACAAGTGCTGCAAGCCCACAGTGAAGGCAGCAGTTTACGCGGGGTAAGCCGGATCACGGGACTGGCTTACAATACAGTCGTTAGCATTGTTCGAGCGGCAAGTCAACGAGCGCAACTGGTGCATAATGCGGAAGTGCAAGCGGTTGAAACGACCGAGGTGAGTGCCGATGAACTCTGGTCGTTTGTCTCAAAAAACAGAAGCAATGCTTGAGCCAAGAGCGAGAAGCGGGTGACTGCTGGATTGGACTCAGTTTAGCCAACACCAGTGGTCTAATTCTCGCCGCACGAGTGGGCAAACACACTGATGAACTGATTGACCAGTTAGTGATCAACACCGAAGGTAAGACAAACTGTAAGCAATTCAACAGTGACGACTGGGGCGGCTATGAGCGCGTCTTGCCTGCTGAAATCCAGCATCACATCGGCAAAGACAAAACACAGCGATTAGAGCTGCAAAATTGCATGAACTTCGGGTTCATGTCAGCTTTTGGTGATCCCTTTGTTAGAGCATGAAAACTCAGCAATATTTCACCAATTTGTCAGCAAGGTAATTTCTTAACTCTTGCTAAATCGCGAAACTATTTCTACCAGCTTACAAAAATGCAATACTTTTCCCTGTCTTTCAGCAACTGCTTTACTGAGAAGACTACATGATTGTATCTGTTGCTTTAACAAGTTGCAAGTTATTCAACTTGCACTCAGAACTCGCTGCCTCAGTAGCTCAAATCCTGCCCGTCCATACATCTGGCGCTTGATCATCTTTAGCCGATTGATTTGTCCTTCCACTTGTCCGTTACTCACACTCAAGGTCATGCCTGCTTTCACTGCCTCATAGTCTTCCTGCAACCCCTTGGCAAAACGCTGAAACACAACAATAGAGCTTTCAGCGGCTGATTTGAGCCAAGCATCGAACTGATCTCCCTGCCGTTCTCGCACTAGGGTCGCAAAGTTCTCAGCTAACCCAATTGCGCTGGATAGTGCTGAGTGTTGCCTCAATCGCTCTAACCATTGTTGGTCTTCTGAATTGAGGTGCTGGGCTGGTCGCAGGACAAGCCATGTGGCGCGTCTTGCACTGAGTGGCGGTTGTATATCTTTGAGATCAGTGGGACAAGCCCCTCGCCCCCCTTCCTGACTCAATTGAGATCGTTGTCGTTGTTTCAATTGTTGGGTGTAGCGTGCCACTGTGGGATAGCTGCCTCGATACCCCTGTTGCCCAATGAGCTTGTATAGTTCTTTGGTGCTGCGTAGTCCACTATTCCACTGCTTCAACAATTCGGGCTTATACTTGTCCAACTGGCTCCAGCACTGCCGTTTCTGCGGTTGCCACTCTGGAAAGTCAGGAGTCGCCAAGTAACGAGCTACGGTACGTTCTCCCATGCCGAGATGGTGAGCGATATCTAACACTGCATAGCCTTGAGCGCGTAGATTATGCACTTTTTCGTATTGGATACGCCGTCGCCCATTCCGCTGAACTTGTCGGGTAGTTGGCTGACGCACAACAATTTCTCTCGCTCTCTGCTGCTGGTAGTAACGCTCCTCGATTGCTTTGAGTACTGTTCGATGTCCAGCAAAGTAGCGCTCTAGCACTTCGGACAAGTTTTGTAGGAGATGAAAGCGGTCTGCTACCTGAATTGCTTCTGGCGCACCTTTGATCATGCCCTGTTTGTAAGTCTTCGAGCGGTCTCGTGAAAGCACTTCGATACCCGGATGCGCTTTCAGCCACTCTGCTAATGTGCTAGCTTCACGATCTTCCAGCATTGCAATGGGACGATGTTGCTCTAGGTCTACTAAGATTGTTCCGTACCGCTGTCCCCGGCGAAAAGCAAAGTCATCGACTCCGAGAATTCTAGGGGGACGATTCTGAGGCAACGACAAGCGCATGACCCGTTGAATGAAAGTATTTCGGCTGAATCGGTATCCAAGTTTTTGACTCAATCGCTTGCCTGCTGAACCGCCCAAGGCGAGTCCAATTGCGCTAATTTGGTCAATTAACCGATTGGTCGAGCGTGCCCACGGTACGGTCACTTTCGGTAAGCGCTCGGTGAATACTCGTCGCTTGCAGTCTGAATCGAGGCAAAAGAATTTCCGCACTTGCAGGTGCAGCGTCAAGCGATAGTTGGCACAGGACAAATCTTGCAAAGTTCGATCATAATGGCTGTGAATCCGGGAGCTTGATCGTTGGCAAAGCGGACAAGTCGCTTGAGATTGGGTGGAGGAAACGGTCAAAGTCAAGTGAGCAGTTTCACTATCGATTGCCCAGTCCTGAAGGTGAAGATTAGCGGGATCAGGCAGTAATTGTGTGAAGAAGTCCAAGAGCTTGGGTCGTGAAGAGGGCTATTTCTATTCTGACAAATGATTCACCAAAAGCTGACATGAACCCGAAGTTGTGAAAATACGCAAGAGCGTACCAATGGGATTGTTCGACAGCAAACCGGGCGGTGGCATCGACGGCAGAACAAATTTGGCAAGGTCTGGGAACAGACGAAAGTGACGACTCGATTAGTGGTGAGCTACTTCAATTGGATTTGGCAGCATAGTCGGCTGAAATCAACCGCAGCACAACGCGCAGGATTAGCAACTCGTTTTTGGACGTGGCACGATGTGGCAACCTATCCCACATTTATCTGACGCACTACCAAATAGCTTCTTAATCACACAAGCAGATCTTTCCCGAAACTATAGTGAGATTCTGAAAGATGCATGAGGTCTATCTCACGCTCGCTAATCAAATCAGATTAGGTTATGACACAGCTCTCACGTCGACTTTGCTGTTTCCAGCACTGCGATTGCAGAACCAAGCGAGACAAAAACTTTTTGAGAAGCGAAATCAGTGGGCATTATGAATGGGCAATGATGCACTCAAGCCTATGCAAAGCTTTTTTTCTCAACTTTTTTCTCGATCCTCCTCCGCTCAGAATACAACGCCAACATTAAGAAGTTATGGGCAGGATGTCTCCGGGGTTCTACCCCAAACAATTCAAGAAGTCATCGAGTGGCTGATGTTCAGTTTGATGCAGTACAACTATTTTGGAAAAGCGCACTTGTTCTGGATGGAAGCTGAAGATACTCCAGTTATGAGCAAGCAGCTTAAACAAGCTGTCCGCTGTCGAGAACCAATCTTTATGTACCGTTGCGACGATCGATCTCCAGCACCGCTGGATGGCTATTACTGGCGAATGATGCCAGAACATCAATCGATGAGAGTCTATCAGTTGGAGTTGAAAGAGGACGAAGAATCGATGTTGTAACTCTCAAAAGCGTTCATAGAGAATGCCATCAGTTTCAGAACATTATGCTTGACACCATCGCAAATCATTTTTCTTGTGTAAAATTCGCAAAATAACTCCTTAATTACACAAGAAAATAGATGACAGCGTCTTCAGGAGCAGGATTGCTTTCAAAATTGATCGAGTTCGTGCCTTCAATCTGTTGTGATGCGGGAGGGGATTGCTTTTTCCGTTTTGTCCCCAATTAGGTATGAGCGGGAACACTTACGCTAAACGCAGAGATTTGATGAGTAGCGATGGCAGATTGGGAGTTGATTGTTAGTGAGGTGTTTGGAGGACCCGGCGAGGATGGTGAGCGGCTGATCTGGGAAAAGGTCACCCAGGCGCTCAAGGGGACGGGTGAAGGGATTGCCTGTCTTAACTACACCTACTTCAATCGCGATCGACAATTGCGCTATCAGCCTGACATTCTATTAGTTAGTCGTGATCAGGGTATTACCGTTATTGAGGTCAAATCCTTTGCGATCGATCAACTCGTTGAGATTCGCGCCAATCAGTGGGAGATGCAGAACTTCTACACGCGCTATCTCTATCCGTTCCGGCAGGGAGAAAATCAGCTGCGGCAAATTCTGAGAAGCTGCGATCGTCGAAAAGCGCTCAAAGGTCGAATCACAGGACGAGTGATTGTGGCATTACCTTGTATTACTCGGGATGAATGGCAATCTCGTGGATTTGACGTGGAACATCCCACTTGTCCCCCGTTGATTTTTGCAGATGAGTTGGGACGACGCAGTGTTCGGGATGCGCTTGAATATCGCCCTCTTCCAATCGAGCGCGGAGAACAACCCTTGAATCTCAGTGATACCGATTGGAGAGAACTTCGACACGTTATTGTTGGTGGATCGCGTCCCGTTGTGCCAGCTCCCCCTCCATCGACATCGATTCCATACCGATCAGAGGTTCTCTCAACACTTCAAACATTTATCGGGGAGTTTGATCAGCAGCAGGCGAAGATTGGCATTCAAATTCCTCCAGGTCCACAACGAATTCGAGGCATTGCGGGATCAGGGAAGACATTATTGCTGTGTCAAAAAGCAGCCCGAATGCACCTTCAGCATCCTGATTGGGATATTGCATTGGTCTTTTTCACGCGCAGCCTTTATCAACTTGTGCCAGAAATTTTGAGAACTTGGCTACACGAATGGAGTCACGGAGAGCTTGAGCCAGATTTCGTCAATGGCAAACTCAAAGTGCTGCACGCCTGGGGTGCTCGCGATCGTGCAGGTCTCTATTCGCTGTTGCGCAATCAAGCAGGGGGAAGTGTCTTAACATCTGCGCCTGTAACGGGAAGTATTCCAGAACGACTCGCAGCAAACTGTAAACGCCTGCTTGAAAATCACCCGATTCAACCCACGTTCGATGCCATTCTCATTGATGAGGGGCAAGACCTACTGACTCGTGAAACACTGCAAATCGAAGACAAGCAAGCAATTTACTGGTTGGCTTGGCAAGCTTTACGCCCTGTTAACCCTCATTCTGATATCCGTCGTCTCATCTGGGCATATGACGAAGCTCAGAGTTTAGACTCGTTGAAAGTTCCGTCGTACCGAGAAGTGTTTGGCACGGAATTAGGAGCTTTGCTTTCGGGGCAGCGCACGGGCGGCAGCTATCCAGGTGGGATTCAAAAGAGCGAAGTGATGAGACGGTGCTACCGTACTCCCGGTCCGATTCTCGTCGCCGCTCACGCTTTAGGAATGGGTTTACTACGTCCGACAGGAATGCTCAGCGGGTTCACAACCCAACAAGATTGGCAGCAGATGGGCTACGAAGTAGAAGGAGATTTTCGTCGATCGCATCAGCCCATCAAATTGCACCGCCCTCCAGAAAATTCTCCCAATCCTGTGCCTCAGCTTTGGCAGCAACCCTTATTAGAATTTGAAGCTTACTGCGATCGTGCAACTCAATTTAACGCGATCGCGAAGCGACTACGTCATCATATCGACGAAGAAGGATTGCAGCCGAGTCGCGATTTACTTGTGATTGTCCTTGGGGGTACTGAGGGAGAGGAGTCACCGCAGAGCAATAGTGTGAGTTTTGGGCTGCAACGCCAATTCGCTCAAACACTGCGATCGCATGGAATTGACTACTATCTGCCAGGAGCCTCGACTACTAATCAACCGACTAACGGCATGACGCAGAATGTTGATACGTTCTGGATACCTGGAGCAGTCACGGTCTCGCGCATTCATCGCGCAAAAGGGCACGAAGCGAAATTCGTGTATATTCTTGGTCTCGAATCGGTTGCTCAACAGGAAGATAATCTTTTACTACGCAACCAGTTGTTTGTGGCATTAACGCGATCTCAAGCTTGGGTACATTTATCGGGGATCAAAGACGCCCATACGCACTCCGATTATCTTTTCTATGACGAAGTTCGGCGGGTTATTGCCAGTGGAACAACGCTGAGATTTACCTATCGGAAACCGTCACAGCGATCTCTTGTGGATGAAGATGCGATCGCGCCATTGATTGCTTTGACTTAATGGAACCGCTCTTAGCTTTTATAGATGTTGAACTATTCAATCTCATCAAAAAGCGGGTCGATTTTTGACGATTTCAGTTGGTGGAGTGCCTCATCAATCTTCAGTCAGCCCATCTTCAGTCTGTTCATCCTCTTGCTGGACGCGAAGGAGAGGGAATAGGCACAGCCGCAAGGTCAGCCACCAAAGGTAAGAAGCTTTTGCCCCGACAAACGCAGCATCGTCCATCAAGCCATGTGCCATTTGGTTCCTCATGTTGCTACCAGCACGTTCCACTAACAGGCACTTCAGGTCAAACACCAGGTTTTCACCAAACATAGCAATTGTTGCCTTGCGGTAGAGGGTGTCGTTCAGGTTGTGTTCGTTCTGAATGCCACTAGTATCCAGCCCGGAGGTGATTTCTCCTTTCTGCGACAACAGGTAGCGGACGGAATTTTCAATCTGGGGAATTAGCAGATGTGTGGACGTGAAAAAGTCGCCGATTAGACCTGCATGAAGCCCCTTAGCAAACAGGTATTCACGCCTTGGGGGAACGAAGGGGCTGTGTTCGATGATGGACAGAATATCATTCACCCGCACATTGTGTTCCAGGTTGATCTGCCACCGCGCAGGCTCAACAATTGCTTGGGCGTGCATATCGTGGTGGTAGTTGGCGTGCTGGTACATCTCAAACAGGAGTGCTTCTTCTGCCTCTGCCGGATTACCTGAGAGCATCGAGGCTGGCTGGCGGGCAACCACTCTACCCATCCCATTCATCATCACGGTAGGAAACAGGCGGTGCAGCACAAAATCCTTTGCGTATTGCTGTACCTGTTGCCGCAGCCGAGTAACATCTATCGGCGCACCAAAGCAAGCTAAAGCAAAGAGTGCATCATGGAGGCTTTTGCCCCGCACATTGTTGGTCGCCATTTCAACCAGATCCGCTACATCGACTGAGGGGGAAGAAATCGGTATCATCTCATTGGGAATCTCCGCTTGGTAACGGAGCAGGAGCTTTTGCACCTCTTTCGCCCTTGCCTTAGCAACCGCCGTTTCCTCCTTAGTGCCTGGGACGTTCCTGAAGGCAGCAACGGCATTCTGTAAGAAGTGCGCCGCAGCCATATAGCTCGGCGGTGTCCTTTCAAGTGCAGCTTCAGCTTCGCGGACGTAAGTTTCGGCAGCCGCCATCATGGCAGCGATCTGTTGGCTTTTGTCCTTTTCCTGGCAGTGCCAGATGGCTTTGATGTCCCAAAATTTCCTTGCCCATTGCCATTCGGCATTTGCCTCTGCTAAACGTGCCGCTTGTTCTGTAAGGGCTGTGTATTTGGCGGTCTCCCCGTGTTGGTGTCGCAGCAACAGCTTCATCATTTCTGCAAGCAGATACGGGCGATCCTTGCCCTGATTACAGTCAAGGACAGTTTCGATGTGTGCTAGAACATCATCCTTCCGGTGACGGATCAGGCTTGCCAGTGCCAGTGCCCGTTCAAGCCTTTCACAGCAATCCAGCCAACTTTCAGAGTTTTCCAAAGCGATCGCGGATTGCAGGTAAGCAGCGATCGCCAACTGTGCCATTTGGTATTTGCGCCGTCTGACCCACAGGATGTCGCCGACCCGTGCCTGAAGTTCAGGGTCATCAATTTCAGGAGCAATCTCGGTGAGGAAATCCAGTTGCCCATCGGTCAGGTTGGCAAAGGTTTCGGCAAAAAATGTATCGGTTGAATCTGCCTTGATTGCAGCACTGGTCACGATCGCCAGAACTGCAAAGACAGCTTGTGCCCTCATGTCCCCGGCTTGGTAGGTTTCCTCCGCTTTGCGCCAGAACGCATCACTGTATGTGACACACTCCTTCCGCTCGCTGCCATCAATGGCAGACCGCCAGTCAGTATTAAAAAAATCGCCTTTTGTGATGGGAGGTTCTACGGTCAACATAGCTGGATTGCATTTTTTCTGTCCTACTATGACAAATTTTCATAAATTCGTGTTGGAAGGCAGTTCCTTGGCGGTGCAACTATGGAGGTCATCGATCAGGCTGGAGCAGTGAAGTCAGAGGAGGATAAATTACCTTAGATCGTGCATTATCCTCGATAAGCCCATGCTTGGTAATGCTATCAGTATGATTTCAAATCCATATTGTGCAGCAAGAGTGGCTGAGTTTTGCAGTTAACGCAGCAATTGAAACCACAAAACTGAAGCAAACAAAACAGCCAGCGATAGACTTCACATTTGGTTGATTGTCCAAAGCGATAATGCCAAGTGACGGCGACACTGGGGGGTTAGTGCAGCCAGAAATCCTGCTCAATGACCGCTCATAATTGTCCTGACAACTCCGAGCGGAGCCAAAAACTAGTAATGAGCAATATCTGTGTATGACATTCACGGCTAACGGTTTACGATCGCTTTTTCAGAAGAGGATTTTTGGCTGTTGTCCCGTCGATCATCTCCGTCATTTAATACCCAGTCCATTACTGCTTAACTAACTGCATTAATATGTTGTAGCATCGATGGCTCAGTCTGGATCTACATTAATTTCCGCTTCTAGGGCTGTTGCAGCAAAATTCAATTCCTGTTCCAATTCCTCGATCGATGGCAGTGTCGATTGAAATTGCTCCGGCAAGCGATGAGTAGAGACCCCAATTGGAGTACTCAAATTACGCAGTGAATATTCCACGGTGGTTTTGCTCTTTGAGCGACACAGGATGATTCCAATCGTTGGCTGATCATCAGGATGGCGAAGTAAATCATCGACTGCGGATACATAAAAGTTGATCTGCCCAGAGAATGCTGGCTCAAATTCGCCCATCTTCAAATCAATCACAATATAGCAGCGAAGCTTGACGTGATAAAACAACAGATCCAGTCTGTATTCCTTGCCATCCACTACGATCGGGAACTGGTTGCCCATGAAGGAAAAGCCAACCCCCAACTCTAAAAGAAATTCGCGCATATGGGAGACGAGTGCCTGCTCCAACTCGCGCTCCAAGGCACCTTCTCGTAATGTTAAGAATTCGAGCGAATAGGGATCTTTAATGAGTTGTTGCGCTAAGTCCGATTGAGGTTGTGGAAGCGTTTTGGCGAAGTTCGTGATTGCATTGCCCTGACGCTCATGGAGTTTGCCATCAATTTGGTGCAGGAGCACATTCCTGCTCCACCCCTGCTCCACTGTCTTTTGGACGTACCACTCTCGCACCTGGGGGTCTTTGATTCGATCCAAGAGAACGCAGTGATGGAACCAGGGAATTTTTGCAGCAACTTGCTGCAAAATTGTCTCATCGGGATATGCTTCCGCGAAAGCCTTCATATACCGTAGGTTCCGTGCGGAAAAGCCTTTCATTGCTGGAAACGCCTGTTTCAAATCGCTCGCCAGCCGCACGACAACTTTCGCACCCCATCCTTGGTCACGTTCGTTTTCCAAAATTTCCCGACCAATGCTCCAGTAGAGCAGAATGAGTTCTTGATTGACTGCAAGTGCAGCTCTAACTTGCGCTGTCTGAATGCGTTCTTTCAGCGATCTCAAAAAATCGTCGTAATTATCAGGGAGAAACGAGAGTTGGCGGGACAAAATGAGCTTCCTTGAATCATTGAAGGACAACTCCTGGATCGTCCCACATCGATGGCACTTCCTTCCAGATGAGATCGCTTATCAAGCCCGATATTTTTCCAGTCATTTCTCGCACCGTTAGTGCGAGTATTTGAGCTAGAATCTCGCCCGTTTTGCACAGCATCAAGGTGGACATACGAAGACAATGTCGTATTTTCTTCCATTCTTCTCCTCAGTGTCCTCCTCCCTTACTCCGCGAGCGCGGCTAGTCAAGTCCCTGGTACAATGATTGTGGTCGATGGAGATACGCTCAAACTGAAAAAAGCAAAGAATTCGCCTCAAAGGCGTGGATTCCCCAGAACAGCAACAGGTTTTCTGATTTAACAAGCGGGTCTAGGACTGCGGCAAAGATGTGAAAGCGACCTTGCGCGAACTAATTGGTGCAAACTCTTTGCGCTGCGGGGTCACAGGCAAAGATCGATATTAAACGCTCTGTCGCGATTTGCAATGTTGGCGACCTCAACCTTTGCCCAATGGCTAGTTCAGAATGGTTGAGCAGTATCTTTCCCGAACTACAAACAAGGCGAACAAACTGCGAAAGCCGCGCAGCGGGGCATCTAGATATCACAGTTCACTCCACCCAAAGATTGGCGTAAGCAGAATCGCCAAAATTGTCCCACCCTGGACAATTCGCGATCGCATCAACAATGGTGCAAGTGCTTCTTGCGTTCACTCGCCTTTCTAGCTGTGTGACAAACAAACTGTCTCTAGCTCATGAAGACTCAAAATTCGATATGATAACCTCACTCAACATGGCACGCCGTTATGCCTGAGAAAAGCAGACGGGAAGGAACTTTGACAGATTCCCGATGACTGCATCCCCAACCCTAGCTGAAATGCCTGCGGCAACTCCATTCATCAAGAAGCATGACAGCTGCAATGTTGCTAACTCACCTTCAAGCTCTACTGTTGGTAAATCAACGTATTTCTGGTAAATCTTAGGAAAAACAGCATACTCTGCTGAAGCGTTGTAGAGGACTGCACCTGCTTCTTTGACAATTTCTACCTCCTGTCCTTCTCTTCCAAATGTTGGCTTACCCACGTAAGGCACCGAAATTGAATCAGGAGTCATTGCCGTAGGTAAAAAATGCTGCTGGACGATCGCAGAGAGTGGATGATCGATTTGATTGCCCCACGCTTCAGTAATGAGTGCTAACACTGCTTTGTTTTGCAGCACGAACGAAGAAATTGGATTGATCAAGGCAACTTTGCGATCGAAGACTAAAGGCTCTAGATAATCCCATAATCCAATTCCACTGACTGGATCTGCATCTTCAATCATCCATTCTGTTGGGTAAACCCGATAAATCAAATCAACTGGCTCACCTGTTTGATCGTAGATGCCGTCTTCATCCATCGACAAGAACTCGATCGCGCAAAAGTGTGCGTCATAGTCACAGAGCGATCGCAAATACTCAACTGTCCCAATATCTTCGATCGCTTGAGACAAAGCTGAAAATACAATCCGACAGTCTTCAGGTCTTTTACCAATTGAATGTGCTGCAACTTCAATGTAATGATTTAGCTCTCGCCGCAAAATCGACTCAGCATCGGTGTTTACCCCCGCTCTACCAAAGTGCTGCGCCACTAGATCATTCATCTTGAACGTCTCAACGACAAACGTTGCGACTTCTGCATTACACTCTAGAAGATAAATCCCCGTTTTCGTGACTGCGAAATCACATCGAGCAATAAAGGGGGGCTGAGAACTGGTCCGAATCAAATCTAAAGTCTCGATCGGATACCCATATGCCAACAGCGTCTCATCATCGAACGTTTTCATGAATTCGCCTGCTGCCACCAAAACCCGCCAGACATCTTCTGCGGCTTGGCGAATTGCTTGAATGTTCTCGGAAGAAACAGGTAGGACATCAAAGCAAGCATATTCGTCTGTATCATACCAGCTAAAACAATGCTGATATTGTTCATAAAACTGCGATCGTGTGAGCATCATGCACCTGCTCCTGAATCAATCGCTCCGACACGATCTACTTGTTCGTTTTTGCGAGAGCATTGAACGATACTCGTCCTCAGCAACTTTAACTGCATCGATTGAATTCCTCACATCACAACCTATAATTTGTCGATTGAATTCGCTAAGAACTTGCTCCACCAGAACGCGATGAACCCATTCCACTGACTCTAGCCCCCCCGCGATGATGCCCACGCACCGAAGTCCCGTCGCTGCGAGTATATCCTCGAACCCAGGTGGTGCTGCTTCCACTGCTTCCACGGAAGCTGCTACTTCTACGTTGGCGGTAACGGGAATAAAAGCCTGTCGAAGGATCTGGCACTGAAACGATCGTAACGTCTGTATCATCAAAGAACTCTGCCCCATCGACTTCAGGCTCAGCTTGTGCTGTAAGGATATCGATTGGATTCTCCAAATCCAGACTCACATCATAGCCGCACAAACTTGTACTGGTTGAATCGACTTCAGTCAGTTGATACCGACCCTGACAATTTCTGATTTGAGTGATCGCTTCATCCAGCTTACGGATGTTAGTTTGATGTGAGGTTGCTAGGAGTTGGGCATCAGAGTAAACGGTTGTCGTTTCTGCAATCTTGTTGAGACGCTCTAGCGATCGTTGCCACTGAGTTCGGGCATTCAAGAGTTCTACAAGCTGATAGGGGCGAGTTTGAATCGCTTTTTTTGCTTGCTCCACTGAAGCAATGACCCGATCAACTTCCTTGAATGCTTGAGATTCAGCCATCCATTGCGTATCGGCAATCTTGAAGTTGATGCGACAGGCTTCAAGTCCTGTCTTTGCTTGTGTTGACACGAATGAAGTGGCGGGAATCTTGTCCAGTAGAGTAATGGCTTGCTGCCATCGCTCTCTAGCTTGTTGCCACACTTCTGCTGGATGCGGCGAATTTTTGACCATCTCTGCGGCTTCAGAGTCGAATTTGAGTGCAGCAGCAAGATCGGCTGAGGCTTGCTCCTCGCGCTGAATACGAGCGCTGACTGCCTCAAATAGTGGACGCAATCTTGCAAGCTCAGTCTTCGCTCGATCCGACTCAAACCCTGGAAAATTTGGGATTGCCTCTAGACCTGATATCGTGCCTTGCAGCTTCGTCTGTGACTGCTTCAAAGCGTCTAAGTTCGGGGCTTGATTGGGGTCTCCAATCTCGTTGACAAGAGAAGCGACCTGACTGAATGTTTTTTGCTGATTGGCATAAGCCTGAGCAAATCTAGTCCCTTGGGAAATACCGAACCAGCTCAGAACAGCAGCAGTTGCAATGATGACAAATTGCTTCAGTCTCATAGAAGCGATGAGAATTCAAGTGAACGGGGACTAAATCAGAAAATTTGGATAAAACTAGCTTGTTATCTTGACATTAGGGTTCCCAGTCTTTGACTGAATCTACAGCAGTCCTGAATTGCAGGAACCTGCATAAACGTCTTGTCGGAAAGCTCGCGATCGCATCAACAATTGTCCAAGCGCCACTTGGACAAATTCTGGCAAATCCAGTGTCGCTTGCGATCACTAATTTTCTAGCTGTTTTATAATCTTAAAAAGCTAGAAATAATACCTACATATGTCTGATGACCAAAGCAAATGTAGATTGGGATTTTCCTGCGCTGCCATGATGATGCAGCCAGGACTTGATGCAAATGATTGTCCAAACCGTCAAACCTGCCGTGAAATGGTACGTTATGAGCCGGATCAACGCGCCACCTTCACCCGTCGTGTTCGGTCTCGAAGGAATCGAAGAGTTCGGGAATCGATCGACTTATCAAGACATGAAGCCGCAGTCATGATGCTGATGGGTCGGGGCTGTCCAAGGTCGATCGAGGATTTTGGACTTCTAGAATCGATCGATAACCTTGTCGCTTCACTGACAACGCTGCGATCAAAGATCGAAACTTACCGAGAACACTACATCGCTCCTGAAGGGTGTGAGGTTCACGAATACAACGTGAAACATGATTCTGTTGAGTATGTAAGAGATGAAACGGGAGAACTACTAAGGAATGAAACAGGGGAGCCGCAATCTCGTCCAGTTAGAATTGCCTATGCCTACAACAAATTGGCAGCAACCCGCCCGATTTTTGAGCCTGCGATCGAGCCTCGGCAAGTGAAAGTGATTCACCTGTCTAAAGATGATGATCCCCGCAATTTGGAAGCTCGACGTGGAATCGAGCGTCGCAATCGACTTTCAATGCTGCGGTCTCAACTCAGAAGCCTAGAAACAGCAGTGAATCAAAGCCTCATTAACCTCGATCGCCCACTAGAGAGTTTTAATCCAGTCGAACCGCCCGATGCTTAAGAGAATGAACATCTGAGATTCGAGCAAGTTATGAAGAAGAATAGATTCTTGTGTCATGAAGCTGAAAATAGTTCCCTCATTACACAAGAAAAGCTGCAACCCCAAACAGACAGCTAAAGACTTTGCCCAATCAATGTCTCAACTTGTTCAGGATGCAGAAAAGCCCAGCGAGGAGAACTCGCTCGCAAACCAGTCCAATCAAACTCGACCTGACTGTATTCTGCTTCTGAGTCTGGAGATCAATCGTGGATCGAGATGAAAGTCCTTCACAACGTTTGCAGCAAGCTGCTCAGCGCAATTCGTGATGGATGTTCCACTGTCTTTCCCCAAATCCGAGGCAATCACAACGGTTAGTTCAGGATGAATCTCAAAAATTTGCAACCGACAGCATGACTCCCATTCGCCGAAACCATCGCCAAATCCCTTCCAGGTATAAGTTTGTTCAACAGCGCTCCTCATCTTGATTCCCTGTTCTATAAACTGCGATCGCATATTTCTCGCAATTTTGTATTTTGGCGGCAAATCTGGTTGGAAACAAGTCTTTTTCCCAGCAAAAGTTTCAAAGAGATTCGCTCAACACGGCAAGCGCGACCTCAAATAGCTGCGATGATTGCAGATAAGTGCAATCATCGCAGTCGATTCGCCTAATACTCGCTGGGTAACATGATCACCATGAACCCGTCTTCCGTACAGACCCAAAGCGTTTGAATCGACAGCGGAAAATCAGTTCGTCGGATTGCTTGTTGGTAAACAACCTCATTGCTATCCCACTCGCACGTCAAGATCGCAGATTCATCGCCATGAACTCGCAAGGTCCAGAATTGAATTTCTTGAAGCTGCGGGTGCTTGCAGAGATTTGGATGTTGCTGAAGCGATGCGATTTCATCTATCAACCAAAAGCACTCCGCCGTTTCTGCGAGAAAGCGAACTCCCTCCGTCAGTACAACGTTGGGAAACCGTTGAGGGTTGTAGCGATAGTATTTTTTAGTTCCAGTGAATTCATCTAACGCTTCTAGTCCTCTTTGTTTTTGTTCTTTTATTTTCATTTCGTATCCTAATAAAGAAGGCAAGCGTTCCACGCTGTCGTGAAGCGTCTTGCCGTTAATCGTTAAAGCGATCGCACGTTTACCAAGCCCGATCGCGCTGCAATTTCTTTCGAGCCTATCTGCCTTTTCCAGCACTTCTGAGCGGTAAGCCTGCACTCTTAAAGCTCAAGAATCCTCGATGCCCGAAGATGAGGTGATCCAGCAGTGGAATCCCAATCAGGTCAGCCGCATCCCCAAGTCGTTCAGTCAGCCGAATATCCTCATCGCTGGGAGTGGTTACGCCAGATGGATGATTGTGCGCCACAACGATCGAAGTTGCGCGATCGGTAATTGCTGGACTTAACACTTCTCGTGGATGAATCTGGCAAGAATTGACTAACCCGATCGTCAGTACGCGAACTTGCTTCACCTCATGAGCACCGTTGAGCGAGATCGAAATAAAGTGTTCTTGCTCTTTGGTGTTGAGATAAGACAACAGTTGCGCGATATCTTCCGGTCCTCTCACCTTGGTTGGATGAGGCTGGATGCGTCGGCGAGCAAATTCGATCGCGGCACTGAGCATCGCCGCTTTCTCAGATCCGACTGCTTTTATTGATCTCAGCGATCGATAAATCGCATTTGGTGCGAGCGCATCAATCACTGCCAGCGTTGCGGAAGCGAGAGAGGCTGTTGAGACACGAGTCTTTTTTCCGTCAAGCATCAGAATCAAAAGCTCATGGTCAGAGAGACCATCGACCCCGTAGCGATCGAGCTTTTCTCGAACAGACAGCGACGTTGCTTCTGATGAACAAGATTCTATGCCTGCGTATTTTGCTGTTTCATGAGTAAAGAGCTGCATTTGATGGAGCGTTGTTTTCATGGTGATTTCCAAAATAAAAAAGGCGAGACTCTCTATCTGGAAATAGAAAGTCTCGCCGTAGACATTGCGCGATCGCATTTGTTGCCAAATACAACCGCTTTATTTTCTGAGTTACGCGGCTTGAGATTGATTGTGTTCAGCAATCGCTCTCAAATAATCGGCTGCTTTCTGCGCGTGCGAGGCAGCATTGAAAATTGCTTTTTTGTCGTTCTTGAGCAGGGTCAACCAACTTTGAATGTAAGCAGCATGATCAGCCCGATGCGTCGTACTAAATCCCAAAGTCGCACACAGAAATGCAGCTCCAAGTTCTGCAACTAATTCTTCAGCGGCATAAGCTTCTGAACCAAAGCGATGACTCAACGATCGATCGAGGCGATGAGCAGCACCTGTCCAATGCGTGTATTCATGACCCAAGCAACTATAGTAAGGCTCTGCCGCAATGAAGGCATCAAAGGGAGGCATCAACAATTCATCAGTGCTGATTCGATAAGCAGCATGATCGCTTCGACTAATCTTGCCGCCAAGTGAATCGAAGAATTGATCCGCGATCGCAATTCGTTCCGGTCTCGGTCTTATTACTGCATCTTTAGAACTGTATCCTTCCACTTGTTCTGCATTGAAGACGTGATAGCCCCTAGCAAAAAGTGTTTGCTTCGGATTGATGACCGACTCGGCTTCAATCTCTGCAACTTCCCCTGTTTCAGGCTGATTGCTCCCACGGTCGACAATCTTCCAAAATACGACTAGCGTTGCTTTCTCACCCTTGCGAACTTGAGCTTGTCGCTCTGCCCATTGTCGATAGGTTCCCCATTCTGCGGAGAGGTAGCCCCGCTTGATTGCTTGGCACCAAAGCATCAGCGTATTGATACCTCGATAGTCTTTACTGCTTTGAATATTTCGAGGCAGATCTGCGATCGAGTACCAAGGCATTTTCCAGCGCCCGACTCCAGCCTCAATTGCTTCGACGATCGAGTTGGTTACTTCCTGATAAATATCAAGTTTTTCTGCTTGAGTTTTATTGTCAATTGACGTATTCATTCTTCTGTTTCCTATTCATAAAAAAGGGAGATCAACGCGGTCACGTTGGTCTCCCTTGAACAATCCCAATACAAATCTCGTAAGGTTGCCTGATGGCTTGCTTACTCATTCTCTCGTTGTATCTATCCTCCTTCTCCAAAGTTAAAGACGTACTCTACTGCGTTCATCTTCTTCTGTTCCAACTGCGCGATCGCAGGATGTAGCGTTCTGCAACATCGCTAGTGAAACAGATTGTAAATGAGCATACTTAGCAAATCTAAAAAGAATCCCGTGACCAAGCCGCCCATGTAGATGAAGAACGATCGATCGTCATCCATGATGTTTTCTTGAAATTGGGCAAGCCAATATCGAAGTAAATTCATAACGCACTCCACTAAAAAAGGCGGAAGCGAAATCCTGCTTTACTGAAGCAAAATTCCACTTTCCGCTGAAAAGGTTATAGCTACTTACGACGGACATATCGCGTTAGGTGAAATCTTCGACCCACGATAAACCATGAGAGAAGAAAGCCTAACCAGAACCCTTGAGAAATGGTCTCCCAACCATCCTCATAGAGCCAATATAATCCGGCATAAAGTTGCTGAGGGTAGGTGACAACTAGACACAACGTGACTAGAATGCTTCCTACGAGAAAAAAGAGACGAATGTTTTGGTGTGACATTCAATCCTTACTGAAGGGAGTCTCAGAATAGTCTCTGATGACTCTCGTTTTTGCCAAAGTCGATCGCTCCTTGAGTGCTCGTAACACTCGAAGATTGAATCGACGCTCAATTCAATTCGTCAGTGCTTTACCAAGAATCCAAATGGTTTTTTAGTAGGTGCTGACTCCTCGAACTTTAATCTTGAAACTGTAGCAAAGGTGATCCAATTGTAGGACTACTTGCGCTAATCACCTTTCATAATCAAACTGACAAGTATCACTAACATCATTGATTATAACAACAATTTTGGAATACGTTGGGTACGCGAAAACGATTTTAAATGAACCGCTGTAGACACATGGAACGGTATAGAGCAGAGAGTATTTCAAGCACTAAGAAGGTGGAATTGTCTACAGGGTGTAGACACCCTCAAATCTTTTCCTGATAAGGCTTGAACGTTCATCGATCGCGCAATTTGTAAGTGCATGACGTGCCAGAGATTTTTTTCTCATTCTGTCTGAGGAAAATGGGTGAACGATCGCGGCGCTGAATTTGAAAAAAATTGAGTGAGATCGCGCTTTTCTCTTGATTCGCTGTGTCAGCTCGTTACCCTACTTGCTGTCCCTATGACAAGAGGTTTATATGGCTCATGATCAAGTGACAGAAGGATCTCAGTTCTGCACATCAGACTTCCAACCAGAATCGGATGTGCCTAGCTACGAGGCAGCTTTTGAGTTGGTGCAGAAAAGCTTTCAGCGGTTGCTGCACTATGCGTCTGAGGCAATTTCGATCGGGAACTTCAAGGTTAAAAAAGCTCGCGCCAATAGCGATCGATCGGGTGAATTCAAACAGGAGTTACAACTCGCGAACCGCAAGGGAGTGATTGTGTATTGCCAAGAATTCGTTCGCCGCTGCTTGCTTGACTACGAAAGTAGTTCGCTCTGTCAACTAACGGCCTGTTCGCTTTCTGAGTTTGTAGAGTCGGTCGGCATAGAACAATATGCGCTGCTGCTGCTCGATGCGCTTGCTACGGTTGAATGTGAGGAGGATATTCAAGATGAGATTGCGATCGTGATCGTGGAATCTCTCATGACCAAGGTTGGGAGCGATCGTGCTTCATTGATGGAATGTTGTTTCGACTACGGGCAGATCCTCTTACGGGATACGGCTGTGACATGAGCTGGGATGATGGGGTGAGACTGTCTCATCCCATATCGGTTATTTTGAAGGGCAAGGAGTAGGGACATTTTTTGATCAGTGTTACGCAGGAGAGCTTCAACCGTGCTCCTAACCTTCTCAAGACTCGATCGAACTCGGATTACCAGATCCTAATTCAGGCTCTGATGATGCGTTTGGGCTGCCATCTGGAATCTCATCTCCTTTCAAAATGACTACTTTGCCGTCTTGCTATACTGCGAACGGCTTTGCTGAACCGAAGGTTACGACTCACCGAGTTTGCGGTGGCGACTCAACGCCTGTGTGATTGCATCTTTGACCGCATCCTTGATCACTTGATGCCGGATTGTAATTTCGTCCTCATTCATACGTTCTTCCTTGTATCCGAAGTCAGACTTCTTTTTTATTGTAGATAATAAGCGAACCGTGATCACTACGCTAAAAGCCATTTGGGAAGCGAATTGGATAGTAGTGAAATCAAGTGTAGGGAGGCTGGCAAGATGAATCAAGGGAGGCAGATGAAGTTCTCAGACGTTTCTGCAATATCGACTAGATAGTGAGCGAACATCTCTTACAGGCTTCCTGCGATAGCGGGTGAGATAGCAACTGAGATACTTTTGAGGTTTCTCTGAAATGCTACAGAAGTAGTGTGTGAACCGAAACTGAGATAGTTTAAGAGATACTCTAAATGCAACCCTCCGAGAGTATTTATTATTCCTTGCTGTAACAATCCCAGCAACATTGCTAAAGGTACTTTCTACTTCATTCGTTTAGCTAATCATCAGAAATGCGATCAACTCAACTATCTTGGTAACCTCATCTCTATAGACGCTAGATTAGGTGTGACCTTTCGCGATCGCACTTCCAATGCTGACGGTCTCCAAGCTTAACAATGCAAATTACTATCTGCGGCAGTGCCAAACTTCAACCCAGGCTTTTGATCGAACTCAGCCTGGAGAACCTACGGGCATTTGGCTCGGCTCTGCGCCTCCGTCGCTTGGCTTACCGGAAATGGTTAAAGCAAAGCATCTGAGATTGCTGCTCGATGGGAAAGACATCTATGGTGAAAAGCTGGTCAAAGACCATCCTAATCGCGTAGCGGGATGGGACTTAGTTTTTGCAGCACCCAAATCAGTATCGCTATTTTGGGCGATCGCTCCGGAGGATGTTCAGAACCAAATTGAAGCCTTACACACCCAAGCGATGACAAAGGCAATCACTTGGCTAGAGTCGCAAACCTTTAGCCGTCGCGGCGCAGACGGATCAGATCGACAACCGATTAAGCTTGCGATCGCTGCCTTTGGGCATAGTACGAATCAAGATGGACAACCCCACTTACATCACCACTGTCTCGTGCCGAATATTGGACTTGGGTATGGTTTTACAGGTGCGATCGATAGCACCACACTTTATCGTTATCAGAAAGCGGCTGGCGCATTGTATCGAGCTGAATATGCGGCAAAACTAGAATCCGAGCTTGGACTGGCAATTCGACGCACGGAGCAATCATTTGAAATTGAGCCATTCTCTCGTGCCAAGGGAATCCATCGATCGTTGATGGATACGCTGTCCTCTCGCCGTGTTGCGATCGAGCAGCAGCAGCCCAAAGATCCATCTGGAGCGGCGCATATTGCTAAGGTAACGCGATCGACGAATAAAGATCTGCGATCGCGGCAAGAGGTGTGCGAGCAAACGCGATTGCTAGCATCACGCTATGGTGTAACTCAGAAACACATTGAGCGCTTGATTCAGTCCGGTAGAGAAAGCGGCTGGTTGCGATCGCGGTGGAATGAATGGAAATGTCTCCGGGAAGCAAGAACTGATGTGGTACGATTCCAGAGCCATTTTTCTAAACGCGATCTTGTCTGTTCGTTAGCTCAGGCAGCACAAGGTAAAGGAATTAATGCCGCTCGAATCCTCGAACTTGCTGAGACAGTTCTTGCCAGTCGTTATGTGCGATCTCTAGGGGAGCATCGAGGAGAGCAACGCTTCACCACGCATCGAATGTATAAACAAGAACAATCGTTGATGCGATCAATTGAAAAAATTCAGAGTCGTTCTCCGATACTGGTGCGATCGCGAATCATAGCTGACTCGATTCAACACTACGGATTATCCGAAGAGCAGGGGCAGTGTCTCAAGCATTTATGCCAGTCTCCGTCTGGACTCAAAGTACTAACTGGGCTATCTGGCTCTGGAAAAACGCAGGTAGTTGCTTCCCTCTCTGATGCGCTGATTCGGGCGGGCTATCGAGTTGTCACTGTATCGAATTTCCCACAATCCCTGAGCGATCGAATTCAGCAGACGCGATCATTGCTGTCGTCCCTATTGAAAGAAAAGCCCCAACATTTCACCGTTGGACAATTGCTGTGGCGATTGGAGCAAGGGCAGATCTCTCTATCTCGCTCGTCGGTTGTTGTAATCGATGATGCTCATCGGCTTAGTTTGCCTCAAATGAGTAGCCTTATGGCTGCGGTAGAGCGTTCTAAAGCAAAACTAGTCCTATCGGGCGATCGGCAAGTATCTCAGTTTAGTAGTGCGTTTCAAGCAATCACTCGATCGCATCCTTCAATTGAACTGAAAGAACTTCATCGGCAGGTGCAGGAACGCGATCGTGCTTTCATTCGAGAGATTGCTGATGGCAAAACGATGAAAGCACTCAAGAATTTATTAGAAAGGAATCAATTGACGCTCCATTCAAGCCGCCGAGAAGCAATTCACACGATCGTGGAACAATGGGCACAAAATGCCCCACAGGATTTCAGAAACCATCAAATAATTGTTGATTCTCGCTTGCTCGCGCATGAAGTGAATCAAACAGCACAGGCTACTTTAAAGCGGCATGGATTGTTACAAGGAACACCGTTAAGCGTGGGATCAATATTGCTTCATGTTGGCGATCGGATTCAGTTTCAGCAACATCATCGGCTAGATGGAATTTGTAAGGGAGATACTGCAACAGTTTTGAAGCTCAGTAAGTTGATGCGAACGGCAATAGTACAGCTTGATAATGGCGCTCGCCGAGTAATATCGTTACAACCTACTCAAAACGTCAAGTTAGGATATGCCGTGCAATCGACTCAGTTGGGGACAAGAGTGCCTGCTCAGGCCTATGTGTTGACAGAGGGCGTATGTAGAGAACATACACTCGCGCAGATATCACAATTTAGTGCGAGAATGCATTTGCACAGTTGGCAGACAGGTAGCCCCATCTTGCGGGAATTAGCTCGATCAATGCAGGTTGAGCGAGATTATCAGCTTGCGGTTGAGATTGAGCAGACGCGAACTCAGTAATTAGCAAGAGATAAATGAAGTCTTTAGATGTGCTTTTCGATAGAAACTCGCTTTAATGATGGCAGTTGAAGCTTGAGCGCTTCAACTGCTTCAATAGGATGTTGCCAACTAAATCTTCCATCATCAATCCAGGTTACTGGAGTTGTGATTGATTGATTCTCAAGCACAAGATCTGAAAGAGCTGCTCCTCGATAAAGGTGCTGAAGTTTTTGCCATCCCAGTTGATCCATTACGGATAAGATTCTAGGTTCAATCGAATCTTGAATGGTTTCTCGAAACTCCAGATACGCCTCTCTACTGATAAGTAAATCTGCAATCTCACCGTACTTCTTCTTAACAGGCTCTCTCAACACTCCAAAACGAGGTACCTGGTAGAGCAGAATCTCCTGGATAAGTTCTGAACATTTATGATTTGCGTACAACGAGATCATGCATCCCAGTGAATTTCCCACAAGCCTTACGGTTTTTTTATGATGTAACAGTGAGTCTGCAAGCTGATCACCGTACCATTGCCATGTTAACAGAGGCAATTCTTCAACAAGATTGTTGTTATATCCTGGTAGATAGACAGTCATTGTGATGAATGACTTTAACTGTTCTGGTGGAGTAGGAGTTCCCAGAAAATCGTGAACATATAGGCTATCTCCATGCACTATGTGTGAGTGCGTGCTGTCGTTTAGCCTTCTAATCTCGATAGTCATAGCTTGTAGATCCTACATGCTTAACGCTACCTCATTATGTCCGACAATTTCGCACTCTCTACTAAATCCGTAATACATTATTAAGAACAAGGTGAAAGAGTTGTGTCAATTTCGAGTTGACCGCCTCTTAGAATATAGCTATTAAAGCTGGTAAGACAGTTTAGCTAGTACATTCGAATGAAGCCGTTCTTTCGCTGTCCCAAGAATGGCTTCATTTCCTCAAGGTTTTCTCCAAGGATGTCCGAATGGTTTTAATTGTTGAACTTCTTATTTTGCTTCGTGTATAAAATCTATATGAACCAAGATAAGAAGTTCAACACGAAGGTTTTACAAGCCAAGTAGCTTTCTTAAAGCCCAAATCCTTGTTAAGGAGCAGCATTATATACTATCTTGTTGTAATATGCAAGAATTTGCTGGGGCAACGCAGAGCTGAATTCTGCCCGACCCTATTCCCCTTGCCTAAAAGAATTCGTCTACAATCTGAAGTCATATGAATGTATTAGCTGTGCGAGGTACACTCAATGACTTGTCAACCTTTACCGTTAGCGTCTTCTCCTTCAACACCGAGAGAGATTGAAGAACTGCTGCCTATCCTGAGAGAGATCGCTGAGCCAATCGATGAACTTACAAAGGCATCGAGATTGAAGATTAATCTTGAAGGTCAGCAGCACGTTTCGAGCATTCTTGAAACACGAGGCTATCCTAGACGATCGTTAGAGATTTCTCGTCTTGCATCATTGCTTTATCTATATAGTCGCAATGATATGGAGGGAATTCAGAAGTATAACACTGGCTACGTCTGGCTCTCTTTTCCAAAAGGCTTTTCGCCTGATACTTTCAGCCGCTGGAGCAAGGGGGAATCAACAGATCGGGAAGCACACATTTGTTTCTGTGCAGTCGTTCAATACCTTGGTTCTGTAAAGTGCAAATTTGATCCTGTGAGAGCAACAAAAGTGCCTATCGAGCATGTTGACGATCACTGTTTAAATAGAACTAGTCAAGATCACGCGCGACTTGAAACAAACATGATTTGTCGCTTGATGACTGCTTCGCACACTGATGAAGGGTTACAGCAGATGTCTATCCTTTACGGTCATCAGTGTGCTGAATACAACCGCAACCTTCACCTTAAGAACAACGCTCTGGATGATTTCTTTAAAGTACCTCCAACCATAGTCAGACAGGAGACGTTCGTGGAGAGCGTTAGTTCAAAGCTGGCTCATGGATTGATTGAGATCAGCTTCTATGTGGACGTTCATGATGAACAGACAAAGGAAAAGCATCGTTTGCAGTGGGGTAAAGCAGCCTTTAGTAAAGCTTCTGGAAACGCTGAGCTACTTCTCGATAGTCGTCCTGCAATGTGGGTCGGGCGAATTGCGAAGATTAACAATCAGCCTGTTGCTCATCTCAAAGGGGAGACTTTTTCTGGTGAGCGCCTTTCCTTTACTGAGTACGCCATCAATAAATTGGAAGAGATTTCTTTGGAAGAAGGCTGCTTTTCTCCTTTAAACATGGGTGGTTTCTTGAAAGATAGTAATTGGACTAAATTCCGACACTGTTGGAAGAAATCTGTCGAAGAGTACCCTGATTGGAGCGATGAGCAGCGTACGTTTGCTGCTTTTTACGAAACTTCATTTGGTAGAGCACGGAAAAAACTTGGATTTTCTGAGATTGAAATTCTGATTCTGAGCCGTGATAGCTGGGACTTACCTGATCAAATTTATGTACGTCGGTGCTACCGCAGCGATCAGACTAGCTAACGGCGATTTTTGGTATTCGATGAGCTTTTCAATCATTTCAAAACTGTAGTCCGTTTGGTGAAAACTCAGGTGTCTGCGATGGATGAAGGGATCAATCCAGAACGAGTTGGGTTGTATTCTTAGCTGCATATTCGTTGTTAGTATTTTCATCTTACCGCATCTAATTCAGCCACGAAAACTCTACTTGACGAAGGACTTTGTGAGATTCAAGCGACGACGCAGCTCTCATCTAGTAGGGCGATCTCTCAATTAGGCAGTCGATCTGCTGTGATCGTATTAGAAAATGTTGAGTCCGCACTCAAGTATCGGATGACGGCTTGCTTGGGTTCGCTATTGATTCCAATGGGTCGATGTGTTTTAGCAAAGCAGATCAGGTTTGATCCCCGTGCTATTACTACCGTCACAATACAGTTCACTGCCCAAGCTGCTGGGAATGCATCGTTCATATCTAATGAGAAAGTAATCGTTGCAAATTTCTTGAAGGCAATTCGGACAAATCTTTTGGAGGATGTTGAGAAACGCCCTCGCAATCATTCAGCTCAACGTTCAGAGTGAACTGAGCTTGCGATCTCGCTCTAGGGGTTCCTACTTGAAAATCCGGCACAGTTTAGCTCTCTCATAAAACAACCTGTGCCTAATTCAAACCGCTTCACAGATCTACATTAATTTCTTAAAGGGGGTTTTGATGCGCTTAGTAGCCACTGAATTTCAATCTGATCTATCGACACTTCTGCCTAACCTTGGGGTAGTTAGTATTCGTCTGAATGCTGTGCTTTCGCAGCCTATCAAAACATCTGACTGCGCGTTGCAACCGAATTTGGTTATGTCATTTGATAGTACAATTAGCTCTCAAGCTGGATTGTACTTCAAGGAACCAATGCAGTATGTAGTAGAACCTGCTTTCATTATCACAAGTGGGTTCAATAGCTACGCCTTCACTCTTGAGAAACGGCTACCGATCAGAACTAAAGAAAACGCATTTACTGATGCAAATCAGGTTTCGATCGTAACTTTCCTATCTGTAATCGAAGTCGAAGTACGACGAGCAATTTACACTTGCCTTTCCGTTGATAAACGTTGCTCGTGAAGCTTTTACTAGGATTGCATCAATTTCGAGAGCAGATTTGATCCCGACTAGATTGCTGCTTCTGCTCCCATAGCTGCTCAATCTGTGCCTCTTATCAATTCAAATGGAGATGTTCAAAATATGGTTGTAGCTGCGTATCCTGACGAATCCAAGCCTGATCGCTCACATGATATAGCAAATCATGATGTCAGCAATGTTCATCGAATTGCAGCATCGAACGATAAAATTCGAGAAACACTTCAGGCGTATGAAGTTTCCAAATGCTTTGGACGAAACTCAGATACTCTGCGGCAGCGATGCTTTCAGCTTTGTGGCGATCTTCACGATGCAAGAAGACGTGGAGTGAGTTGGAAAACAATTGCGGATCTTCTTGATCAACAAGGGTTAAGCATTCAGCACGAAACACTTCGTCGGTACATATCTGATGCCAAGCGAGTAGCTAAAAAATTTATTAAAGATCACGCTCAAGAGCTAAACGATCGCCTGGCTGAAGGCGAAACGATTGGATCGATCGTTGAAATTATCCGAGTGGAAACGGGGATTGGGATCACAGAAGCCATGCTACATAATTGGTTGCCATCTCCATCAAGATTGGCAAAGATGCTCCCCCTTTCCAGCGTGAGTACCCTTTCATTTTCGGATCGCATTGCAGAAGGAAACGCGATCAACAACGCTGCGGGGCACTTTCCCGATTAGTACATGAATGGGCTGGTGTGAATCTGCCAGCCTATTTCAAATTCCCAATTATTTATGAAGGAGCCTGCTTTATGCCTACGAAAATGCCTTCTGAAACCAAGAAGCGAATCATACAACAGGCTATTGCCTATGTTCACCTATTTCTAAGCGAGAAAGGCGGTGAAGGGAAATCCACCCTGGCACACCTACTCATAGAATACTTAATCTTCCTTCTAAAGACTCTAGTCATAATTGTAGAAGGCGATCGCTCCCAACCGGATATCAAGCGATTATTTCAGAATTTGGTTGGACATCCTGATTATTCAACTCTAGTAGAGATCACTCACGGTTTTTACAGCGAAGATATTCGACTTCGTGGAATGGGTGATCAAATTTGGGAGAGTGCGTTAAAAACTCCAAACTCTCATGTTATTTGGAACACTCCAGCCAATGTCTCTATCGCTTTATTTCAGGCACTTCATGAAGATGGATTGATTGAATTTGCTGCCGACAATCGAATTGGCATCATCAACTGGTGCGTAACCTCCGGTAACTCTGATGCAATCCGGCACTTTCTGCGTTGTCTAAAAGAATTCCCAACAATGACACATATTTTGGTCAAGAACTATGGACTCAACGATGACTTTACTGATTTAGAGCGCAACGATGAGCTACAAGCTGCGATCAAAGCCCATCGTGTCCCAGTCATCGAACTACCTGCAATCCCTTATGAGGAACTCAAAATTATTAAGGCTCATAACCTGACCTTTACTCAAGGAATCAAAGTCATTCGCCAAACTAAGGGGGCGATCTCATCTCATCGTTTGCAACGATTTTTTAACCAAGCTTGTGCCCAAATTGAAGCTTCAGGAGTATTTCATGCCCCTCAATCATGAGCAAGAACAGCAGCAATTCATTGCGGATATCAATGCTTCACTCCCTCCAGAGATTCGCACTGATTTGGAGAAGTTACGCCGTCTCTATGATTTGAATCCAGGAGATTCTGTCTGGGCAATTGCTGCGATCGCGATGAAGCAAACTGCCTCTCACGCAGATATCTATGACCATATTCAACAAACTCGTTCAGATATTGAGGCAATCAAGGTGCGGATCGACCTTACCCTTAGCGGTCTGTCAACGAAAGCGGATGAGTTTGTCATTCGTAGCCATGAGGTCATAGAAGCGCTCCACACCTCCGATAACCTGAATCGACAACTCACTTACCTTGATCGCCATCGTGAACTAACTCATCGCCCATCTGCTGCTAAAAGCCTCGCCACAAAAGTTCCCGTGCAATTTCTTCCGATTGCTCTCGCTGCGATCGCGATCGCGTTTGTGCTGGGATTGTTGTTTGCCTGCTTACTTTTTTCGCTAGCTCGATAGGTGATGCACACCTTACTCTTATCAACTCTATGTTGCTCCCACATTCGTCCTTTTTCTGGCTGTTTCCTATCGCAATTCTTCACCTGGCGGTTTTATGGATGATCCCTCTAATGATCATCCAACTGGCCTTCCAAATTTTCTCTACAAAAACAACGCTCGGATTTGGTGATATCTATTCCTTATTCGCATCATTCGGTTATACCCAATGTTTTGTCCAAGAAGTTCGTTGCCTGAACTCACCGCTTTCAATCGCGGTACGGGCTTTCATCCGCTATGCCTTTTTGTTTTGGCGCAATGTGATCTTTTGCTGGCTCTCCCCATTAGCTGCAAAGATCATTTTCCAAGCCATCATTCGTGCCCTTGGAGGTTCATTTCCAATATTGGTTTTGGCTGAGGAATGGCTAGTTAACATCGCCATGTTTGCGGTGGTGATCTTCGGACTCGCAAATTTATTTAACTCGCCTGGGATTCAACTTAGCAATCGAATTGTTGCTTTGTACTTTTAACGATCCGCTTTCAGCTTTCAGCTCTATTGGTGCTGTTGTTTGCTTAGTTCACTTCATTAGTTCACATACTATGAACTTTCTTCGCTCGGCTTCTAATGCGATCGCGATTCTTGCGATTCTGATTTCTAGTTTTGTTGTCTCCTACTTAATTGTGCTTTTTCTCAGCGGAAATTATGCTCTTGCCCAACTTGTTGGATTTATGGCTGCTCTGGTTCTCACTTGGTGGGGGCTTGCTGCGATCGATGCTTTGAAGCGTAAGACTCGACTCGCACTGAAGCCACTGTTGAGTGTGATTCTCATTGCAATGCTTGCCTCAATTATTATTGTCGTCGCCGTTCAGTTCTTTGCGGCTTCTCTTCTTTTCGTAGCAGTCGTCGCAGGCTGGGTCGCCTTAGCAATGATTGCCAAATCGTTTGAAACTCACGCAACGACTGCAAATAGACGTGCCGAATCTCCCAATTCATCCGTTACAGGAATTGTGCAGACAGCGATCCGATCCTCCCCCATTCCTAATCTACTGGAGTTCGGCTGGGGAAATGTTCTAGTGCCATTTCTCGAACAACCGCATCACTTCCTCTTTTTAGGAACGACGGGATCAGGGAAGTCTGTCAGAATTAGACATTTGCTGCGATCAGTGATTGGAGGGATTGGCGTTTTGCCAAAGTGGGGCGCACTGATTCTGGATGCGAAGCGCGATATGGTGCCTTGGCTTGAGGGGCAACAGATCAAATACTACATTTTTCATCCCTTAGATTCACGTTGCGTTGCTTGGGACATTGCTAGGGACATTGTGGGACCATTCCGTGCTAAACAATTTGCAGTTGGCATTATCTTTGATGAGATACCGACCAAACATAACCAAAATCAATTCTTCTACGATGTAGCAGTCATTCTTCTTGCCAATATCCTTGAGGCTCTGCACGATGCTTTCGGCATATACTGGACTTTATTAGATCTAGTGAGAATCTGTGCTAGTTCTCAAACAATGGAGAATTTTTTGAGAACGCATCATCGCAACTTTGAGAAGGTTGCAGACTACTTCAAAGCAGGCAAGAAAGACAAGAATGATGCGGTTCTTACCGTCAAATCAAGAGTAGACTTACTCGATCCGATTGCTGCAATTTGGCAGCATTGCCCTAAGATCTCTTTGACCGAAATCTTGAACGGTAACGCCGTTGGCTTGCTTGGAGTAGATGAAGAAGCCAGCGAGACAGTAGAAGTTGCAAACACCTTGATTTCCCGATTTTTAATGGGATGTCTTCAGAGCTTGCCGGACGACAAAACTCGGCGCTTCTGGCTTGTGTTAGATGAATTGCCAAAAGCAGGATCTTCTCATCAGGATCTTGCGGCAACGATGGCGATCGGTCGCTCGAAAGGCGTTGTCGTGATTCTTGGTTTACAGGATGTTGCTCAAGGCATCGAAAAGCTTGGAGAAAATGTTTTCAAGTCCATTTTTGGGCTTGCTCGGTATCACGCTTACTGTGGTCTGGACGATTCATCAGCGCAATGGGTTTCAGCCCAGTATGGTCAATTTGAAGTTGAGCTACGCTCAAACAGTACCAGCCTAGGAGCAGATGGAAGCATCTCACAATCGATTAATTACTCAACGGGGCAACGCCCCTGTTTGCCCTCTCAAATGCTTTCGGACGTAAACTATCCAACCGCTCAAGGTCTTTGGGCAGTGTTCAGAGTGCCAAAGCAAGGACTGCATCGTCATTTTGATTCTTGGGAATTTCTCAATCGCTTTGAGGTTATTCCAACGTCTACACCAGGCTATTTGCGCTTTGCTGATGACGATCCCCGTCTTCGAGTTCCGAAAATGACCGATGCTGAACGCATTCGTTTATGCTATCCCCCTGCTGATAGTCAGCATGAGATGAATCATCAACCCATTCAGCACAAGAGCACTCAGACTCCCAAGCCCAAGTCTAAAAGGCTAGGAATAGTAAAACGGCAAAAGCCGCCGGAGTAGTAAATTCAGTTTCGTTTCTTACAGTGATTTTTATCTTGATACGGATGTATCTAATCACTTTGTCGTTTACTATCATCGAAATATGTCTAAAGTTATCTCTTTTCGTGTTTCAGATCAAACCGCAAAATTAGCTTTGAAATCGTTTCAGGATCACAATCCAAACGATAATGCCAGCATTAATGCTATCTTTCGTCGGCTCGCGCTTCATGCTTTAGCAACTCAGTCCCAAGAAGCGCAACTTTCAGAAATTAGACAAACGGTTGCTTCTACTCAAGCAGACCTAGTTCAAATTCGACAATTGCTTCACTTGGTTTTGAGCGCGCTTCAGTTGCTTTGGAAAACGTTTCTCGATCGCTTTGTTGAAGTTGACGACACCGAGTTCACCGAACTCACCAATCTCCTCAATTTTTTTGATGAAGAAGAAGTTATTGACCATGAAACTTAAATTGTCTGCTGTCCTATCTTTAGGAATGCTTTGCCTGACCGGGCTCTCGGCTTGTCGGGCAATTGGAAAAGCTCAAGAGTTACCCAAGAGCGTCATTATCGTCTCAGAGAACAAAACGGCTGATCAAGTTGAGTTGTTTCAAGTTGCGATCGATGATGCTCTGAAAACGCTTACTGAAACTGATGAACTAACGCTTGGCGAAGTTAAGGGTAATGGGATCGCAAAGCGTTATTCCAACAAAGTTGTTGAGTCTGATATTCAAGACGCAATTCAAGACTTACAGCCGAGTAAATCAACTAATGAACGTGCTTTAGTAGATGCGCTTGCTTCCATTAGTCAAAAATGCCGTAACACTCGGAATACGCAGGTTCGAGCCATCGTCATCACTGAGGGTACGGCAAATCCGACGATCCTGCGACAGATGCGAGCCATTGTTGAGAAAGACTTGGTGCAGTGCCCACGGCTGGTGGTTGCTTTTGTCGGGTTATCTCCTGATCTGAGCGATGCAACAGTTAGTCCCCTTCATGCAATTTCCGATCGCGCCAAGAGCGGTCGAAAAGCTGGGCAATCAATGAGTGACTCAATTACCGCAATCCACGACACTTTGGAGTAGTATCCTATGATTTTGCGTAATATCAAGTCCGCTTTGGGTATCAAACCTTCTTATCTTATCAGCTTGGGACTTCAAGACCCAGAAGCTTTTTTGAGCGATCCCGATGTTAAACAATTGCTCGATGAACTGAGGAATTGGAACGAGAATGAACTAGTCTTCAAATTTACCCAAAACATTGCGCCGCTCTTACGACACTGCGCCGCAATGATGAAATTAATCGCGCAGCTTCGATCGGATCGTGAGGTTCTGGGTGCGTGGCGCGATCAATGTAAGATTTCGATTGGAGAACTTCCCAAGCAGGCTAAGCGAAAAAGTCAGAATCAAAGAGCCATGATTTCAGATGTAATCGGGCTGCATGACATTTTACCCTCGATAAAAGAACTTTTATCGCTGTTACTAGTTAGTATTTGGTTACTAAGTGGGACTCTGCCATTCCTTGCAGGTATTTCTTTTCGTAAGGCGCTTGACGGTGTGATTGATGGACAGCTACAACTAATTCCAAGGATTGGAATTGGACTAGTAGGTGCGATTGCGTTTGCCTTTGTCAGCAAGCGGCTCCAAGTTCTCGCATTCACCTATCTCCGTCCGAAATTCGCTTGGCTGGTGCCTTGCTTTTTAATCACAATCGAAGTCCTCCTGGTCTATCAAGGTTCGCTGCAACACTATAGCTACCTTGAGAAGAAGCAGATCACAACGCACATTGCTGCGATTGCGTTTTCAATGTTCGGCGGGATCATGAGTGCGGGGTTAGCTGCAATTACGCTGGATCGAATTAAAAAAGCGAAATCTCATTCAACGGTAACGATCGTGGAAGAAAACCTGCAATCGAATTCAACGATTCGTTCCCTAGACGATTACAAAGCTAGCGATGAAGCTCGTCAACGAATTTATCGAGCGGTGCTGAAAATTCGCGATCGTCGCTCTTCAAACAATGACTCTACACCGTCTGAGGTTGCTTCAGGACAACTCATTCCCATGAATGACTTTCTATTTTGGAAGCAGGAGCTAGCCAATACAACCAGCCAAATTGCAGAGATTTCTCGTCAGCTCAATGGAGCAATGATTGCTCTCAAGAAAGCTCAAGGTGAGGCTGCTTTGCAACTCGATTCGTTTTTCAGGCAGTATCGCTTTCTTAAACGGATGCGCCGATTCGTGTCATTCTTTAATGATCTTAAAGGCAATGCGCCCTTGCCCTAATTGCGTTCTGATTCTTTAGCTCTGCCCCGTTGTCTAATCGAGTTCCCATCTCACAGGAGTTAGGAACTCGATTGGTCTGCGGAGGAACGCTCGTTAATGAAGTGGCGATGAGCGTCCCGCAAATTGCGCTTATTGTAAAGTGGGGCTAAATGGAATCAACGCTTCAGCGATGTGAGGCGTACTTTTCATCTGGACAAACCTTCGAGGGGACTGCTTCTCTATGAGGCAATTGCTTAATAAAGAAGCAGTCCCGCGATCAAAACCATTATAGATTTCGAGCGGGATTGCTTGACTCACTCAAACAGCTTGAGCTGTTGTGGAGTAAAGGTAACATCAGCTTCAGATGCTTCCAATTTCGATGCTGCCACAGCCTCTTCCGCGATCGCATCTCCATCATTCGGTTGTTCTACTAAGCGATTAGCGCAAGTTTCCTGCTCCAACTGCCGTAGAAACGATAGCATCCGAAGTGCTGGGTCAGTTCGGCACTGATGTCTCCAGAGTGCTAATGCAGGGGTATCTCGATGCTCAAACGTCTCCAGTGACAATGTATTGCCGTGATAGATGTCTGCCATCACTCCTAGTAACCCAAGCTGAACCACGCACATATTAAATGCGTTGCGCGATACATCGACCGCATGAAACAAGACGCGATCGCTCGCATCATCAATCTGAAGCTCCTCTTTGATAACCTGGTACGCCTCGATCAAAAGTCCACCAGAGCCGCAAGCTGGATCAGAAATCGTAATTAGTTGCTTCTGGTTCAAAATAGACTCTAAAAACGATCGAGTTAACGTCATCCGAGCCATTGTAATTCCTAACGACTCAGGTGTGTAAAACTCTCCATTTCGCTCATTTGCTCCAAAATCCATATAGATTGGACCTAGAAAATCCCTCTCAAAGGTTTGCACCGCAAATGTTGTCACTCCTAAAAGTGATGCAAATGCATTCATCTCTTTTTCGGAATGCCGTTTCGCGATCGCAAAGTATTGAGCCTCGCGTTCATTGAACCTTTCATCTTTCGGGATCGCCCCTGCGTTGTAAGGCATTTGCGAAACCACGATCGAAGCAACCTCTAAAAAATCCCTGAATAAATCCCTCGGTGTCCGATGTGCTGAGACCTCTTCGAGAATTGAACGAAACGATCGCTGCGCGTCCTCACACGTCGCAATAACCTTCTGCTTTTTCCCACTCAAAATTGATCAACCTCAATTCAGCGAGGAGTATCGCTATCAAAGGCAACCGTTCAGGTCAATCAAAATCGTCATGTGGGAAAGCGGAGAGCGCAAACTACGATGAAATTTCGCTCCATAGTGTCGTTGTGGTCCGGAGGCTCAAAAAATCGCCATTTCCAAGAATGAGATGATCTAGAACTGGCAGCATGAGAAGCTGTCCCGCATCGAGCAGTTGTTTTGTCAGTGCGATATCTTCTGGACTAGGAGTAAGGTTTCCAGACGGATGATTATGGGCGAGAATCAAGCGGGCCGCGTTTTGTCGAATCGCTTCTCGAAATACATCCGGCGGTTGTACGCAAGTCTGATTCCCACTTCCGATCGCGATCAGTTGCTGCCCTAGCAGCTGATGCTTGATATTGAGCAGCAGAACAGCGAACCGCTCCTGGGGTTGAAACATTAGATTTTTCGACAAAGCTTGGGCTGCGAGTTCAGGCGAATCAATCACTGTTCCAATGGGAGGTGACTGTAGAAATAATCGTCGTCCTAGCTCGATCGCGGCAAGAATCGTCGCCGCCTTCGCTTCTCCAATGCCATTGACCTGCATTAATATTTCCGGCTTGGCCTCTCTCATCGATCGCGTTGCATCATCTAGATGATTTTGTAGATGAGCGAGCAGCTTTTGAGCGAGAGCGACTGCGGACTCTCCTTGAGAGGCATTGCCGCTTCCCAGTAGAATTGCGAGTAGCTCTGTATTTGAAAGATGTCCTGCTCCTTCGGTGAGTAAGCGCTCCCGTGGTGTTTCACCCTGTGGATAATGACGAAGCGTCAGGGTAGGATCTGACGATCGTTTTGCTGCGGCATACGAAGACTTGAGTGTCGGTGAAATGCTGAAGTCAGCCCAATCAGTCTCTAATGAATGATGAATCTCTTCGCGCATTTTTGAAGTCCGATCGTGCAAGCCCTCAATTATCGAATCGCTGTTCTGCTGCCCAAAGCAGACGAGATGCACTGGAATTGATGTATCCTTCTGACTGCAACCAACTGAGATATTGATGTTGATCGAATGGCACTCGGTAAGCATTGAAGCCAAGATGCCTTAGCTCTGAAATGACGCGCATCACAAAGCCCTGATGAATGCCGACTGATCCGAGAATCTGGGCATCCTCACAGTAGATCTGAAAATCGCTTTCGGTCAGGTAGGTAATGACTGGAATCGTAGATAGCGGCATTGTGGCTGTACTCTGCGATCGCGCTGTTTGAATGACATGCTCACATGCTTGCGAAAGTAATGAGTCAAGCTGCATCAATAGCATGATTGCAGCATCAGGAATTGCAGCTTGATCATTGATCCACGCTTCGATAACGCTGACATCAACTTTGAGATAACGGCTCATTGTTTCAGCATTCAAAAAGTTGCGGATCACAATTGCTTCAAATTGATCTCTACTCATCGTGCCAGTGGCTCAAGCATGTTCTACAACTTTCTACGAATCGTTCGCCTCTGTCAGTCCCGATCTTACTCAATCTGACGCTCGAAACCTAGCAAAAACTGCGATCGCGGTTGACTAGGGCCGTACTTTTTCTTGCCAGCGCTTATTTTCGCTCTACTCGTCCTGAACGGCGCATCGATTCCCAAAGGATCTGAGCTATCTTATGCTCGAAAAGAGCGACCTGAAGTGGATCATTTTTAGGTGGTTTTGTGAGAAGGCGAACCAGCTCACTCATTCTTCCAAAGTCTTCCTCTGCATGTTCAAGCAGAACTAATAAGGCTCGAAAAATGTGACTAAAAGTATTGGGCTCACCTGTGAGGCGGTATGCAAAGTCCTGCCATTTTTTCCGCTCTGAATTTGTGCAGCGAACCCGGATTTCACTCGACATGATTTCTCGGCGTTCTCCGGCTTCGGGCTGAGATCTTGCCATCGCAGTGAGTGAACTTTGTGAATTCCCTGCCCCTTCATCAAGTTCAGTTGGCTTGCTCTGATCAAGGGGCTCAGAATCTTGAGGAACGGTTAAGGATTGATCTAAATCGCTGAGTGGGGAGATGACCCGCTGCAAGCGTGAGCCAACAGGATTGTAGTTAACATCGAGGACTGTTGCTCGCTTACCCATGATCAATCTCATCAAAAGTTTGACGATCGAAAAAACGAGCAATCTTTGCCTTAAACTCTTGCGCCATATCACGGAAGCACTGAGTAATGGCATGGTCAGGATGCGTTTGGAAGATCGACTTCTGTTGGGTCTGGGCGGTGGGGATAATGGTAGAGCGCTGAATGACAGGTTTGAGGACGTATTCTTTGAATTCCTTATCCACATAGGCAATGAGTTCCCGACTTAGCCGAGTGCGGGCATCGACTGCTCCAATCGCTAACCCTACGAGCTGTAAATCTGGATTGCCGTATTTTCTCACTTCTTCAATGTCATGCAGCGCTTCTTGCAGACCTTGAATTGCCAGCCCTTCTGGAATGGCAACGAGCAAGAAACCATCCGCTGCTTTATAGGCCGCCACGATGGGTAGTGGAGCGCTAGGAGGCGTATCAAGAAAGATAAAGTCGTAGTAACCCCGTAGCTTCTTGATCACAGGCTTGAGGACATCATGGAGAGGCGTATCATCAAACTTTGACTTCTTGGCTCGAAGCCGCTCCTCTAGCTCTTCTAGCTTACGTGAGCCCGTCAGGAGGTGAAGGGACTCTGGTAGGGAATGACCTTCATCTTCATGCGTCACGATCGCGGTCAGGGGATCTTCATCTCCAAGCAATACTTCAAACGTTCCCAGATAAGCACGAGGGTCGATGCCTAGATGCTTTGTTGAGCCCGCATTTACATCCAGGTCAATGATCAGCACCTTATGTCCCTGCTCTACGAGCGCATAGGCAAGCTGGATTGTCATGGTGGTCTTGCCGACTCCCCCTTTTTGGTTGCCGATGCCAATTACAAGGGTTTGATGTTGGCGTTGCATACGGTGTTATACAAAAAAAGTAGATAAAATCTTGCAGCGATAACTGACGTTGTTCCTACGTCGCGATGTAGGAACGTAGGAATGTTGTTACAGAAACTCTCTCAAACGGCTTCAGTTTAGACAAGCTCAAACGGCAATTAAAACAGTGAAAAATCTAATCCTCTTGCCATCGCGCTTGCGTGGTGATGCTCTGCAATGCCCCTACGTAGGCATGTAGGCATGTAGGAACGTTCCTACGTCGCGACGATGTAGGGCGCTCTTCGGGGCTCGATTGAGCTAACACTGCGATATTGCAAACTCTTCTAAGCTATTGTCGAATGATGATAGGGCACGCTCAGGTCTGAGATGACGCTTTGATGACAAAGCATACGCCGGTTTCACCTTTCTTGAGATCAGGAGAAACGAGCAGTGCAGGGGTGGAGCTTGTGATGAAAGAAGAAGGCTCCCGCACTCAAAGATGATTCGATGAAAATGAGAGAGCCAAAAAGATCAGTCAGGTCTAACGATCGAAAATCAATTCCAAAGAAGAAAGCAAATGCCTAGCCCGCATCTGCTTCTTTCGTTCTCTGAAGGTTCAGAATGAATTTCTCCGGTTAGCTTCTAGGTAGACTAGAACGACACATTTGGTTCGTCAAGAGATTAACTCTGAGTGGGTTTGTGCGGTTTGATTTTCGATCTCCACGTTTGGAGGTATCGAAATGCATTCTAATCAATCTTCTTCGCCCATTGAAGGGGGATACTGCCTGCTTTCCCAAGCGACCCTTACGAATGTCTTGGGCGCACTCATCGATCGCACCATTTCCTATCGAGCGGCACGAGTCTTTTTTGCCTGCTGTTCGATGCGATCGATTCGAGAAGCTGCGGCGCGTTGCCGATTCCGAAAGCACCAGAAGATTCAGTTTCGATTCGACGAGATTCGCCAACGTGTCGGCACTCAATCTGAGAAACTGATTCGAGCGGATTTAAAGCAGCTTGAGCGATCGGGACTTCTCTCTTTTACCCAAGATGCGATCGAGGTTGCGACCGTTCCAATTACCTTGACGCAATCGTTCGATCTAGGTCGCTCGATGCGACGACTCATTCCAGTTCCCCGGCGCATTCTAGAATACCTCGCTCAATGTCCTAGTCCTTCTGTACTGCGTGGCATCATCGTTTATGTGCTCAGAGGTCTTACGCTTCGTCAAGGGATTGTTCATGCCTGCGGCTCAGTTAAATCCTCTTGGGTCGCTCAGATTGCTGATATCAGCCTTCGCGCAGCGAAATCAGTTCGCGCTCATTTGATTGGGATCGGGTGGCTGACCAAAGATACTGGCTCTACTCAGCGAAAGCTCAATGCTACAGGCGCTTTTTTCCGCATCAATACTCAATGGAGACAATCATCATCTACGCAGAAGCTCTCCCAAACTGTGGATAACTCTGACCCGCCTGATTCTAAATCTGCACCCCTCCCTGTCCAATCAGCTCGTAACTTTGCACCCCCAATACAAGACTTAAAAACTTCTATGAATACTAAACACCAAAATCTCTCCGAACGCTCTGGTGTTTATCTACAAAAAGAAGAACTTCTACCTCCAACCCTTCACAACATTCAAGCGATCGACTTGCATCATTTCGATCGACTCGAATCACTTTATTGGCAAGCAGTCTCAGCAGGCTGGTTAGATCACTCTGAGTCGAACACGCTCAATTGGATTTGTGCTGCCGTCAGAGCGCGAGAAGTTGTGCGAAAGTCGGGAGGAAGTGCTGTCAGAGTTTTTGTCGCTATTGTCCGACGCAAGCTCTGGAATATGATTACAGGAGCGCAAGAAGAGTACGCTCGAAAAACTTTGGTTCGATTCCGAGAAACGCAGCCACAATGCTATCAGTATCAGAGTTTGTATGATTGAGTTGCCTTCGTGGGAGCTTCTCCTCAAGCGATTGGGCTCAAAATTTGATGAAAAGACCTGAAATTCGATCGTAAAAAACCAAAATTTTCAGGTTTAATTTTAGAGAGGTTGCGCTTCGGTGCGACGTCGCTACGAAGTTTGTTTCTTCGCTTTCTCTATTGATCTAACTTGCTTCTCCTTCTTCTCCTTGCCCTTGGAGCTTTTTCATGAGTCCTGTTATTGCACTCTTTAATATGTCTGGAGGAGTGGGCAAATCCACGCTTACCATGAACTTGGCTTACCACCTGTCTCAAGATCACAAGAAACAGGTGTTAATGATCGACATGGATCCTCAAGCTTCACTGACGACGTTTCTTGGGTTTAGTCCATTCGAGATGAAAGAAACGGTTCAGCAATCGATGCTGACTAGAGAACCCCTTCCGATTCTTCAGCAATTAGGTTGGGCAGACTTAGTTCCTGCCAATATTTTCCTATCTCAAGCTGAGCTGAGATTGTCTTCAGAGTTACGACGTGAGTACCGTCTTGCAGATGCTCTAGAGAAAGTCCGAGATCAATATGATGTCATTCTGCTCGATTGTCCTCCGAGTTTGGGACTGCTTTCAGTCAACTGCCTTGTTGCCTCAGATTATTTGTTGATTCCGATTCAAGCGGAATATAAATCGGTCGAGGCAACGGTGAACTTATTACAGGTAACCTATGAGACGGCTCAGCAAGTGAATCCGAAGCTCCAAGTGGTCGGAGCAGTGCCAACCATGTATGACGAGCGCACGAAGCAATCACAACGTGCGTTGGAAGCGATCTCAGATATGTTTGAATCGATTCGAGGCAATCAGTTCTTTGCAACGACGATCGTCTTTAATCCCATTCCTCGTCGAACTCATTTTGCAAATGCAACGGCTGAGCATCAACCCTTGGCACAATTTTCACCTAAGCTCGATGCTATCAAACCGCTCAAAGAAATTAGTCGTAAATTAGGAGCTTTACTGTGAAGACCTCAAAATTCTCCTTGGCAGGTGGCGGAATCCTTGCTGGATTTACGTCGGCTACTCAACTAGAGGCAGATTTACCAGGCGACGAGGCTGAACTCGAAGATGCAGTGGCTCAATGGATTGAGGTCGAGAAAATCTTTCCGTCTAGCGCTCAACCTCGTCAGTTCTTTGCCCCTGAAGCAATTGACCGCTTAGCAAATTCCTTCCGAGAGCGAGGGTTTTATGGCGCAATTAATGTTCGTCTAAAAGCAAGCGGTGGCTATGAAATTGTGGCAGGCGAACGTCGTTGGCGAGCGGCAAAGAAGGCAGACTTACAAAAAGTTCGCTGCATCGTTCAAGACTCTAATGACGAAGAGGCTCTGGAGTTCGCTTTAGTTGAGAACCTGCTGAGAGAAGACCTTTCAAAACTGGAAGAAACGCAAGGAATTTTGACGTTAATCCATTTGAAGTTTGGCATTGAGCAAGAGACTGCAATTGACATCATCAACAAACAAGGTCATCCCGATCAAATTGGTCGGAGCGACGTCGCTCCGAGTGAAGGACTAGAGCAAATCCTTTCGGTCTTATCCTACTTCGGCATTGAACTTCAGACATTTCGGACTAAGAATCTGCGAACGCTTTCATTGCCAGAAGAGCTAAAAGAAGCCCACTTGATGAAGGGACTGTCCTATTCGTCTGCTTTAGAAATTGCAAAGGTCAAAGATGAGGACGAACGGACAGCGCTTCTCAAGCAAGTTCTGAAGGAGCAAATGTCTTTTCGAGACATTAAAGATGCCGTTCGTGAGAAAAAGGGCGCAACTCGATCGACGAAAGAACCCACTCTTTCAACTCGACTCAGCGAGATCGTGAAACGAACAAAGCGGGTTGAATCGCGCTTACAGGAGGTAAAACACCAGCGTCGAATTGAGAAGCTCTTAACTCAACTAGAAGGGCTGTTGAGCGAGGTTGAATAAAAGGCTCAATGGCTTTGAACTCAGCAAGCTGGAATGATCTAGAAAGGCAAGGGAAAGTCTTGCCAATCCCACTGTAGCGATTGCTCTTAAATTTCAATCAGTAAAACAAGGTTCTGTTGTGCCCTAAGGTGATCGATATAGGGTTAATTGTCCCCATTGCGCTTCATCTCTCTTGATCAGGGCTCTGCTTTCTCAAACTCAACTCCCAAGTTGAGGGTCATTAAGAGGTTAAGTGCGTCGAATCAAGCACTTAAGTGCATTAGCAAAGATCCTTGAGCGATCACCGAATGAATGGTATTACCATTTCTATGTCTCAGTCTCGTCATCGCATGGTCTTAACGGTCTCGCTGCAACCGGCGGATCAAACGCTCTTGGAAAGGGTACGATCGCGCTTTGCTCGCTATGCTCCTAACCTCAATGTCAGCGAAGTGGTGCGCATTGCTCTGGCCCTTGCCTCGAATGCTTCCCCAGAAATGGTAAGTACAGCGATTAGTCAGACAGTTCGCGTGAAGCTAGGTCGTCCGATGATGCGAGGATGGGATGACGACGATCCAGCATTCGATCAAGAAGTAAAGGAACGACAGCAGCGATTCGCCCTGATGGAAGAATTGAAGTCACTTCAAATGCAACCGGAACGAACACCGACTCAGGAGCTCCGTCTGCAAGAAATCTGCAAGGTGTTTGATATGGTGCTGGTTCCCAAAGGTGAATAAAACTTGCTCGGTGCGACGTCGCTCCGAGACCTAGATTTGCTTGCTTGCTAACGGCAGGCTGAAAGAGTCGAGATCAAAAATCCCTAATACAACATAAACATATTGCTGCTAAGAGAATCTAAAATCGTCTGATTCTCAGACTTTGGCAGGTATTCCGAGAGTGATTGATATGGGGGATGCAAGCGGCATTATCGAGCAAGCGGATGAAGTTGATCCGGATAGAATCCAACTCATCTCGATCGATCACATTCAAGTTGGCAAGCAGCCTCGAACCTACTTCTCTCCACAGAGTCTGAAACTGCTCGCGCAATCGTTTCAAGAAAACGGATTCCAGGGTGTCATCAACGTGCGTCAACTTGGCCCTGACCGCTATGAAGTTGTTGCGGGAGAGCGGCGATTCCGGGCGGCGAAATTAGCGGGATTGAAGGCAGTTCACTGTGTGATCGGTAAATTCACCCCGGAAACCGCTTTGAAATTGGCGCTTCAAGAGAATCTTCAGAGGGAGAATTTAAGCAAGCTGGAAGAAACGGAAGCCCTGCTTGAACTGCTGGCTTTGAAACTGCGCCTGGAGCAATCGCGCATTATCGAGGTGATCAATAAAGAAGGGCATCTCGACCGACAGAAAAATAATCAACCTAAAAGCACAGAGTTGCAGCAGATTGAATCATTGCTCAGATCATTTGGAATTGAGCTTCAGACATTTCGGACTAAGAATTTGCGAACGCTAACTCTCCCCTATGAGATTCGCCAAGCTCATTTAGAGGGAGGATTACCATATTCATCGGCGCTAGAGATTGGCAAAGTGAAAGATCCGGCAGCTCGTGCCAACATTCTTCAAGCAGCATTAGCTCAAGGATATTCAGTCCGAGATGTGCAAAGCATCGTTCAACAGGTTGCTCAATCTGCTTCTCGCGAGACATTAAAACCCAGCGATCGGGTTCATGCGATCGCGCGTCGATTAAAAAAAGTAGAAGCGTCGATTCGAGATCGAGTGAAGCTGGATCAAGTGATTGATCAATTTATTGATGCACTAGAGGAGATCGTCAAGGCGCGTGCTTCCTAATCTGCTTTTCGTTCAAATCTTAGGCGCAATTCGACGCGGGGGCGATGGGATTTGCGACGCATTCGATTCATCGTTTTAACGAGTTTTAGTTTCTGTCGAATCACCCCTGGAAATGAATAGAACCGAAGATTATTGATTGCAGCTTCGACTTCTGATTTGGGACGATGTGCGATCGCGAGAAGATAGCGCTCGATCGGTTTCCAAGTACGACGCGCAACTTGTACACAGGGCACTCCACCTTTCACCCCGATCGAGTATCCTGCAAAATGGATCGGAGCAATGCGGATGTCTCGCCAGCAGATTCGATCAAACGCGGCGTGTTTCCCTTCAGTTGCGAGCAAGATAAAGCGATGCCCTTGCCGCACAAAAACAACGTTTGCCAGTCCTTGACGTTTCCGCCTTGTACGAGTCATGCGACATTGTGTAATGTCATAGGTTTCGATGAGCTTGGCATCGACGTGTAATGGATCTTTGCCAGCTGGAATCTCTCTCATTGCATATCGGTAATATCCGAATCTCACATAGTCAATCGCGACACGACGAATTAGCGCATGGAGTTCAATGACGACAAACGAGTAAGACATAGCGATTACTCGACGGAAAAAAGAGAATTGATTCAGGGTAAAACCCCTCGGTTCAATTCTCAAAAACCGAGCACCGATACAGTTGCCATCTGCATACTTTCCAATTTCCATTTAGACGGAACATGGAAGGATTTTTCAGCATTGGGCAACCGTTTCGACGCAGCAAAAACGACTTTATTTGACGTTTTCAACTTTTCGACTTTTAGGTTTGTGTTGACCCGTGGGATACGGAAATCGATGAACGGTCGAAAAATCGTATTTCAGATTCCTCGAATCGCTCCACGTCTTATCGTTGAGAAAGCTTACACCAGCTTTGAATTTGACAATGTGAAACTGAGATGTCGTCGGTCCTTTCGTTTTCGATTGAGCCATTCACGGTGACTCTCGAACGATCTTAAGACTGGCAGCCTTTTGATCTCCTATCAGACCCCGCTCATCGATCTACAGAGTTTGAAGTCCGTTGTGCTTTGCAACGAGCCGAATTGATGATCCGGTATCTGTAGATGTTGCCCGTTTAGCACTAAAAGTCGAAATTTCCGTAGGTGTTGCTAGTGAATTACTACTCACAAGAATCGTTGCTAAAGGCTTAGCCTTTCCCGTTGCAGGTTTGGGGAGGTAGAAACCAGAAAACCCTCCTTACTCGCTCCGACCCGATTCGCGCTTTGCCCTGGCACCCTAGAACTTCTCACCTGTAAGCAGTTTCCAGAACTAAACCGCCGATCATCGTTGAGCTATTCATCGACTCTGTATTGCAGACTCGCCGGAGAGAAAGCGACTCTCCGATTCCAGATGTCGCCATCTTGGAAACTCCCGACACAGGCTGAGGTTATGTGTCTGAATGCGTTCATTCTGGCAGACTTCATCCCCTCAGTAGGATTTGCACCCCCATTCTCTTAGTACGGCTCTAGCAATTCTTTGCTAAAGTCTGTCACGGTCGCCCTGTTTCATTGAGATTGAATAGAAATGTAGGAATTGTTCTATTGCTAGAATTTTGCGCCTACATGCCTTCATCGCACCGGACGAGCACCTTTCAATGCATCCGGCGCTACGACCTACATGGTCTCTTAGGCTTGGACGTGACTCCAAGCTTTACCGAGGATGTAGCTCAGCTCCTTGTCTCATCAACAATTATCCGTGTTCGATCATGAATTGCCTGTGCAATTCAATTGGAAGTTTAAGGCGAGTGCGAAAAAGATCAAGAAAAAACCTCCTACGGACGGTCAACAATGCCCGTGGAGGTAAAAAAAGTCCCACGGGCGTTGTGACCGTCCGTGTTCAACCTTAGCGGCACTAGATGTGCTCGGTAACATTTAGAAATCTGCTCCTCTCAGCGAGTTAGAAGAAGCGCGATTTGGGATTCAGTATTTGAGAGATGAGAATGAAAAGGAAGAACTATTTTCCGAAATCTTCTGATTTAGCACAGGGTCGATGACAAGCAGGTGCAACAGTTTGGGTGCTGGCAGAGGCAAGACGCGCAAAGTCTTTGACATATCTCCGTGCTGCTGGGGTTGGGATTGGAGTAGCCATCGTGCTTGGAGGATTTGTGCTGTCTGGGGCGTTCAGAATTGTGATGCTTGCCGTCTGCTTCATCGTGGTACTTGTTGCTGGACGTGCTCATTACTGGAGAGTGCGGGCGCAGCAAGCGGTAAAAGGAGCCGGAGCCGAAGAAGTGATCGCAGCAAAGCTTATTCTTTAGTGCAGCAAAGGTGGAAATTTAAGTTTAATCAGCCTGTGCCTCGATACGGCGATGTGAATGTCTTTGCGATTTCGCCGAATGGCAACCTTTATCCGATCAAGGTCAAAGCAATAAAGGGAAAAGTTCACTGTGAGGGAGGGCGATTGTTTGTTTTACCGAATTCAATCAGAGAGCGTTCCTTTGGAGGTCGGAACTGGCTGCTTCAATGTCGGGGACAAGCTGAAGCAATCCGGGTTCAATATCGTATCAGAAATGTATATCTAATTCTCTGCTTTGCGAATGCTGTAATGGATCTCAAAGTTTCATCGATCGACGGTGTAGAGATTGTGACAGGAGCTGATGTTGTAGAACGTCTCCAACTGCTCGATCGACACCTCAGCACGATGAACTCAACGCCCTATGTCTGAATTAACCAGACTGCTCCATCCGAGATATCGTGATAGAACGTCTCATCTGTATTAGGTTTCTCCTCGATTACAAAGCCACCCAGTAACAGTCCTAACCAAAGTTCGACGATCGAAAGTTTTCTCATAGACTGATGAATCTGCGCGATTGGAATGGGCTCGTTAATCTTCTTACGCTTGAGCCAAGCTGAGATCGCAACGCTCCATCCGGTTGGGTCTTCATCCCCTGCAAGATCCTGTAGCATTTTCAGGACGTGCTTTGGCGGAACAGGTGCGGCAACTGAATCGTTTGGTGCTCTTCGAGAAGCAACTTTTTTAGGTTTTCCCCATTCTTCCTCATCGCTTTCGAGATCTAGGCTCATCGTGTGTCGTTCATAGGCATGATCATCGTCGTCGAGGACTGGGAATCCGGAATCTATCTCGTCAGGCACATCCGTTTTATTCACCTCCTGATAAGCCATCATCTTCAGGTAGAGAACTTCGGCAATTAGCGCGATCGCATCTCCTCCGATTTGGAGACAAACTGCATCCGGCTGCGAAGCGATCGCATCTTCTAGCAGCTGACCGAGCAAACGGCAGTCAGCCTCAACTGGTGCTGCAAGAGCCTCTTGGAGTGCGGCATGAAGTCTTTGCCGCTCATCCATGTTGAAGACTCCAGGGATTATTAATCTTGCACTCCCGAATATGCTTGTGAATCGTCACAAATTTCTTAAAGGGCTTTCCTTGATTGAGCATGGTACTGTATTGAGCCGTAAATTCAGTCAGAATCTCTCCCATGAGTTTTGCCACTTCATCTCCCCGCATTCCCCAGCAGGCAATGGGTTCACGTTTTGTATAGCATTCTGTTCCCACCCAAAGCTGGAACTCAATCGCGTGAACCAAAGTAACGTTCTTCTTAAAGTTATCAGGCTCTTCAGAAAAAATGATCCGAATCGGCGTTGGGTGTTGAGCAACCGGAAAGCTGACCTGAGCAACAGTTTGTTTTGCCTGCTGTCGGAGGCGATATTCTAATCGACGTTTAGCATTCTGTTCTGCTCGATTTTGATATTGCCATCGCAATTTTTCACAACGATTCTCTTCCTCAACCCAACAGCCATCGCCGTTAGGTCCATGTTCCACACGCGCCCATTCAACGGAATAGGCTGAGCATTCTAAGCATTTTGAATTAACAGGTCGAGCCATAGAACGATTGCCCTGTCTGGCATTTTGCCACGTTTTGCTGACTTCCCATAGGATAACATCGATTTTAGTAAGAATTTTAGTAAGAATTCATTTAATTTCCAAACAGACAAAAATAGGCATCGTTGAAATTGTAATCATCAATTCTCAGAGGGTTTCTGTATCGACATTTCCAGCGACGGGAGAGGGTAACGAATTTCAAGCCTCTCCTGACGATCAATTCACCTGGCTTGTCGAGTAAAATCGCGAACATTGCCTGGGTGAAAGATGATGAGACGTTTTCGAGTATCGGCTCTAACCATGAAAGAATGGATGGCGCGGTTATTATTGGTAGGCTTTTTGATGGGTGTTCTGCGTCACCATCAAATTTCCAATCGTCTTCAGCAGACATATCAGAATATGACTCGCTGGCTGAGCCTGACACTCGAACGCATCCCAACGGCTTGGTTTGTTACAGGTGCAGTTGTCGTTCTGGCGTTGATTGCTCTATGGGTTGAGAAAGAAACCTCGATCGCATCGATTCGGGATGTTGTGCAAGTCATATTCAAGAATGCGGAATCGATCGCGGTCGTTGCCGCAGTGATTTTGTATTTCAAAGAAATTCCTGAGCGTAGAGCGCAGAAGCACTACGAAGCGTGGCAGGTTGTTGATGCAGCTGCAAATGTGTCTGTAAGTTATGCGCGAATTCGAGCATTAGAAGATCTCAATCGAGATAGAGTATCGCTCAAAGGCATTGCAGCAATGAATGCTAATTTAGAAGGCATTGTGCTGAGAGGAGCGATCTTAACTGAAGCGAACCTGGCTGGAGCGAATCTCTCCGCTGCCGATTTGACGGATACGGTCTTGCTGAAGATTCGTTTGGGGCAAGCAACATTAAAACAAGCCAAATTAAATGGAGCTGATCTCACAGCAGCAGAGTTGGAGGGAGCGATTCTGACGCAGACAAAATTGATGAACGCTAATCTGACCGGTGCGAAATTTACATCCGCTCAATTGGCGTATGCTGATTTGTCGGGATCAACGTTCACAGGCGCAACGTTGACCGGAGTAAAGGCAGTCGGCAGCAATTTCTACTATGCAAAACTGTATGAGGTGAATCTGAGTCAAGGTAATTTTGCAGAAGCCAATTTTACCGAAGCTGATTTGACAGGGGCAAATCTAACAGGAGCGAATTTCAAGGGAGTGAAGGGTCTCACTGCAAAGGCAGTAAGAATGGCAAATCACTGGGAAAGCGCCGTGTTTGATCCTGAGTTGGCAGCTCAGTTGGGAATGGCATCAGATTCTTGATTCTGAGGCTCAGTCTCGATCTGAATGAAATCAGTAATTTTATGCTTTCCTCTATGGAAGAAATTGTGTTTTTTCGGGTCAATTTGGTGTTGTTCATGGTGCGCTCTGATCTCCGCTTCACGTTGTTCTAATCCTCTTTGAATTGCGGGTTGAGAAGACACAAATTCCTTGAGGATATTGATGCTAATTGCCCATTTATCTTGATGCAAACGCTCTGGCATATCGTTGTAAGCCATCATCGCATCGATCGCACGATCGACAATCTCTCCTGATGCTCCTCTAGGTCCACGGGGACGAGCGGGTTGAGGATTCTCTGTTGATGCTGTTGACGATTGAGTTGAATGAAGTGTTTGGGTCGAGGATGGGGTTGAACGTTGCCTTTGAGGGGAGGTGCGTTCTAATTGTCCTGCGCTGATTGCATCGGTCAATTTAGCGACAGACTGCATAACCTGAGCCATTTGCTCGACTAAAAGCTGCACGGTGGGATCAAGTTTGGGCGGTGTGTCTTCGATCGGCTGGTTCTCTAAAGACGCAGGTTCAATCTCGACTACAGGCGATGGCTCTTGCGGTTGACTTGACGCAGGTTCAACGGGTGTTTGCTGAAATTGAGCTTCGATCCACTCCAGCAATTTAGCAGTCCGTTCAGATTGATTCTTTGCATCAGGTGCGATCGACTGAAGAATCGAGATCCATCGATCGTGGTCTTGAGCGTAGTAGCTCAACGTACTTCTTTTTCTTCTTGTCCGTTTTGGGTGTTCTAGAGGTTCGACGGATGCTTCCGGCTGAAAGGCTGCAATTGGTTCAATGCCCCCATGCCCCAATTTGATGCCTTTGCGCTTCCCATGATGCTGCGCGATCACCGAGTCAGCGATATCAAAATCGGCATAATGTCGAGATGCCGCCAGAGATCGCTTCAACGTGGGACTTTTCTCGTCAAGAATTTGGTAGTGTCCTTGAATTGCTGCGCGAAACTCGACTGTATCGACATTGGCAGGACAATACCAAAACGTGGCGATGGTCGCATACACCGCACGAAAAAGGTGAGTGTATAAGTTGCCTCCAGCTCTAGAGGGAACCAGATCCTCGAAATGTCGATCGCAGGCGACGGCAACTCGTTGACTAAATTTTTGGTTGATCTCGTCTGCGCTCATTGATTGAGCATCTGGAAGCTGTTTGCGAATCTTTGTCAGAGCTGCGCAGACTTTATCAGCAGTAGTCAGCGTCGGAATCTCAAAACTCAGCGTTTGCGTTTCTTTGCTTCGTTTTAATGCGCCCGTAAAGGTGACACTCCACTTTGTTTTCGGCTCAAACCTTGCGGTTGCCAGAAGTTCTGTCACTCTGCGCCCAGTGAGTACGGCTAGACCTGCGGCAACATCAGCCCAATCTGGGCGTTCCAGGAGCCGAACGGCTTGAGCGACAATTCTGTCAGGGTCATGAATGTATTTCACATTTTCATTGCGTTCAGCGACACTGCGCTGCTTGTCATCATTGAGCGCCGTATATTCTTCGGTAGAGAACGCGATGAAGTCGAGAGAGAAGTGGTCTTCGCCCAGTTTATCCTTGATCGCTCTGCGGATTTGATCCATGCAACCTTGTTGCTGTTTCAGGGATGTTAGGTTGCGCTCTGCCCAACTTTGACGGAGTTCTTCGGTAAATTTTTCTAGCTTCTTATGACCAGCCGCCGTATTCTTCACGGATTGGATGAAGGGGATGTATTGAGATTGAATCAGCTCGGCAAGCCACTTTCTACTAGCCATAATATCTGTCCAAGAAGCTATGTATCAATATCATAGCTGATATGCATAACAATGCAATCTTTATTTATGTATATCAGCTATGCATTGCTTCAATCTCTTCCGATCCAAGCGAAATCGCAGGTCGATGGTCAGATTGTTCTTTCATTAATGATTCCTTCTTGATGAGAATTTCGGTGTGGATTGCTTTTTGTATTGATTTTGCAGTGTATTTGCATGACGCTCGATCGCACCCGTCCCACTGATTTCAAAACGCTACGATTGCGATCGCTCAAAGTTGGACTTCTCCACAGCGCGATCGCGACTGGAGGGATTGTTGCACTGCTTGCTTTATTTCCTCAGATTGCTCGTTATCCGTTGCTTTGCTACTTGCTTGGATGTCCTGTCTTTGTCTGTTATTTACGAGTTCTTGGAGTTGGATGCGACATCTTCTTTGTGGAGCAATCTCGTCAACAAGAGCAGGCTTTACGTAAAGGGAGAAAAGTACTAGGCGCTCCTCCCCAACGAGATTGCTTTGCAAAGGCGCTCTTTGAATCGCGACAAGCTGGGAAGAAGATATTAGACCGTTATCTGATTGGATTTGAGCTAGAAAGTGGAGCACCGCTTTGGGTATCGGACGATGATCTCTGCACGCATGCCGCTGTGTTTGCTAAAACTGGAGTCGGGAAAACATTGTGGCTTGAATCATTGCTGTTTCAACAAATGCTGCGGGGGCGTGCCAGCGGTTGTACTTTTATCGATGCGAAACGAGATTCTGGAACGTTAGCGCATATCATTTACATGGTGCATATTACGGGACGCATCGAGGATTTGATCGTCATTGATCCACTCAGTCCCATTCATTCCTATAACTTCGTTGCGACTACTCAGCGGGCGGATGTGAAAGCGCGTAAAGTGTTGCGAGCAGGGTTACCCCCCATTGCGGATGCGAGTACGGCGAAACACTACGATCGCTTAGCGGCTGACTCTGTGTTCCGCATTGTTCGTGCGCTGGATAGCATCGGTTTATCTTGGTCGATCAAAGATGTTGCCGTTGCGCTGAGTTCTTTTGCGATCGCCTATCCCTATCTTCATAACATGCTGCAATCCGTGAATGCTCAAGAGGCATTGCTAGAACTGAGTCATTTTGCGACGACATATCGCACAGCAAAAGGGACATTGGATATTCAGAAACTCACCGATAATTTGCGAGGGATTGCTTCTGAACTGCACTCGATCGCAGCCGGAGATGCAAGGGAGGTGTTCTGTTCGACTCACTCGGATCTGCGTCTGACCGAAGCGATCATGCAGGGAAAGATTGTGTATTTTATGCTGCCACGGCTGGAAGAATCCGAAGGAGCATCACGGATGTTGAAGGTGTTTCGTGAGGATCTCGAAGTGTCGATCGGTGAAATTACTTCAAATCAGGACTTTCGGTTGGATGACCCACATCTTGTGATTGTGGATGAAGGGGCATCTACATTCTCTCCTACTTGGGCAAATCTGTTTGAGTTAGCCAGAAAAGGAAGGTTTGCGTTGCTATTTGGAGCGCAGTCCGCAGCAGGCTTGAGCGACCAATCTTTAGGGTTGAGCCAAGCGTTTTATGACCGGGTTATGGCTAATGTAAATCTGAAAGTTGCTATGCGATTGGGAGATAATAAAACGGCAATGGATCTCTCACAGTGGTTGGGAAAGACAGCGGTCATCAAAAAGTCTGTGAGTCGATCGAAGTCGAAAGGAAGTGCGAGCTCTGCACTGTTGTTCGATGCGAATGCGAAGCGGCAGACTGGGCGTTCTTCAACTGAAAGCTTCTACGAAGAAGAGGTAGATTCTGTTTCGGCTGATGAATTGAAGTATGGCTTACTCGCAGAGAAGGGACTGGCATGGGTCGATTTAGGCGGAAAGCTGACGAAGATGCGGGCTTTATGGATTGATTTTGACCTTCCCAAAGATTGGAAGGGGCGCAGTACAGTTCCTCAATTGGAAATCACTGAAATAGATCCGCTGGCTCTGGGCAAGATCGTCGATCGTGCCGTACTCGAATCTGAAATCATCAATCAACAAAGGCAGACGAATGTTGCAAGTACAAGCATGGTGAGTTCGGTCTCTACTCCGACAAGAATTGAAGCATCGCGATCTAAACATCAAGAGACGTTTAAGTTATTGAATGACGATCAGCATCGGAGTTCTCGCTACGAGAGTGCGGGAGTTGTGCCAACGCAACTCCAGAAGCGAACGATTGCCGGTTCAGAGTCTCATCCATCATTCTTTCGTCTGTCTTCAAAGAAAAGCCCTCGCAAGCGGTGAGATCTGGAAGTACAATGGTCTGCCGAGTTGCTGATTGAAGAAATGAGTTTTACTATATGGCAACTGAGCAAGATTCATCAGAGTTCCAAAATCTGATCGTGCCTGCAAGCGAGGTGCTTCCAGACAAATATCAGGTCAAAGTAGAATGGGTTCTTCAAGGTCTTGGGGCGATTGGCGGATGAACTGGATTAATCGATCGGCTTTAGAAAGACTGCGCATCTGTGCTAGGGGCTTCACTTCTAATCCCAGAGTTTGAATGATTTCGTGTACATAATGATTCGCGAATTTTTGAAAGATGTAACGTTTGGCGAGCGGGGTCTTCTTTCCTTGTTGGTCTATCCGATAGAGATGCTCATCCTTCTGCACATACGCTTCAAATCTTTGAGCAATATCGCCTTTCTTAAAGGTGGGCTTTTGCTCAAACTGCAAAACATTGTCCAATGTGATTCCTTTAGATTTCAACTTTTTGATGAACAATGAGTAGAAATCATTTGGGGTTGTTTGTATTTGACGAGTTCTTTGACTTTCCATAGTTGCCCTGATTGCTTAGTCCATAAAGAGTGCCAAAAGTAACACAGGGTCATGATGGATTGCAATCGAAGTGTTTAAATTTGAATGCAGTTTGCTAAGACTGCCGAGCTTTCGCATCAATCTTGTCACTCGTTTGTGTTTGAGGACGCGCCTTACTGTTTGAATCCACCTCGCCCCAAGATGCTACTTTGCCTACTGCACAAACTCTTTGAGCCAATGATTCAGCGCATGTACGGGTGAATTGAACGAATGTACAGCTCTCTAATATCTGGTGATTCAATCTTTGGCAGAAGCAATCTCCTGGCTGCAGGTTCTTCAGGACTACAACGCATCAGGGCGAAAGATAGAATCGACGAGTTCCTCGATTGATTCTAGATCTAAAGAATTCTGTAGCTCAGTCTCAAACCATTTCACCTCTTCCGGGTCTGTCCCTGGCAGTTGATAGACCAGCAATACACCCGTCACTCGTGCTACTGTCAATGGGTCAGGAGCAAGATGACTGAGCAGCCTTTGCGCTTTCTGATAGAGCTGTTGAATCGCTTCTGCATCTTGCGGGTGTTCAAGCTCAATTGACATCTGCTGTAGACTTTCCTGAACAGCTTGGACGAGTTCTGCATCTTCGGTATGATCGAGTGAATTAGACATCAGGCTTGGCAAGAATAACAGCGGGTTTCGTCCATTTTAATGCTTTGCTATCGTTCATATGCTCGGCTTGGCACTACAATCAGAGCAATCCAATTCGTGAGCCAGCCCCTATGTCCTCTACAATGTTAAGCGATGAAACGAAACAACAACTTGAACAAGAGCGGTTGCGATTAGTGAACGATCGCAGCAAGATCGTGTCCGAAATCGAGTCCTCAATCAGTGCTCAAGTCGATCTCACCCTTCAAGCTCTCAATGCGCTGCTTAACGCACCAGCGAGAGTCGAAGTGCCTGCTGTAGATGATATTGTTGAATCTGTGTCTGAAATCCTGGAGCACACAACGGCTGAAGTTCCAACTTACTCTACTTCTCGGTCTCGCAAAACCGGTACAAAGAGCGCTGTCAAGCCGACAGCCAAAGAAAAGACGAGCCAACCAAAAGCGTTTGATGCTAGGCATCTCAAGGGCAGCTTCAGTGGCAAGAGTCTTGGTGAAGCCGTTCTCGAAGTGATGCATCACGATGCATCACGAGTTTACACAACTGATGAATTCATTGCAGTCCTGTATGACCCGTTCGATCAGGCTGACTTATCGAAAGCCAGGAGAACGCTTGGCGCAACGTTGATGCACCTGATTCGAGGGGGCAAAGTCGAGAAGGTTCAAGACAAGCCGCCGCACTACAAACTCAGCCATTAGAGGTCTGATAGAGGTGGATCAATGCCTTCAATTCCAGGGATACTTGACCCCTTGACGATTAAAATCACGCAACTGCCAAACGCGACGATCGTGGAGAACGACTGGCGCAGTTTTACCATCGATATTGGCAGTGCGATTGTGAGTGTCACGGTGCGACCGAGGATTTGGAACAACTGGGTCGAAGGAACGAAACAGTACCAGAACTGGATAGCGATTATCACGGGGAGAATGGGGGAATTGACGGACGTGGGGTTTGTGCTGGAGCAGCCTGGGATTCAAATCTTTGAGGCACAGTCTGAACCTGTGGATTGAGTCATCGCTTGACCGTGCGGATCTGTGAGCATCGCTTGTTTCCGTGGCGCTTCACGCGCAGGCACCGTTCTTCTGAATTCGCGATTCAGACAGAGCCAATCTAAACAACTGTTGCTTGCCGTGTCAGTTAGGGCGTACAGGAAGATTGCTATGCGCGTTTAGCGTTAACTGAGATCTTGCACCATTCTCGATAAGCTAGACTTGACAACCCACGAGATACGCAACCAGTGCCAAGGTAAATGCTAGAAGCAAGGCAGAGAGGGGATTCTAAAGTTCGACAAATTCGCTAAAAAAAGACATCGAGCCGTACTGCATGGAGGCAGTTCCCGATGTCAGAAAACAATGTTAGCTTTACTGTAGCAGGTTTGTTAGAAGTGACAGCAACAGAACAATCCAATCTTGCGATTCCAACTTGGTTAGCAGAAGCATTGTTGGTGGGACAATACTGGAATCAGAGTGGATTGCTCGATCAGTTACAGCAGCAGGTTCGAGTCAGTCGCGGACGGATGGGACAATATGAGGTGTGTGACTTCGTGCTTTTACTACTGGCTTATGCCGTCAGTGGAGTCGAAACGCTCAAGTTATTTTTCGAGCAGCTAGAGAGCGTTAAACCTGTGCTAATGTCAGTCTGGAAACGAGCAAAGTGTTCCGTTGCAGCAACCTTGAGCCGTTTTCTAGCCGATGTCGATGAGTCTGCTGTTGAACAACTGCGAAGCCTATTTGAGATGGATTTACTGGCACATCCAATTGAAATGAACACAGCAATGGGATTGAGTGACCGCACTGGAGCGCGATGGGTAGTTTTTGATGTCGATGGTACGGTGAAAGCAACCCGACATCGAGCTTTAGTCAATGCACCGACGCATCCACAGGTAAAACGGCGGAGTGAGAATGCTTGCGCTCCAGGCTATGGTGGACGCAAGCGTGGAGATTACGTTCGCACCCGCAGCACGGTAGCTTGTGCCCATACGCATGAATGGTTAGGCACGTTTGCGGCTCTTGGAAATGGGACCCCGAAACCCGATCTTGCTCGTGCTTGTGGGTTGGTGAAACGCTATCTTCAGATTCAAGGGTTGACGATCTCGCAGGGCATTGTTCGACTCGATGGACTGTATGGTAGTGCGAGCTATGTCAGCCCGCTGCAACAAGCGAAGATCGCTTATGCCATTCGCTGTCGTGACTATCATCTCCTCACTGACCCGATAGTTGTAGAAGCGCTAAAGCAAGCCCCTCATGCCACGATTACCTATCCGGATAGTCCTCATCCCCGGGAGCTGTTCGATATTCCTTGCCTGGATTCGACCCGGCGTGGCTACCATGAACCAATGCGCCTGGTGATTGTCCGCATGGAGCGATTTGACAAGCGCAAACGAGCTGTGGGGAAATGCAATGGGAAGTACATTCATGAGCTATTTCTCACCTCTCTTCCGGTTGAGCAATTTACCGCAACCGATGTCCTCAATCTCTACTGTGGTCGGGGTGGATTTGAACAAACCTTGTCAGAAGAAGACAAAGAACAAGATTGCGACCGATGGTGTAGTTGGCAAGCACAAGGACAAAGCTTTTGGCAGATTTTGAATCAATGGGTGTGGAATTGGCGCATTCGGGCGGGAGCCGCACAGTCGCCTCAGTTGTGTGGGCGGCAAACAGAATGGTCGTCTGCTCTACCAGAGAGAGCGGAGGAGTGTGCGACTTTCCAACCAGAAACTCCTCAACCTGCATCTGCTCCTCAATCCAATCAGCTACCTATCCCTCGCTATGGAGCCATGACGGTCTCGGAGGGCTGGGCAAAAAGTCGTCATAAGTATGCAGGCAAAGACTTCAAAATCATGGATGATGAATCTGTGCAATGTCCCGCTGGGCATCGCATGTACCGCCGTGAAATTCGCTATACGCGCCGGGGCGATATGCAAATGCTGTTTAGTATGAATCCGCGCATTTGTGCAAGTTGTCCCGTGAAGCAACATTGTCTATCCGATGATTTCAAGAACACCAATGGCAGACGAATTTCAGTCATCCGAACGAAGCTGCCTCCGATTCCGACGGTCGCATTAGAACCTGAGATTACGATCATTGCTCAAGCTCCGCTTCAGACCGTACAGGGGACTCAAGCTTTGATCTGGACAGACATTCCAGCCACTCAACTGCGGCGAGAGATTCGGCAACACCTGCGGCAACACCAAACTCAAATTGAACAGAGCAATTTAGCAATTCAAACTATTGAACCCGCGATCTCTTACCTGACTCGCAGCCAGCGTGCTCATCGACGACTTGCTTGGGCAGAACGATTGAAACGAAATGCCACCCGATCCAATACACTCCAGATTTCTGTGCAGATTTTTGGCGTGTCGCCCAAGTTGATTGAATTCGTCAACCGCCCATCAGACAAGCTTTCTGAGTCTTTCTAATGCACTGGTTGCGTATCTCGTGGGCACAGTCGGTCACCATTACCCGTGGCACGAACCCTTGTTTCTTCAGCAGCTTATAGAAGAATCGCTTCACTGCCCCTGTGTCTCGACGGCGTTGTAGCAAGACATCCAGCACGTTCCCTTCACTGTCCACTGCCCGCCATAGATAGTATTTTTGCTTTTTAATCGTCACCACCATCTCGTCGAGATGCCACTTGTCGGTGATGTAGGGACGCTTGCGTCGCACCTGATTCGCGTATTGCTGCCCGAACTTCTGACACCACTCCCGAATTGTTTCATAGGTCACCTCAATGCCGCGATACAACATCATTTTCTCGATATCTCGGTAGCTCAAGGGAAAAGTGTAATACAGCCAGACACAATAGCTAATAATTTCGCCAGGAAATCGATGACGGGAGTACATGGGCAAGCCGGCAAGATCAACGCTGAACCAGTACGATTATTCTATATTCGGGTTAAGCTGACAATGCCTCTACGGCGATGCCGCTTACACCGACTATCAAGAAGATGCTTTGCGTGACACCGATGGCATGGTTTTACAGATCGCACGTAAGCGCAATTCTACTCGTCCCGATTCGCCTGCTTTGGCATACATCAAACAAGTCACTCGTCATCCGATTGAAACCGTCTTTAGCCAAATCACGCTGCGATTTCCCAAGTCGATTCATGCCGTGACGTTGGATGGTTTTCTGCTCAAGCTTGTGACTTTCATCACTGTGACGCTCGAATCTGCTTTTATCGCTTAGCACAGGCACTTTGCCAAGAAATGCAGTCATGGCTGCGCCGTTTCTCTGCGCTCACCTGCACAAAGCTTCTCTGGCTTGCTTAACTCGCAACTTGGGTTAATACCCAGTGCCGTTGTAGTGTATTTAGCCCTGCGTCATGCGATTCTACTCAAGCAATACAATTCTTATCTTTAGATGCTGCTATCGAATCGACTTTAAGCCATCGACTTTTTGCGAGAACTGGTCCGTTAGAATACTCATTACAGTTCGCTTTCGCAATTTGATGTTGGCGCTAATTGACATACCAGACTGCAAGCGAATCCGTTGATTAGTTGCATTCAAATTAGTTGCATTCAAAGTGGACTGCTTAAGTCGAATTTTGGCAGGAAAACTGTAGAAAGGACGAATCGGATCAGGCGGTAGGGCATCCGACCCAATCCAGACGACTTCTCCTTTGACATCACCAAACTCACTAAAGGGAAAGGAGTCAATCCGCACATCGACCTCCATTCCAGGTCTGATAAATCCGATATCTTTATTCGTAATAAAGACTTGAGCTGTCAACTGTTCATTCGGAACGATCTTAAGGATTGGCTGGCTAGGAGTTGTGACAAATCCTGAAGATCGAGCTTGCAGATCAAAAATCGTACCATCCGCAGGGGCGTGAAGCTTTTGGTAGCGCAGTGTGAGATTTGCTTGGCTGATTTGACCATCGATTTCAGCGATTTGCTTTTCGTTCTCTACCACTAGCTTATTGAGTTGACTATCGATTTCAGCAATCTTTTTACTGTTGTCTGCCATTCTCGTGAGAATTTCTTTCTTGTGTAATGCGATCGCATTGTTCCGTTTTTCATGTCCTTGAGACATTGCAAATTGGATGCGTTGTTGTTCCTGCGCTAGTTGTGCAACTTCCGCTTGGCTCTTGCGGGCTTCTTGCCGTTGTCGAAGAAACTGCACTCGCGAGATTGCTCCTTCTTTAGCAAGCGGTTCAATATCATCTAGAATCCTCTGATTGACTGCTAGTGAATCTTGTGCTGTTACCAGTTGAATCTGAGTCTGAGCAAGCTGTTTTCCAAGCTGCTGAGTTTCGAGTTCGATCGCTGCTGTGCGAGAGGCAATTTCTGCTTGACTGTATTGTAGATAGTTCCTTTCAGCTTGACTGAGGGAGTTGCTAAAGACTAACTCTGTCAATTCAGCCTGATACAGACGCATTTCTGCCGCGAGAGCCGCGCGACTTTTGGTCAAGGAGGCAATTTCGGGAGAAATTTGGCTGAGTTGAGTTTTGGAAGCTTTGCCTGTTAACTGCGATCGATAAAACTGAGCTTCTTGGATCAGCGCTGCTCGAACTTTTTGCAGAGACTGCAATTGGGCTTTGACTGCGGTTGGGTCAATTGTCAGCAGTAAATCTCCTTTCTTTACCGTTTGCCCATCTTTGACATGAACTGTTTTAACCACACCATTAATAGGAGCTTGGACTTCTTTAACGGCGCCTTGAGGTTCTAGCTTTCCAGTGGTCGCGATCGCTTCTTCGATCTGAGCAACCGATGCCCAAATGAGCGCAAATGCGGTCGATGCTAGCAGTCCCCAAAGAATTGCCCTCGACCAGAGTGGCGACTGGCGCAGTCTCACAGAGGAAGGTGGCTTGGCTGGAGCGTTTGCGGTGCTATGCTCACGAGGAAAAGTAGCACTTGAGGCAGTAGGGAAGTTGATTGTCATAGGATGGAGCTAGAGTTGAGCTTTTTGTTGTTCGTACAAAGCGTAGTAGCGACCCCGAAGTTGCATCAGTTCAGTGTGTGTTCCCTGTTCGGCGATCGTGCCCTGATCGAGTAAAAGAATATGATCGGCAGTCTGAATCGTGTTGAGGCGATGCGTGATGAAAAAAACGGTGCGGTCTTGATTGGCTGCGGCTAGGTTAGAGCAAACTTGCCGTTCCGATTGATAGTCCAGGGCGCTTGTGGCTTCATCTAAAATGAGCAAACGTGGATTTTGCAGAATAACTCGTGCGATCGCAATGCGCTGTCGCTGTCCACCTGATAATGCTGATCCACGTTCGCCAACGCGCGTATTGTAGCCATTGGGTAGCGTCATAATGAAGTCATGAGCCGCCGCAATCTTGGCAGCGTTGATGATTTCATCGGGAGTGGCATCAGGATTTGTCAGTGCAATGTTTTCGCGAACTGTTCCATCAAATAAGAGTGAGTCTTGCAGCACAACTCCGATTTGCGATCGCAGCGAATACAACTCGACTTTACTGATATCATAGCCATCGATCAAAATTCTGCCAGACACGGGATCATAGAGGCGACTGAGTAATTTAGTGAGTGTACTTTTCCCGGAGCCGCTTTGTCCGACAACGCCTACAAATTGACCCGCTGGGATTTCTAAGCTAATTCGATCGAGTTGCATTGCGCCTGTCGTGCCGAACCGAAATGAAACCTCGTCATAGATCACAGTTCCGCAAATCAGCGGCATTGGAATATTTTGTCGATCGAGGTCGTCTGCTTCTGGAGGCGTATCGAGAATATCGCCGAGTCGTTCGAGCGAAAGTGCGGTTTCTTGAAACGTCTGCCATAGTTGCGTTAACCGCAGCAGAGGGCTGGTGACATAACCTGCAATGATGCGAAAGGCAATCAGTTGACCCAGGGTGAGTTGTCCTTGCAGTACAAGATAAACACCGACCCACAACACTAGCAGACCAGAGAGTTTATTCAGAAAATCATTGATTGTTCCAGCCGCTGTGGAGGTGATGACAGTTTGAAACCCAGCATTGACAAAGTTTGTATAGCGGTCTTGCCACTGCCAGCGCGATCGTAGTTCAATATTCTGCGCTTTCACCGTCTGAATTCCGGACAACACCTCGACCAGATAGGACTGCGTTTCTGCATTTCGCTCTGCTTTGGTTCTGAGTTGCCGCCGAATAATGGGTGCAGTGATGAAGGTGAGAAATGCAAAGATCGGAATGGTTGCGAGTGCTACGAGCGCAAGAATCCAGCTATAGAAGATCATTGCGACAATGTAGATGACTGAGAAGACCGCATCTAAAACAACCGTTAGCGCAGTTCCCGTTAAAAATTGCCGAATATTTTCTAACTCGTTGGCACGGCTAGAGAGTTCACCGACAGGGCGGCGTTCAAAATAGCGCAATGGCAACCGGAGTAAATGATCGATGATTTCTGATCCCAGTGTTGAATCAATTCGATTGGTTGTATCAACAAAGAGATAAGTTCTCAAACTATTGAATAACCCTTCAAACACCGATAAAACAATCAATAAGATGGCAAGAACGTTCAAGGTATCGATGCTATTTTGTACGATCACTTTATCAATGATCAACTGAATGACGAGCGGATTTGCTAGTCCAAACAGTTGTGCTACAAACGATGCGATCAAAACTTCTAGGAGAACAACTCGATGGCGAGCGAGTGCAGGTAAGAACCAGCTTAAGCCAAAGCGTTTAGTCGGCGTGTGTTTTGTGCGTTGCAGAAGTAAGATCTGTCCTTCTTCTCCCCAAGCTTCACAGAACTGCATCAGGGTCTGCTTCAGGATGCCCCGTTCTGGATCTGCCAACACGATTTTTTGCCCGCTGATTTCATACAGAATTGCGAACCCATCTTGCCATTTCACCAGTGCAGGCGTTTGAATCCGAGTGAGCGCGATCGCATCGATTTGAATCAGTTGAGCATTGATGCCCATCAGTTCTGCGATCGCGCCACATAATTGCAACGAAGCGCCCTGCGATCGAGCAACTTGATTGGTTAAAACGCGCTCAATCACCTCTCGGCGAAAAGGCATCTGCCAATATTGACTCAGCATTGCGAAGCAAGCGATCGTTGCATTGATCGATCCGCGTCCTCGCACAAACGGATAAGACTTGCGGCGGACAGAGAAATTCGGTTCAACAGTTGGCGATGGCAAGTCGGAACTGTAAGGAATCTCAGTTGAATCTAAAACCTCGGTATGGGGCACTGGCTCTGAAATCTGAAAAATCGATTGAGGAATTCCAATGAATCGAGCGGTTCGCTTCACAGTAAGCTGGCTCTGGGTAGGAAGACAACTACCGATCGAACACTCCACCATCTCACCACTGCTGAGCCACCAGAGTTTAGAATCATCAAGCTGCTGCATTGAGTATTTTCCGGGAGCAAGCGTTTGAACGATCGCGTCTGCTTCAAGGTGACGAGCCAATTCTGCCTCATCCCGGACAGCCTGAGACTGCAAAATCACAGCTCGATCGGCGCGTTGATGCAATGCCGAACTTAAACACTCAAACACTTCAATCAGCGAACCCTGGGACTGTGATTGCTCCTGCAAAAGTTGTCGCACCGTCGCCGCAGTTAAAGTGAGGCAAAGCGTTTCAGTGGCAGCAGTTACAGTCTCACAGGCAACTCCTCGCAGCACACTGATCCACCCAATCAAAGCACCCGCTTGCAGCCGTTGCAGCGTAACGGGAATTTCGGACTGAGGCGCATAGCCCAATAGCCGAGCTTGTCCTTCACAAAGTAAGCTGATGTGTTGAGGTACTGCATCTCGCACCAGAATTGTTTGTCCCATTCGGTAGCGTACGAGTTGTCCTTGGGCGGTTAACTGTGCCAACTTGTCTGCTGAGAAATGCTCAAACAGGGGACATTGCGCGAGAAAATCCTGAATCGTGGTTTTGGTGTAGCTCATCCGACAAGGGTAGGAACAGAAGAATCAACAGCGATCGGGGAAACGGAAACTTGCTGAAGTTGGGTTTGCAGCCATTGGTCGAATAGCTCATTTAGGAGACGCTGCTGCGTCGAGGCATCTAAGGAAGCTGGAATCAATTGTTCCAATTGCAGTAGAACAATCCATTCTCCCAACCGCATTGGAGGCTGCACTCGTTGCGGGGAGATGGTCGCAAATCGCTGTGCCATCAAGGGATGAATCGCACTGAGTTCCACAGGTCCAATCACTCCTCCGGTCTGGGCTTCGGGTCCCTGTGAGTACTCCCGCGCTAGTTCTGCAAAAGATTGTTCATTAGCTTGCAAGCGGAAGAAGAGTTCCTGAGCGATTTCTTGATGTTGAACTCGAATCAGGGAATAGATCACTTTGTCGAACTGAGCTTTGCGTTGAAAGAAATAGGCTTCAATCTGCCGATCCCAAGTGGCGTGTTTAAACTTTTCTAGCTTTCGCGATCGAGTTGCGAAGTGTTGCCATTGCTCAGGAGAGAGCACCGATTGAAGTTCGGGACACTGAGCGGCAAAGTGTTGGCAAGCCTGCTCCGTTTCTTGAGGATCTAAAGCGATTGGGGCGATCGCTTGATCCACGAGCAACTCCCGCAACAACTGCGGCATCAGTTGATACCCTGTCAACAATGGCAAAAGCTCCTGAGCAGAGATCCGACGATCTCCAACTCGCAAAACAGTCATCGGCTCAGTTAACGCTACATTTGACACAGTAGGAAATGCTTGCTCTAATTTATTTTCTGCCAACCTTAGAAAATATACGTGGAGAATCAGGCATAACCGGATAATTACTGAGATATTAGATAGCGAATTGTAAAAAGCCTATCCTCTTAAATTGGAGAGGATAAGCCTATCGCCTGCTCAGAAAATGCTGCCTATTGACGATCTCGCTGATTTGCTCTACGGCGATTCCAACACCCAACCCCAAACGCGATCAGTCCTGGGAGCAAAGCGGGGGTTGGAACGGTTGTGTAGGTTCCATTTCTAATTGCTAAGGTAGAATCTCCGCTGAAGTCTCCGATATCGACAAGACCTAATGCGACACGGTAGCTGCCTGCGGTGTTGAAGACATATTGAAAACTCCCTGACGCGGCAAGATTAGTTCTGCTGCCATTGACGAGGAAGAACGCATAATCATCATCACTTGTCGAAAAATTCCAGTCAAAATTGAAGCGATCGCCTGCTTGAGCCAAAAAAGTTTTCTGAAGAGCAGATCCTTCATAGGCTTGGTCAAGGAGGCTGAGATCCAACCCATTGTCTGGCAGATTCAAAAAGGTTTGTAGATCGGGCGAGAGTAGAGCATCGGTCGGTGTTCCACCTGTGGAGAGCGTCGCGGCTCCCAGCCCTGGAATGCTCACTTCACCGCTGGGTGTCCAGGTGTTGAAATCCTCTAGACTCAATGCTTGAGCCGATCCAATTGCTAGACTTACAGCACTTAGACTGCTCATTGCACCAGTCATTAGAAAAGATTGAATAGACATGGGGTTCCTTTATTAACAATGAAACGGGATTTGTGGTAGATGCCTGACTGAGTAACTTCTCTAGAGCAGGAAGTTATTGGCGTTGTTTAGATCCGTTGTAGAAACGCCTTGGAGAACGGCAAGCGCGATCGGGCGAACCCGTCCGACTGATCCATCGGGGTCAACTAAGAATGCGGTGTTGCCTCCCTGACTACTAAAGCTGAGATAGCCCCCTGAAATGGCGCTGCCAAAGGTTAAGTTGAGACCTGTGAGCAGTTGTCTCAAATCGATTTGATCTTCTCCGGGGGTAAAATCAGTAATCGTGTCGCGTCCTTCCCGAATGTTGGTGTAGATGAAGCGATCGCGCCCCGTTCCGCCTGCTAAGGTATCGGCATCGAGTCCACCGGTCAGCAAATCATCTCCCGCTCCTCCCGCGATCGTATCTCGCCCCCCATTCCCGATTAAGACATCGTTGCCGGAGCCGCCAGTTAATGATTCGCTGGAATCAGTGCCTATTTCTGTGCGGGGTGCGTTATCAACGATCGTTAAGGTAGCAGATCCAGTCGTGCCGATCGTGGCTCCGCCTGTTGGACTGGTAAGTTGTAAGCTGATGGTCTCGTTAGTTTCTGCGATTGTGTCGCTGACGATGGGAACGATGATCGTTTTACTCAGTTCTCCATCAGCAAACACAACGGGGATTGGCGTATTGTCGTAATCACCAGGTGCGATTGCGCTGCCGTTTGTGAGTTGAACTGTTGCTCCAACGCTGCCTGTTGTACGACCAACGCGATTAATTGTAATTGCAGATGCAGAACTCCCATCTTCGTTGACTTGAAACTCCGATGCGCTAAAAGCAAGTTGTACATCCTCATCGACAAGGGTCAGCGTTGCCGTAGTTTGGCGACCGAGGGTGGCACCCCCAGCGGGATCGCTCAAACTGAGAGTAAGAGTTTCATTTGGCTCAACCAGAGTGTCATTGACGATCGGGATGGCGACCGTTTTTGCGGTTTCACCATTGGCAAAGGTGACGATAATCGGAGCATTACTGTAGTCTGCGGGAGCTGTCGCTGTTCCATCAGCTAGCTTGAGTGTGGCACTGACTACGCCGCTGCTTCCACCGATGCGAGCAATCGTGACCGCTGCGATCGGTGTACCATCTTCGCCGACTTGGAATTGAGCACCAGCAAACTCTAATTGAGTCGTTCCAACCGTATTGATCGTAACTGTAGCTTGATCGTCCTCAAGTGAATTGTTATTTCCTGGAGTAGAGTCGGGATCTTGCTCGTTTACAGCAATCACTTCAGCCGTATTTTTGATAGAACCAGCACTTGCAACCGTTGCTCTGATTCGTAGGGTGCGGCTCAGATTGTCCCTAATGTTTCCAACATCCCAAATCCCGGTGCTGCTATCATATGTTCCTTGTTCAGGATTAGCAGAGACAAAGCTCAATCCAGTGGGAAGGAGATCCGCCACTCGGATTCCGCTGGCAGTTCCCGGACCTTTATTCGTAAGATTTAGGGTGAAGATTACCTGATCGCCAACATTAGGATTGGGGTTATTTACAGTTTGAGTGAGTTCTAAATCTGCACCCGCAGGCGTGACTGAATTAACAACGGTTGTGCTAATCAAAGAATTGTTGATAGGACTGAAATCAGCTTCATTGCCAGCGACATTAGTTGTGCTGATCAAGTCACCTGCCACAACTGGCTTGACCGTGAGATTAACTGTTGCACTTTCACCACGATTAAGGTTCCCTAAATTAGCTGTTACAACATCACCATTAATGCTGATAGTACTGGCTTGGTCTCGAATGAAGCCAGTACCAGTAAACGTTCCAGGATTAGCTGAACTTAATCCTGTATTCACCGCTTGAGGAATGATGTCGTTAGGTTCACTCAGTACAGCTTGGTTGGTAACACCACCATTTCCAACCGTGATATTAATTGTGTAATTTCCTGAAGTGAAGGAAGAATTAGTTGAAGTTTGTTGAACAAACGGATCATAGCTTAAGTTAGCCCAACTGCTGATGCCAACGTAGTAGGTGCCTGTTGTAGAAGCCGTAAAATTAATGTAGGAATCGTTTGAGAAGAACTCGCCTGGGGCTGGATCTTGATCACTAAAATCGACTTGAGTCCCAGCAGCATCGAACAGCCGCAGCACAGAGTCCAATCCAGAGCCAAACTCATTGGCATCTACATCGATCGTGACTTGTTCACCTGCATTGAGCTGAAACTCGATGAAATCTACGAGATTAGCAGAGCTTCCAGGTACAGTAGTTGTGGCAGAAACAAGGGTGATGCCCGATGGTAAATTTTCTGTCAGAACAACATTAGTAGCGTTGTCTGGACCGTTGTTTGTAGCAGTCAGTGTGTAGGTGTACTGTTGACCGAGGTTGATATTGCTAGCACTAGTGTTAGTTCTAGTCACAGATAAATCTGTGATTGGCGATGGAACCGGTACTACCTCGGTCGTGAGCAGGGCAACGTCATTAGACGCATCCGCATCGTAAGTTTTACTGCTGATTGCGGCGGCAGCAGTGATTGCACCGAGCGACTGAGGAGCAGTGACAGTGATTTCAAAGATTTGACTGGCACCCTGTGCTAAATTTCCTAGGTTGAATAATAGGGTGTTGCCAGACTGAGAAGCAGGCGTTGCACTAGAGGAGACAAGCGCGACTGATTCAGGTAAAGTCTCTACTAAGACAACATCGTTTGCTAGAGTTGTGCCGTTATTGGTAACGGTGATTGTGTACGTTAAATTTTGCCCCGCAACCACTGAGGTTAAGTTAGCGATTTGGGTGACTGACAAATCGACTTCTTCTACGACTTTGACTTTACCTGAGGAATAGCTAAAGCTGGGCGGATTGTTTTCGTCTACAATCATGCCGTAGATGTAATAGTCCCCTGTCGGAACTCCCTGAGTGTTCCAGAGAAAACTACCAGCTCCATCATTTTCAATCAGATTATCCGTAATCAGAACACCATCAAATCCCTGGTTGTCGGTGTCGTAGAACAATTTGATTTGAGCGTTTGAGTCTGGGTCAAACGCACTATAGCGAATTGGAGTGCTGCCCCCAGTTACGTCAGTGGCAGGAGCCGTGATGTCAATCGAAGGTAAGAAGGAGTCAGTTGCAGCGGTATAACTTACCTGCCCCAAACCTGTTCCATCTGCAACTTGAATATCCCAGATGCCTGGTTGAGGGTTGAAAATGACGACGACCTTCGTACTGGCATCAGATAGTTCTTCAACAATGGCAATGTTATTAGCTGCAAACTCAGACTCGTTCAGGATTCTGCCATCTGGAGTTTCAATGAGAATAGGCACATTCCCTGTCGTTGGATTTTCCCAATCTGCACTCAATAAGATCCATTCTGTATCAGGTGCAATCGCATAGCTGCCGATCGGCGGAATGTTTTTGGCTCCAATTCGCTCAAATCTACCATCAAAGTACCCTTTGAACCCTAAAACAGCATTAATTTCAAACCCTAGCTTCTGAATGTTGAGCGTGCCCCAACCCGCAGCAAAATCATTCGCTAAAGTCCCATCGTTGCTGAAATCAACCAGGAAGTTGCCACTACCAAGCTGCGCTCCACCAAACATAGGAATAAACTCTGGGACATTGACACTAGCTTGCCCGGACATGTTGACATTATAGTTTGTGTCAACTTTGAAGCCACTATTGGTTAGAATTGCCCCATCTAGAATTGAGAAACTGCCTTTGGTTTCAAGGAACTTGTCCTGCCAATTGAGGGTAGCAGTACCGGTCGCTGTAGCAATTTTATCGCTTAAGAGTGTGACTTTACCTGTCCCGCTGAATTCCTCTGAATTCCCTTTACCATTGAGATCACCCCGAATCAGCGCCGCACTTCCCAACAGCGGTACATTTAACTGAGGACCCAGCGTCAGCTTAACACCGCCTGCAAATTCAATCGGCTCCGGATCAGACTTTGCTAAGTTCTCTACACCAACATTAAACCCTTGGAAAAAGAGCAAGGGATAGGCAGGAACCGATACATTGAGATTATCTACGTCTAGCGTGATGCGATTGAGTTCAAGGGGTGGAATTGGTAGCTTGAAGCCAAGCCCCACATCGCCAGCTCCCACATTTCCTGGAGGAACGATCGCTTTGAATGGAAATTCAATTTTGGTCGAGCCTCCAATCTCTTTCTTTTTGGTATCGATATCTAGTTTTAATTCTTTTAGACCCCATCCTTGAACTAACTTAAGATCCGTCTCAACAGATAACGACCCCTTGATATCGGCTTTTCCGCCTTGAATCTCGATCGCATTTTCTCCAGCTAAATCAGCGGTAATTGCACCTACCTTTTCTGTTTTGGTGAAATCATCGATCGTGAGTTTTCCTTGTATTTTTATCTTGTCTTCAGGAGCAATATACTCAATTGCAAAGTTAGAAAACTCCTTGATAGGCAGAAACCCGAATAGGTTGAAGTCTTCAAACTTAGGCAAAGAGAATTTTACACTTGCTCCAAAATTGACATCATTCTGCTTAATGAGGAGCGCATCGGGACCGCTAAAAATGAATTCAGGAAATCCAATTTCTTCTAATAACTTAAACTTCGCTTGCAGTGCGAGTCCATTCGCGTTAACGGTTAAGCCCTCAAAGTCAACATCTAGCCCTCCTACCTTATACTCGTTCGCCAACTTCCCTGTCTCTTGAAATGAGACTGCCTTGCCACTTGCGATATCAATTTCAAACTTGCCTTGAAACAGAGGATTTGTAGTTACACTCCCTGCGCCGATAACAGAAGAAACGATTCCATCAACACTGATTTTCGTAGCGGTATATTCGACGCGCCCATCAACGCGGAACATCCGGCTAATTCCATCTTTTCTACCGATGTAAATGGTTCCCTGACCGTCACAATCTCCATCCTCGTCTGTGTCTTCAAACTCACCGCCGACCAACTCTAGAACAAACGGATCGGGATCGGGGCAGGGATCTGTTGTTACAGTATATTCCCACGCTGTTCCTTGATTATTGGTTGCAACAATAACCTGCAATTCTTTCGAATTGCCCTTGGGAATTTTTACCTCTCCAGTTTTACCGCCGCTGACAAAGCCAGTGTTTAGTAGCTCTTTCCCTTCGTAACGAATGATGAATTGATCGGGAATTGAGAAGAACTCATAGGAAAATTCTGCAACTCCTCCCCCTTTCGATTCGAGTTGAATGATTTGTTGGCTGCCTTCAAATCCACCGCTATCTGAAACAGTAGCTTGCTCGATCGAAATGGTTTGCCCATCAAGTTCAATGGTTGTGATGTCGTCTTGTATTCGGAGCCGCGAGGTTTGGTGTATGTCTAATTTTTCACCTTGAACCAAGGCGGCGAATATAGAGCCTTCATCCCCCGCTGCATCGGCTCGATTAATTTGAGTATCAATGAAGTGTCCAATTTCCTCTAGAATGACGTTCGCAATCGATCTAGGACTTGCTGCATGATGGGTAATATATTCCTGTGCTAGATAGATCGTGTTGGTATCTTTAGAGAAGGCACCGCTAGCTTGACTGAGATCTGCTGTGGGGCGAACCTCTAGCTTAGGCAATAACGAAAAGTTCTTGTCGATAAACTGTTGACGCAATCTGGTTAACACTTCAGCATTAAGCGCTTCCCCAAACGCAAACGTCACTGTTGAATCGAATTCCTCGCTTAAAGCAAAGTCTGAGAGAATTTTTGCCGCGATCGCAATGGCATCATTTAATGCAGCAGCAGTCAGGCTGTTGAGAAAAGCCGAAGCAAATTTCATACGTCTCTACCAATGTAAGCGTTTAACCACAAATCAAGTTTTCTTGCTTGAAGCGATAGGGGTGGTAGATGTGGACTACTGAGAAAGTTCTAACGATTGAGCCTGATGATCGAGCAATTGTCTTGGCGTAATCGAACCGCTCGCTTGCGGCATCAAGGGCGATCTGCAACCTGATTCTTATGCTATATATACTACACAAGTTCAAGTGAATATACTTATTTTATTCAACCATAAATTTAGCTATAGTCAAGGTATCTTTTACAACATAATCTTGCTTGGGATCGCGAACTGAATAAGTCCGGCGGTTAGAAACCGCTTGGGCAAAAGAACGGTGTTATTTAATTCACGATCCTTAGCTCAAATATAGTAGTTGCGAACGGGCATCATTTTTTGCTCTTACGCTTAAATAATGCCGATCGCTCAGCGGTTTTGATTTAGAGCAAAAAGTTGTTGACGTTATTTAAATCACCTGCAGAAACGCCTTGGAGAACGGCAAGCGCGATCGGGCGAACTCGTCCGACTGATCCATCTGGATCAACTAGAAATGCCGTATTGCTCCCCTGACTGCTAAAGCTGAGATAGCCGTTCGCGATCGCGCTGCCATACGTTAAGTTCAACCCTGCAAACATCTGACTCAAGTCAATCTGATCTTCTACCGGCGTGAAGTCGCTAATCGTATCGCGTCCTTCCCGAATGTTGGTGTAGATGAAGCGATCGCGCCCCGTTCCACCTGCAAGCGTATCGGCATCGAGTCCACCAATGAGTAAATCATTGCCTGCGCCTCCTGCGATCGAGTCTCGACCGCCATTGCCGCTGAGAGAATCGTCGCCTGCACCGCCCGTGATCGAATCATTGAAGTTGCCACCCGTTTCCGTTCGAGGATCATCATCGATGATTGTCACGATCGCAGTAACTTGACTGCCTAATGTAGCACCGTTGGATGGATTACTCAATGTTAGATTCAGTGTTTCATCTGGCTCAATCAGTGCGTCATTGATGATGGGAATCGAGATCGTTTTAGTCGTTTCGCCATCGGCAAAGGTGACGACGATCGGAGTATTGGTATAGTCCGTCGGTGCGATCGCACTGCCGTTTGTTAGCGTCAGGGTGGCACTAACTTCGCCGTCACTGCCATCGGTTCGAGTGATACGCACAGGTAAAATTGCAGTGCCATCTTCGCGAATGCTGAAGGTGTCTGTGCTAAATGCGATCGTGCCTGGAGTCAGTTGCTGGTTGCCGAAGTTGAGATCGGTTGCAACTTGTCCAGCTTCTAGAGTGATCGAATGGGCTTGTGCAAGAGAATTACTTGGTGAGTATAGGGGATCGCTTGAACTGTTAGTGGTCGAGCTTGAACTACCTTGAACCGGACTGGAGGTATTGAGAGTGAGAATTTTCTCAGCTAAAGCAAGGAGATTGACGCGAGGGAAGTTCAAGCCTGTATTGGTGACGCTATCGCGTTCATCGTCTCCATCATTGATCACGATGCCCGTCGTGGTTAACAGAGAGCGGAACTCTTCTAGGGTGAGTCTGCGATTGAGTTTCTCGATCGCGAGTTCCTGCGCTAACACAGCAATTCCTGCAACATAGGGAGAGGCTTGGCTAGTGCCGCCCATTGTGGTCGTACCTCCTGTCGCGTTGGCACCGATGATCGGAATACCAGGGGCAAACACATCGCTTAAGGTCGCGTGACGTTGAGAGAAATCAGCAATCTGATCGGTGGTGCTCCAGACCGCCCCAACCGCGATCGTATTCGGATCGGAGGCGGGATAGGCTAACCCTGGAGTACTGCCGAATTTAGCAAAATTATTTCCAGCCGCTGTTACGACAATCACATTCATCTTGGCAAGGGTAGCGAGTTCGTCACCGATGCCGTAGCGAGGGGTCGCAGTGTTCCAGTTGTTCTCATCGCCCAAGGAGAGATTGACGCTGGCAATGTTGTACCTTGCTGCGTTTTGAATCACCCATTGCAGCGATTCTTCTAGGTCGGAGAAGTAGCCCGTGCCGTTGTCTTTGAAGACTTTGAGGGCAATAATATCGGCTCCTGGAGCAACACCGGTGTAGGTACGATCGCTCGATCCGACAATGCTGGCAACGTGCGATCCATGACCTTTGCGATCGCTGGCATCGGCATCATTATCGGCAAAGTCATACTGATACACAATGCGATCGGCAATGCCATTGCGATCGAGATCTGCTCCAAAGAACGGATGATCCAAATCAATGCCTGTATCGATAATCACGGTCGAAAATCCGCTACCGTCGATTCCGGCAAAACGCGAGTCTGAGCGGAAGTCCTCTAGATTGATCAACGTGGTGGCAGATGTTGCAGTAGCAGCAGTCGTTTCTAGCAAACTAGGCGTATAGAGGGGAATGTCAGCCCCTGTCGTGGTGACGCTAACATTGGGGAACGTTTGCCGCCAACCGGGTTGTAGTACTTCTAGAACGGTATAGCTACCGGGTCGCAGATTTGCAAATCGATAGTTACCATCGCCATCCGTCACGGTTGAAGTTTCACCTGCATCGAACTGTCCGTTCTCGTTGCCGTCTAGATAAATCGTCCAGCCGGAGAGTCCAGGTTCACCTACATCTTTGCTGCCATTACCATTGCGATCGTTCCAGGTCGTACCTCGAATTTCTGCATCGTTATCGTTAATCGCGACGTTGATATCAGGAATGGAAAGCGCGTTGTAGTTGGGATCGGAACTAGAAACAGTGTGGCGAATCAGGCTGGTATGTGCGCCTTCGGTGAGTGCATCGTCAACTGCTGTAACGAGAACCGTTTGAGGTGAATTCCAGTTGTCTGGGGTAAAGGTGAGCGTCGGTTTGTCGAGGCTGGTTTGGTCGTCGGATGTGAGGGAAATCGTGACTGCTGCGGTGGGGCGAGTTCTGAGAACAAGAGTGTAGCTATCTGTTGCGCCTTCTGTAACGGTAGTATTGCCTTCAGATTGAGTGAGAACGATGCCAGGTTGAGCGGGGTTCGCGATCGAGAAAGTTGCCCTCGTAACTCGATCACCAGAATTTCCGGCTCTATCTTGGAGTGTTGCAGTGTTAACGGCTAGCTCATAAGCCCCTGGGAGTGTGGTTAAGCTGGTTAAACCGCTGATTCGATAGGTCGTGCTTGAAAGAGCAGTCAGGGCGATTGCATTTGTAATTAAGTTCGCACCACCATCGCGAGTCAATGACAAATCCGTTGAGTTGAAGGTCGTTGGGTCGATCGCTTCTGAGAAGACAACATCGATAAAACTCACAGGAGTTGTTGTGGATGCTGCTGGGACATTGAGCAAGTCAGTCACGGTGGGTTGCGTCAGATCGAGGAAAACATCAAACGTATTGCTAGCGCTATTTCCAGCCGCATCGACGACTCTGACTTGCAGTTGGCGACTACCTGCACCTGGGAAATGAATGCTGTGGCTGAACGTGGTTCCGGTGACCGTGGCTTGTCCTAAGCTAGTCCCAGAAGTTTGATCGACTAGGAAGACACTCAAGCCAGATTCAGAAAGGGTGCCGGAAATTGTCAGAGCAGTGGTATTGGTAATGCGATCGCTGTTTGAAATGCCGCGATCAGGCGAGATGGTGATGCTACTGGGGGCAGTGGGGGCGACAGAATCGATCGTCCACGTTTCAGAAGCGGAGCCAGATGCACGATTACCTATGGTGTCTCGAATGCCATCGCCGTTAACCGTCAGCGTGTAGATACCGTCTTCTGTTTGGGCAGCGACGAGTCCTGTAATCCGGTAGGTTGAACCACTGACTAAACTAACGGTTGTCGCAGCGGTAATTAGGTTAGCACTGCTACCACGAGTGAGGGTGAGGTCATTGAAGTCGAATGTGGTGAAGTCGATCGGTTTGCTGAAGACGACATCGAGTTGCTGAACGGCGGTACTACGAGGATCGATCGGCACGTCAATAATGTCAGTCACAATGGGAGCCGTTGCGTTGAGTGTCCAGTTGAATCCTTTGCCACCTGTGCCGCTATTGCCATCGAGATCTTGAACACCTGCTGCTCTGACTAGAAAAGCATAGTCACCATCGGTGCTCGTCAGTCCGGTGAGGTTGCTAATGCGGTAAGTCGTGCTGTTGATTGGCGTGACGAGAACGGACGCATTGATTAGGTTACCACCGTTGTTGCGGGTGAGAAGCAGGTCACTGAAGTCGAAGCTGCTAGGAACGATCGCTTCAGTAAAGACAACATCAACAATTTCAACGGGTGTGTTTCTGAGATTTGAAGTAAAGCCGATTAGGTCGGCAACTGCGGGACGATCACCGTTGAAAACCCAGCTTTCGGTCACAGTTCCAACCCCTGCTGTGCCGCTCAGGTCTTCGATTCCAGTGGCATTGAGGCTGAGTTGATATTGTCCAACGTTGCCTGTGATTCCCGCTAGGTTATTGATGCGGTAGGTGGTAGCATTGACTTGGCTGACGGTGACTGCGCTAGTGATTAAGTTGTTGCCGCCATCCAAGCTAAGCATGAGGTCGGTATAGTCAAAGCTTGCGGATCGGATGGCTTCAGTGAAGACGACATCAATGCTAGTGACTGGAATATTGCGCGGGTCGGGGCTGACATCGACGATTTCTCGAATTTGAGGGGCGATCGTATCTCCACTGTCGTAGATGACGCTATATTGTCCGGTGCTGTTGTAGTCGAGAATGTGCAGGATGTTTTCGAGAACGGGGCGACCTGTAGCGGGGAAAGTGCGATCGGTTGTCCAAACGTTTTCGAGTCGAACCTCAGTGCCGTCAGAGCGGAGGACTTGCTTGACTTTGAATTGTCCGTTTGAGGGATCGTCGAGACGCAGATAAACCCATCCGGTTGGAGTAGTGGCGTTGACTTGGACGGAGAGATCATCGATCGTGGCAATGCCATCCGAGGTTGCAGTATCGACAACGCGAACGGGAGCAGTGCTGCCATTGCTGAAGTAGAGCGTATCTGGATAGAATTTAGCGTCGAATTCGTCGTTGACTAGGAAATCAGGTAATTGATCATCAGTAGGATTGTTGACTCGAACTTTGCGGATGAGTTCGTGAATTTTGACTTCTTTGAGCAACGATAGTTCGGAATTACCAAGATCATTGACGTGCTTGAAGCTGGCGCTGTAGTCGATGAATTTTCCTTGTAGAGAAGACTTGAACAGCCAGTCTGCTACAGCAGTTTGACCAGGCGCGATGTTGCCAAAGTTAACGGTTAAATCCGGCTTAACGGCTTCAGTGCCAACCTGAGTTCCAATAATCTCAAATCCGATCAACAGACCTTTTTCGTTTTCGATAATCTTGGGCTGACTGGAGGTGATTTCGAGGTTTTTCGCGGCTCCTTTGCCTTCGTTTCTGACTAAGATGCCCAGGGAGTAGGGAACGGAAGGTTCAACTGGATCGGTGAAGGGATCGTCTGCGTAAACATTGCGCTCGTGGAAGTAGTCTACATAGAGTTCGGCTTGAGGATAGACTGTAACGGGCGTTGAGAGCAGCGGAACAGTGACGACATTGCCATTCTCGGTATAGCTCAGTGTGCCACCGATACTATACTGAGTTGGTTCACTCGCTGCCGCGAGATTCGTCGGAATAATTGTCCATTCAGCACTTCCTGTCGAATCAGCAAGCAAAATTCCTGTACCATCAACAGCATTCAACCCTTGAAGAATCGGGTTTTGAATACCAAAAAGATTGTTAACGACATTGCCTTGATCATCCCTGACTTGTAGGGTAACAGAGATATTTTCCAACTTAACAGTGTCATTGCCATTTTCGATTTCTAGCTCACCCAGGAAGGCTGAACGGGTCATCACCGCATCTTGATCGATGCGAATGCGAACTCTCGCACAAACTCCGTCATCATTACTATTATCAACAAACTGCTGTAACTCCTGCAAGATTGATGACATACCTGCTAGAAAGTCTGGAAATCCTTCAGTCTGACTCGCAGCAATTGCATCAGTAGCTTCTTGTGAAACACTATTCCAACGATCTATCGATAGAAAATCACTGTTCTGTCCTGAAGGCAAATCCGCTAGATTAAAAATTCCAGATCGCCAGTAGTCAATCGACCTATTCCAACGATCAATGAATTTATTTACATCTGTCCCTGTTACTCCGGTAGGCAAAGAAGTGTTGAGTAAAGTGTCTCTCTCGGTAGAAGAGATCTTAAATCCATCATTTGTAGCAGCGAGAATTGTCTCCTGAAATTTTCCTGCCCAAGTGCTAAGTTCTAAGCCGTCTTCATCCTGGAACCACACAGAATCACCAAACAGGAGGATTTGAGAATCAGCGATTTTCTGCAAACGATCAATCTGAATTTTTAACAAATCGAATCCTGCTTGCAGTGTAGAGCTTGGACTCAAAGCCAGTGTTGAAGGTGTATTACCAGGTAATCCTGAGGATATGACGCTGGACGATGCTTGATTTGCTCCATCTTTACATGACTCTTCCCATTTATCATACAGATCTAGCGCACATTCTAGAGGTGTGAGAATTCTGTTAATTAATTTTCCGTAAGGGATCTTTATTGGCAGACCACCAGCCTCGTTGTTAATTTCTATACCCAAATTCATGAACCCCCAAGCAGTAGATGCCGCACCTACAACATCAGATACTGATAGTTCTTTATTCTTTGCAGCCTCTTCTAAATCATTTACTGTTGAATAAATATCGTAGAGAGAGTTGATCGCTGAGGCAGCTAAACCAGGAATAGAATTACGGGCAACATTAAACGCACACTCAAACAAGGACTGAGCTATAGCTGCTATACAAGGGTTGCAGTCGAAAGAACTATCAATAATGACTGGAACAGATCCAATGTCACCGCTACCGCCACCACCGTAACCATAGGGGATGAAGCCACAGTTTGTGTTTCCATCTACGTTATTAAAAGCGATCGCAGAAGATTTAGAAACACTTGTAGGACCGCAAATATAGCCCCAAATCAAAGCGCCTCCCAATCCACAAGGAACAGAAGGTGCAGCCAGTGTACTAAGCTCTCCTCCTTGCGTTCCCAAACTATCGAAATCAGCGATTCGAGTAATCTTAACTGGAATCGTCAAAGAACTTTTTGCCGATAATGTTCCTGCATTGTCGATCAGCGGTTCAATTCTGTAGAAGGGATGATCGCCGAAATTAAGCTTGACATCATTTGCAGCAATCAAACCGTGATTGGTGACAGTCATGTCGATTTGCAGAACTTCGCCGATCACATCTAACTCAGCCAAATCGATGACAGGAGGATCGATCGTTAAAGTTGGAACCGGAACATTCGTTTCAAAAACGCTTTCGACACTGATGGTATAGCGATCCTGGATCTCTGTAGGCGTAACGTTCCAAATGTAGCGAACCGTTTGACGCGACAGGAAAGATTGAATCTGCTCAACTTCACCCGCATCAATCTGAACCGTTTGTTTGAAGGTTTCGTGATTCTTGGCTCGAACTTCCAGCGTGTAAGCCCCTTCTGGTACTTGATCAAACGAGATCATTCCGGTTGCATCAGTTGTAATGCTGCGGATTTCTTCCCCTGTGAAGTAATCACGCAAAATCACCGTCGCACCTGCTAGCTTAGGTGCTTCCTGTGTAAAGAACGTCAATTCGTTTACAACGCTGACATTCAAACGCCCTGTCGCTTCAGAGGTCGCCCGAAACTCAAACGGTACCGACAAATCTCCATCATTCCCCGCCACATCCAAGAACACATTGCCCTTGTACAAGGTCAGCGGCAAATCAGCATCTGGTGTTAATAGCAGCGTCACTTTCGTCGATTCGCCCGGCGCTAGAGACGGAATCTTCACCGGAGAAGCCAGCGACAACCAAGGCGCATTCGGCACATTCACCTGCACCTCTCCCGATGCCGACCCACCCTCATTCGTCACCTCAAACTCAACCGCAGTCTGCCGCTCTCTCAGCATCCCGCTCTCGATCGTCGTCAGATTTGCCACTAAGCGCGGCACAACCCGCTCCACGTTCACATTCAGCGGCAGCGTTCCCGTCACCCCTTCCGCACTGTTAAAGCGAATATTAAACGCATCTTGCACGATCACTGTATTATTGGGTGCTGTAATCGTATAAGAAACAGTATTCGTTCCCGCTCCTGCCAACGTTTGCGGCGCATTCACTTGCACAACCCAATCCGCAGGTGCCCCTTCCACGGTATAAGTTAATCCCGTTAGCGGAATATCAGTCAAATTCTGCAAATTCACTTGCCCTGTGTAGGGAGAATTCGCCAACACCTTCAGCGCACTCGGCTGATTCTCAAACTTCGCCCCCAACAGTTTGAAACTATCCTCCGGTTGCGTATCTTCTGCTGCAAAGCCTGGGAAATAAGCATTCACTTCATACTGTCCACCCTCCCCCGGCAATGGATTAAACGTCGTGGAGAAATTGCCATTGATATCGGTGAAGGCACTTAGCTCACGCACGATGCCTCTGTTCTTCACCGCGATCGTGACAAACTCAAACGGGACAGGCGTATCGTCTCCATTGCGAATTGCCCGACCTTGTAATGAGACTGACTGACCCGCAACCCCCTGTTCTACTGTTGTCGAAACGGTTGCCCGATAAGCAGGCGTAAGGCTGATCGGTGTGACTCGCGTATTGTTACTATCCCCGATCGTGCCTCCTTCGTTCACCGTGTTAGTTGCATCCGTATTTGCAATCAGATAGTATTGTCCTGCTGTTCTGGGCGTAAAGAAGGTGACGCTGCGCTGATAGAACTGTCCTGCTGGAATATTTGCAGTGATCGGATTCTCGCTGAGCAAGGCATCGTTTGCGTCTAATAGCGTATCTGTGGATAGATAAATTCGGTCTACCCAGGAGCCGGACGTTGCCGAAAGTCCTGTATTCTCAACGCGATAAGTAACAGACCCTTGCGTACTCGTAAACAATGGATTATTTGCACTGAGGCTTGTCACTTGTAAATCAGAAACATTGACATCGGTAACCGCGACCGTTGCAGTTCCCGCATTGAATCCACTTGCATTCGCTGACACGGTAACGGATTGGCTTCCATCACTCACGCCATCATTGACAGCGTTGAGTAAAAAATTAGCAGATGCTTGGTTTGCGCGAATGGTCACTGTTGTTGGAACTGTCGCCTCTGTTGTATCGCTTGATGCTAGCGTGACGACTAAATCTTCATTCGTAATAATGTTGCGAGTAATCGTCCCGGTTGCGGCTCCGTTGCCTGCACTTTCTGCGATCGTACTTTTATCAAACGTCAAGGTCAGAGTGGGCGCGACTCCAAGATCTGCGATCGTGAGCACTGCTGTTCCCTGTGCCCCAATCTTTGCGCCTCCGGTTGGATCGCTCAGTGCCAAGTTAATCGTTTCATCACCCTCGACGATCAGATCGGTTCTGACCGGAATAGAAATCGTTTTACTCGTCTCGCCATCAGCAAAAGAAACCGTAATCGGCGCATTGGTATAGTCGCTCGGTGAGGTCGCAGTCCCATCCGTGAGGTTCAGCGTGGCGCTCACCGTCCCAGTTGTTTTACCTGTCCGATTCACGGTAACGGCTGCGATCGCCGTTCCATCCTCTCGGACTCGGAAATTTGCCGCTCCAAACGTCAGTGCTGTATCGTCATCCAAAATCGTTACGATCGCACTTCCTGAACTGCCAATCGTCGCTCCCCCGGTCGGATTCGTCAAACTAATCGTAAACGTTTCATCGCCTTCTACCTTCTCATCATTGCGTATCCGAATCGCATTGGGGTTGGCTAGAGTTGCCAGTTCAACTGGAATGATTTTGCTCGTTTCACCATCCGCGAGTGTGAACTCGATCGTGCCATTGTGAAAGTCATTGTTGACCGAGTTTGGACCGCAAGAACAGCCTGTCGCAGTGCCATCAGCAAAAGCGATCGTACCGCCAACGATGCCCGTTGTTCGACCAGAACGAGTAATCACCACCTGCGTAACCGCTGTACCATCTTCCCGCACGGTATAGCTAGAAGCACTGAAATTGAGTTGCACCTCATCATCGACGATCGCAAGTACTGCTGTATTTTGAGTTCCAAGAGTTGCGCCACCAGTGGGAGCAGTCAGGGCAAGATTGATCGTCTCGTTATTTTCAGAAACTGTATCATTCACAATCGGGATCGTTACGGTTTTGCTGGTTTCTCCATCAGCAAAGGTAACGACAATCGGCGTTGCATTGTAGTCAGCAGATGCGATCGCGGTTCCATTGGTGAGCGAGATCGTGGCACTCACGGCTCCATCACTCCCACCACTGCGATTGACTGTTACGGCTGCGATCGCGCTGCCATCTTCCCTCACCGTAAAGGTCGGACTGCTAAAACTCAGCGCCCCAGATGCAGGTGGATCATCGCTCACGATTGTTAGCGTTGCAGTTCCTTGAGTCCCGATCGTTGCGCCGCCTGTTAGATTAGTCAGCGACAGGTTGAGGGTTTCATTGGGTTCAAACTGGGTGTCGTTGACGATCGGGATCGTTACAGTTTTGGAACTTTCGCCCGAAGCAAAGGTAACGGTAATCGGGGTATTGTTATAGTCTGCTGGAGCGATCGCTGTGCCATTGCTGAGCAGGAGCGTTGCGCTGACTTCGCTGGTGCTGTTTCCGGCGCGGGTGAGGATAACGGTAGCAGTTCCTGCTTCATTGGCGCTGTAAGTCGCACTGCTGAATGAGATTTGATTGACTGGATTGACAAACTCGAATGCACTGCTATTGAGATCCAAGCCTGTTGCATTCTCAAAGATTGCGATCAGTTCGTCGGGTTCGCTTCCTGCTTTGTCAATGAGGAGTCTTGTATTACTACCTGCAACTTCTAATCGATAGTTGCTGCGTGGACCTTGCAGTTGTACTTTGTCTTCGCTGACATTGAAGTCGGTTATAGTTGCATAGTCATTGTTGCCGTTCGTTGTGGCATTGCGATCGTCGTAGGCGATCCAGGCAGTGGTTCCTAAGATGAAGCGATCTGCTCCGGCTCCACCCGATAAGATATCCTGCTCTCCTAGACCAGGATTAACGCTATTAGAATCAACTCCTACTAACAGATCATCGCCTGCTTCGCCGTAAAGTTCATCGCTCCCCGCTTCGCCGAAGATCTGGTCATTCCCAGTCCCTCCATAGAGACCAATTCGCTCAAAATCTCCAGGATAAGCTTCAAAACCACTATCATCACCCGCGCCGCCTCGGATGATGTCATCGCCTTCGCCACCTTCGATCTTGTCGCGTCCTGTTCCTGTCTGAATCGTATCGTTGCCTGCATTACTGCGAATCCAGATGTTACCCGTCGCGGAGGTAGCGTTGATCGTATCGTTGCCGCTCCCTGTGAGCAGATTAAAGTTTTCGACATTTTGGAAGGTTGTCCCCGTCGAGATTGTGCCGCTGGTGCTGCTATCAAAGACAGTGGAAATCGGTGTAGTACTAGTCGAGAGATCCAGGAACAAGCCATCGTTTCCGGTTCCTCCATCTACTTGGTCTGCGCCAGCACCAGGGTCAAGATAGTCATCCCCTTCACCCCCATTCAACGTATCATTACCTGCTTCGCCATAGAGTTCATCGTTGCCTACCTCACCAAAGATCTGGTCATTTCCCACTCCACCGAATAGCCCAATTCGCTCGAAGTCACCAGGATAGGATTCAAAACCACTATCATCACCCGCGCCGCCTCGGATGATGTCATCGCCTTCGCCGCCCTCGATTTTGTCGCGCCCAGATCCCGTTTGAATAGTGTCGTTGCCTGCATTACTGCGAACCCAAATATTTCCGGTGGCTGAACCTGCACTGACCGTATCGCTACCGCTTCCCGTCAGCAAGTTAAAGTTTTCGATATTTTGGAAGGTTGTCCCCGTCGAAATCGTACCGCTAGTGCTGGTATTGAAGGTGATGGACGTAGAGGTAGTACTTGTAGACAAGTCCAAGAACAAGCCATCGTTTCCAAGTCCCCCGTCTACTTGGTCTGCGCCAGTTCCAGGGTCAAGATAGTCATCCCCCTCGCCGCCGCTCAATGTGTCATTGCCTGCTTCGCCATAGAGTTCATCGTTGCCTGTCTCCCCAAAGATCTGGTCATTTCCAGCCCCGCCAAAGAGTCCGATGCGCTCAAAATCGCCGGGATAAGCTTCAAAGCCGCTATCGTCACCTGCGCCGCCTCGGATGATGTCATCACCTTCACCACCTTCAATCTTGTCGCGCCCTGTTCCTGTCTGAATCGTGTCATTGCCTGCATTGCTGCGAACCCAAACATTCCCGGTTGTTAAACCCGCATTAACAGTATCGTTACTGCTGCCTGTGAGCAGGTTGAAGTTTTCAACATTTTGGAAAGTGGTTCCCGTCGAAATCGTACCACTGGTGCTGGTATTGAAAGTAATCGTGACAGGTGTAGTGCTTGTAGATAGATCCAGGAACAAACCATCATTGCCTGTTCCTCCATCAACTTGATCTACGCCAGCACCAGGGTCAAGGTAGTCATCTCCTTCGCCGCCGCTCAGTGTGTCATTGCCTGCTTCACCATGCAGTTCATCGTTCCCAGCTTCGCCAAAAATCTGGTCAGCGTCTGCCCCACCAAAAAGACTATCATTGCCCGCTCCACCATTGAGCGTGTCGTTACCAGCACCACCATAAAGGTAATCACGATCCCCATTCCCGCTTAATGTATCATTACCCTCCTCGCCATAGATATAGTCAGTTCCGCTGCCCCCTCTGAGAGTATCATCGCCGCCGTTCCCTTCCAGGTCGTTATAGAAAGTACTCGTTGCAGAGACATCAACGACATCATTGTTATTACTACCATCAAACGTGATTCGCTCAACTTCTCGAATCGTTTTCCCATCCGAAGTGGTGCCTGTTGCAGAGTTGTAAGTAACAGTAACTCCTGTTGCAGCATCCCTATAATCTAAATAAAGTTCATCGGTTCCTGTCCCGCCAACAATTTGATCGGCACCAGTACCAGGGTCGAGATAGTCATCGTTTTCTCCACCGTCGAGTGTGTCGTTGCCAACACCGCCATAGAGGTAATCGCGACCACCATTCCCGCTTAACGTGTCATTTCCTTCCTCACCATAGATATAGTCAGCATCGCTACCCCCTTTGAGAGTATCATCGCCGTCGTTCCCTTCCAGGTCGTTATAGAAAGCATTTGTTGCAGAGACATCGACGACATCGTTACTGTTGCTACCATCGAACGTAACTCGTTCAACTTCTCGAATTGTTTTCCCGTCCGAGGTTGTGCCTGTCGCAGAGTTATAGGTGACAGTAACTCCTGTTACAGCATTCCTGTAATCCAAGTAAAGTTCATCGGTTCCTGCCCCGCCAACAATTTGATCGGCACCAGTACCAGGGTCAAGATAGTCATCGCCTTCTCCACCATCGAGGGTATCGTTGCCAATGCCGCCGTACAAATAATCACGATCGCTATTTCCTCTGAGCGTATCATTGCCTGTTTCACCATAAATATAGTCGGCACTGCTGCCTCCAATCAGCGTATCATCACCGTCATTCCCCTCTAAATCATTAGAAAATGCATTTGTTGCAGAGACATCGACGACATCATTACTGTTACTGCCATCAAACGTAACTCGCTCAACTTCTCGAATCGTTTTACTGTCTGAGGTCGTACCCGTAGCAGAATTATAAGTAACGGTCACTCCTGTAATCGAAGTTGTATAGTTGAGATATAGACGATCGATTCCCGCTCCACCATTAATCTGATCGGCTCCTATTCCCGGATCTAAATAGTCGTCTCCATCTCCACCATTGAGAGCATCGTTGCCCTCTCCTCCATACAGCGAGTCGTCCCCAGCTTGACCGTTCAGCGTATCATTGCCTGCTTCGCCCTCAATAAAGTCGTTTCCGTCTCCACCGTTCACGGTGTCATTGCCTGTGCCACCTCGAATGAAGTCGTTACCGCCCAATCCTTCAATCAGATCATCTGCGATCGTACCGTTCAAGTTGTCGTTACCGGGAGTGCCTGAAATATTCATGATTCAACGTTTAACTTAGAATGAAGAATGAATTTATCAAGTCACTCTGAGATCTTGGTTCGAGTCATCAAATTCTTGTTGATTCAGCACCTTTTACTGAACCAGCGGCAATACTGGATATGCAGTGACAGCCTCAAAGACTGGTTCTGTTGAATCTAAGAACCTGGAATTGATCACAGACTCAAAGGTATTTAGATCCGTTTGCCAATTTTGAACAATTTGAGTCAGTTCTGCTGGTTGATCGGTTGAACGAGCAAGACTATAGCTAAAATTCCCCGAAAACAGCACTACTGGAGTCAGGCTTTGCTCTGTCCGCTGAATCGCGGCTTCCGTAATCGTTAAGCTAAATTGCGCCCGACCCAGTTGATACGTTAACTGCATTGAAGCCTGCATTGGCGCATCACCCAAATTCTGCCAAGCACCAGGAGCTAAAAGCGTCTGGGTAATGTAGCGTCGAGGTGATTCTACTGCTTCCCCTAATATGGCATGTCCCCGTGGATTTATCCCGATCGCTCGATAGTCCATTTTCGGTAAAACGTTCACATACTGACAAACCAAATCTGGCACGAGCGGACTGCTCTGCGAATTAAACGCTTGTGCAAAAATCACGCGATCACGCTGGGCTGTAATCTCAACTCCATTCTGAAACGTCACTTGTGCAGCAGATGCACTATTGATTGGCTGTCGTGCTAATTCCCACTCTTCAGGTGTGATTCCACTATATTTGAGAAAATCTGGAGTCAATAAAGTTGGGTTATGGCTTTGGGTTGCGATAACGATCGCAAGCTCTTGAATCTTTACAGTAGAACTCATCCACAATTCCTAAAAAATTGAAGGGGTTAAAACACAGTTCAGTAGGATGCAATCCTAAGTCAACAGGTGACCCAGAACCCAATCAGACTTGCAAAATTTGACGTAAGAGCGCACCTGACAATTTTGCTAAGTAGTATTACTTGCTCTTGGAATGTCAAAAAATATAAGTCAGGTAGATACACCGTTTTCATTTAACCATAGATTTAAACGTATCCGATGTGCTTTTTGAAACTTTAATTTCGCTTTATCTACATAGGATACTGATGAGATAAACCCTTAATTAATTCGGTAAACCCTCAGCAGAACGGGTAGGGCTGGTATTCTAGTGTCGCGTTCGGCGCTTTTGTCGTCGATCCGGCGCTTCGCGTCGTGTGAGCTGAATTGCTGTAATCGTTGCTCCATCCAGTTTTGAGTGATGTAGCATGGCACTTGTCGAGTCTCAAATTGATTTTCCTTTCGTCTCAAATTATTTCTCTGTTTTAAGTGGCTAAAGCGCTTGCTGTGCTTAAGTTTGAGCATCGAGTAGTACAGCTTGAGATTAGGATCAAGCGCGTCTCAAATTAATTTTCCTAAAATTCTGATGCGGTTGTCTCAAATTAAATCTCCAGATTTGCAGAATATTACGAACGGAGAAATAGTGTAAAGCGAGAACAGAAGCGACCTAGGAGGGGTGTAGAGTAACGGCGGTGAATCTCAGATTAAATTTCTCATGGCAGTGAAGGATGACTCAGCAACGAGTTCGGTTCGGTCGCGGTCGTTGACGCTCACCGAACAGGAGCGCGTGAGAGCGATGCAGCGGTTGGCAAATGCGCCAGATCGCCCAACCTATCTCGCACTTCAACAAGAAATTGCCGAGCAGTTGAACATGACGGTGCGAAATGTGCGGCATTTAATGCGGGCATGGCAAACCAAAGGAGTCGATGGCGTTGTGCGACAAGAGCGATCGGATCGGGGAGAGCGGCGACTCGACGAAGATTGGAGCGATTACATTCTGGAAACGTATCGTGCTGGGAATCGCGGCGGTCGGCGAATGAGCCGCGCCCAAGTTGCTGTGCGAGTGACAGCGCGGGCACTCGAAATCGGAGATAGCCATCCACCGAGCCGAGCGAGTGTCTATCGAATTTTGCAAAGCGAGATCGCACGCCAGGCGCAACAGCAGCGCTCTCGGTCGATCGGTTGGCAAGGTGAAACATTGATTCTGAAAACCCGTGAAGGCTTAGAAGTCGAGGTCAAAGAAAGCAATCAAGTGTGGCAATGTGATCACACGCGCGTTGACTTATTGGTTGTAGATCAAGTGGGAGAGGTGTTGGGACGACCGTGGTTAACGACGATCGTGGATACACATTCTCGTTGCATCATCGGCATTAATTTAGGAATGGAAGCACCGAGCGCCGTCGTCGTGTGTTGTCGAGTTTCACATTATTTTTCTTTTCATCTCAAATTATTTTTCCGACTTGAAGGGCTAGAATGCTTGCGATGCTTGAGTTTAAGGGTTGAGTAGTACAGCTTGAGCGCATGGTGAATCGCGTCTCAAAATATTTCTCCTAAATTTCTGGCTGAATGATCTCAAATTAAACGTCCTAATTTACGTGTCGCGTTCGGCGCTATTTGTGGTCGATCCCGTGCTATTTGTGGTCAAACTTCTACTGCATCGTCTTGTGCTTTGTGTCGTGTGGTGATGGATTGCATGAGGTCGATATGGATATCAAACCATTATTGAATTTGCTGTTCAATCTGCTCAAATTGAATGTGAAGATCAATTATGGTCTTAATCATGTCGAGCGGGTTGAGTCAATCAAGGTAGATCGCAGTTGAAGCATCAGCGGTTAAGTTGAGCATTTGGATGCTAAATGCAAGGGGAATCAAGACTGACGGGCATCGAGTACAGCGATGAAGATTTCAATGTAGTAGATCGCTTCAGAGAGTTCCTCAAAGACTCCTGCACATTGTTCGAGAGAGTCGATATAGACGGAATAAGATGCTGCTTGTTGGTAGACCCAGAACCGATGTCCGCGCCAATTGCCCTCTCCAATTAGTTTGCCTGTCATTGTTGTTGCCAACATTCCGCCCTTTATTGCATTGACCGTAATTATGTCACCTAGACCGCAAATGGTTGATTGAATTGCGTGCTGATGGATATGCAGGACCAAGATTGGGGTTTGAAATCGATAGAACTCACCAGGAGCAGCAATCTCCAACTGCATTCAATTCATCCTAAGGAGATCGTGGAAAGCAGTTCTCTTCAACTTTCCACCTGAACGACATCGACATCCATTCATTTCAAACATAGCGATATCCATATCAATATCCATATCAATTACAAAGTCTCAAAAGAGATATGGAAAGAGGTGAGATCGCATCAGCTCGTCGAAGATCTTGTACAAGGCAACAATTAGTATTCAGGGTCTCTAAGACCTATTCAACAGAGAACAAGCCGTTAAATGGGCATTTTGAAGCATTACCACGCTCAACCAGAAAGGCGCTCCAAAAACAACGATCGCAAATCGGCATCTTTAAATGAATGAAGAGCGCGCGTGAATCGAAGCATACTCAATCAAGAGCTAAAAAATTGCCTCTGAGTCGCCCACATCTAATGATCGCTTTCTAACCCTATATTGTTGTTTATGCCATCTACATCAACTTCTTATCATGGGTCGAGAAATGCGAAAAGCGGGTAGGGGAGTAGCGATCGCAAACTTCCAGCCAAGGAAGTAGTTGTCTTTACTGCCTGCGTGCCCTAGCGCTGGTGAGCATCAAGTAATCATTCACCTGCAACACCCTGCATACGCCAACCAAATTCAGCGATCGCATCTTTTCAGCGATCGCATATCAGCTCAACAACACGAACACGATCGCATCGAATGCATACTGGAGCAAAAGTTAAAAGATAGGCATCCGAGCTACTCATAGTTCTCAATATTCAATTCTCAATATTCAACGATCGCACTAGTCAAAGTTCTCAATATTCAACGATCGCACCAATCAGATTTAAGTGTGGGTTAGAGCGGCTAACTCCAGAAAGCATCCCAAATTATCGACCTAGAACTGTTCAGGACTCAGGCAGCATTCTAGACGTGTCTAAGGGGATGATTGGATAGATACTCGTGCCAACAGAATGATAGAAATTACTTATGCCATGCAATTTAAATATGCATATCTATAGGCAATCCAAAACTAAATTGGACGATGCAATCAAACATGATATATATGCTTGATATTGTTGTCGCGTTTGGCGCTAAATGACCTCGATCCGTGATCCGTTGTTATTTTTCCGCTTTGTGAAGAACACTACCTGATCGCTTCTCTCTGGGGTCGTGCCTCGATCCATATCGTAAGCATATCAGATATATATATCAAAATTAGGCAATCTAAATCAACGATTCCCCCTGCATGATTACCTGTCATCTCACTGAATTGGGAAGCAGTCCTGTAGAATTCAGGAATTGATCAATGATCGCATTTGAGAATGGGAGCAATTGAGTTACAGACTGGGAATGGTGAACCTGTCCAGGCACAACTCGTGCGAATGCAGCAGCAGCACGTTGATGACTTCGAGGACGTTTGGCGGGGGATATTGCAAACCTTGGGGCAAGACGACGGGTTTTGGAGTTGGGCATGGAAGAAACGACTATCGGTTTTGGATGACCGATTTGAAGCATATGCGGTCGAATATGAAGGCTTAACCCAAGGGTTATTGTGGATTGAAACGCAGTGGCATTATTCGTGGCGTAACCTGGCGCATCGAATTGTATATATTGAAGCCTTAGCGTCAGCGCCTTGGAATCGACGGAGTTTAGATGATCCCCCTTACTTGCGAGGTGTGGGTGCCGCCTTACTGCTTTATGCAAGGCGACGGAGTGATGAATTAGGGTATGAGGGACGAGTGGGGCTACATGCGCTACCCGAAGCGGAAGCGTTTTACCAGCGTCAGAACATGCCCGAATATGGGCGAGATCCAGAGAAAGAAAATTTGCGATACTTTGAATACGGCAGATTAACTCAACCACTTTTGGATTGGGGAATGGACGATGAATGAGCGACGACAGCAACCGATTGAGCCAAGGGGGGAGTTGATGGACGATCACACTCATCCCTCGACCCTGGCAGAATTAATAGCGCTAGAAGCAGAGCATGGGGGCGATATTGGTGCGGGATTTCCCGCCTACTCACGGAACCCGAAGCCGCTCACGTCGGAGCAAGTGAAGTGGATGCGTGGCGAAGTGCGACTGCAATCGATCGTGCTGAGTGAATTTACGGCACTGGTTGAATCGGTGAATTTAGGGGCGGGGAGAGATGCCGCGATCGCAGAAGGTAGACGCCGCATTCGGCAACACCTTGGGAATTTAACCGAGGAGCAACAAAGCTACTTTGCCGCCCTTGTAGATGAAGATCAACAGCAGACCGAAGACAAGCCGATTCGTGCTCAACTGAAGGCAGTTCTGCGTGAATTATTATCCGAGGCAGAGTGGGGGGAAATTGTCCAACTGGCGACAGCATCGATTCAAGCTCAATGGACAGAATTTCTCCAGATCTCTAAGTCTGCCTAGTCCCTAGACCTGAATTACGAGGGCATTGAGTTTCCATGTTTTCAAGGTTTCCATGTTTTCGAGAGAGAGTTGTTGGGGGTGAATGAAGCTGAGTGCGATTAGTGCAGAGCGCAACTTCGCAGGAACCGCGATTCATGAACCAACCGCGATCGCAAATCAGGAGTTGAATCCATCCCGATCGGGTTTACAGGAAAACGGGAGCAAGCAGGAGGTCAGAAGTTCCAAGCAATTTTGTGAAGCATCTGAGCGGCGAGAGCGCGGGAGCAATCGCGCTGTTGAGCGCGTTCAGAGATAGCGTCTTCGATGGAGAGTTGATCGGCTTGAAAGAGAAAGAGACAGCGAAGCAGGCGAACGGCTAGTTGTTGAAGTGGAGACAGGTCAGGAGACATAACAGAGACCTCTAAGAAAGAGAGCAAGATCGAAGCAACAAAACCAGAGCGACAAACTTTCTAGCTGATAGAAACACTGACAAAGCGAGAAGCTAAACTGAAGCAATCAAGGGGAGCGATCGCAGAGGGAGAGGCGCAGTTTCTCGTAGATCAACATCCATATCCATATCCATATCAAAACATATCAAGCCATATCAAATATGCACATGAACATCAACCAGTCTACTAAAACGAGTAGCAGAATTGATCCAGTGCGATCGCTCAAAATCGAGACTAGGGACGTTGGCTGCACCAACTAACCAAACGCAAAGCAACGAGTAATTCCGGCGGTGAAGCCAGATTTAGCGAGTGATTCTGTTGTTATTCAAGGGAACGGCAGGGGAGCGATCGTATCTGCGGGTGATGAGAGTTGCTGTCGCGTTCAGCGAAAACTGACACCGATCCTACGTTATTTGCCCTCAGCGCCCAAAACATTGATCAGGTACGGATTTGAAGGGAGGAGCGCTTGCTAGGAGGAATTAAGAAGAGTCGTCCTGGAGCGATCGTGATTGAGTCTTCTCAAAGCGGGAAACTGTATCCTGGCAATCGTTTCCGAGATTGGAGGACAAATAGCGTGGGCTCTTCTAGAAAAAATTCGGACTAACAGCGTGAGATTTTGAGGAGAAGGAGTGGAATAAGGTTCAAATGCCTGTATAGCGCAATTTTTAGCTCTTTCCCCAGCGGACCAATAGCCGCGGGATTTTGGTCAATTATTGGCGAACGCGACATCAATATTCAACGATCGCACCAGCCAAAGTTCTCAATATTCAACGATCGCACCAATCAGATTTAAGTGGGAGTTAGAGCGGCTAGCTCCAGAAAGCATCCCGAATTATCAACCTAGAACTGTTCAGGACTCAGGCAGCATTCTAGACGTGTCTAAGGGGATGATTGGATAGATGCTCGTGCCAACAGAATGATAGAAAT
>VFQU01000124.1_pt1 | contig 99330 bp, 89 predicted proteins | sample 3512311 | NCBI WGS metagenome assembly VFQU01 (sample SAMN10412377, study PRJNA504923) | tailings metagenome | isolation source: Relicate 3 Philex TSF3 active mining site | place: Philippines: Tuba, Benguet | collected 2017-08-29
CTTCCGAGACGATCATCGTCTCAACTCAGGTGTCCGGGAAACCGGGTCAGGCTCCCGCCCGCTTCACCGGTCTCGGGGTCAGCAGCCCACACCTCGTCGCCGAGCTCGATGTGCTCGATCGGCTCGGTGGAACCGTCGGCCATCGCGAAGCCGCTCGCTTCTCGAGGGCGACCGCTGTTCGCAGGTGGCTTGTCATTCGACGATGGGCCGACCTGAGGTCGCGCCGCACGTGTTGATCGAACAAGGCGCCTTGTTGACTAAAGGAAAGCGCGTTCTGCCCAATGCAGTGATCAGATCGTGCTGGGTGTCCATCGGTGAGCGACAGCTCTCAAGTTCGAGGCTTTATCGGCTAGAACCAGGGCAATCGGGATGGGAGGTTCGTAATTCTCGCCTCTATCGTCAAGGATGCCGAGTTCTTGCTGAACGTTTCGCCGCATGATTCTGGCGAAGACGTCGAAGGACCCTTCTTGCGTTTCGAGAGAAAGCAACTCTGACGACTCCACAACAACGATTGTGAGAGTCTCCGCATCGATCATCCACTCGCCTAGGTCACGCAGGCACTCGTCGAAGGCGTCCCAATTGTGTCCGAAGTACAAGGGAAACTGGAGTGCCGCAGAAACCTCATTGAAGAGGTCTTGCATGGTTCGGCAACGACTGCCTCTGACGAGCCGCACCTCGTTCGGGTGAGACAAGTGGAGAAGGGGCCGGGTATTGGTGATTGAGTCTTCGCTAAAGGCAATCCTGCCAGGGACAAACGCCTGCAATCCCTCACTGCCAACCGTCATTGCGTCGCCCCCCGAATCAGGATGAAGGAATCGTAGTGATCGACTGTGTAGTAGGCCGACCCATCCGAACCGGTTACTAGTCTCTCGGCATTCCGTGGGAGCCCAGGCACCCGAGGATCAAAGTCCCATTCTCGATACGTTACGTCTGACCCGTCCGAAGTCCGCGACGGAAGCTGCGAGCGATCGTTGCGCCACACTCGACCCCCTGCAGTATTCGGGAACGGCGCGCCCACCGAGTCGACACGATCGAGGGTGTTCGCCACCTTCTGCGGCGCAGGCCCGAATGGAATCTGCCCACCGCTGCAGCTCGAGTTGTGCACCAGCGTAGGCGCATCCCCCACCACCACGAAATACGTGTGCAAACCCGCAACCGTCAGGTTACGCACCACCGCCGGCCGCGACACCTCCGCCACCTGCGTGATCACACTCGTGGCACCGTCAGCCTGAAGCACCGCATCCCCGACCGACAGATCACCGGCACGGGCCCACGCAGCATCCGACACACTCCAGAACGGATGCCCCGCCGTCGCCACCACCGACCCCGAGGCGGTACTCACCGTGACGAGGTCTTTCACACCCTCACCCTCGATGAGCGCCGTCACCGGACGCGCGCCCGCTTCACCGGTCTCGGGGTCAGCAGCCCACACCTCGTCGCCGAGGTCGATCTTCTCGATCGGCTCGGTGGAGCCGTCGGCCATGAGTACCAGCGTTGCTGGGGCGAGGCTGTTGCCGATCGCGCACGACGCACCGTTGTTCGACGGCGACCCCGCAGGCCGCGCCGCGCCGCCACCCGGCGCCACCGGGGGTCGCACCGGAGCAGGCGCAGGCCGGAAGCTCGGCATCCGGTTCAACGTGTTCTGCAAACCGGTACGCACCGCGTTCACCGCAGCAGCCCCCGCACCCGAGGTCGTGATCGACCTGATCGCCGAGCTCAGCAGCGGCCCCGCCGCACCACCGACCGCACCCAAAGCACCACCGACAGCGGTGTCGAACAAGAACGAACCCACATCGAACGGTTTGCCGCTCTCGGCCTGCTTGATGACATTCGTCACCGCAGCACCCGCAGCACCCCCCGCGATCGCACACGCCACCACACCGGCACCGGCCGTGGCAACTGTGCAGCCGATACCGACGGCAAGGCCGACCACCACGCCGGCGATCTCGGCCTTGTACTGGTCGACGAACGACACCGTCGCGTTCCACGCCGACGAGACCGCGTTACCGATCTTCTGAGCCGCCGACTGGATGCCCGACCACAGATTGCCCCAGAACAACCCCGACGGGTCAGACCACGTCACCGGATTGTTCGCCGAATACACGTACGCGTTGAACTGGGCCGGAACTCCCGGACTCAACAACGGGTCAACGCTGATGAACGAACCCACCTGCGGGTCGTAGTAGCGGGCACCCAACAACGTCAGGCCCGTTGCATCCTCCACCGCCCCCAAGAAGCCCCGATCACCCGGCAGGTTGCCCGAACCAGTACGGGTGCCGCCGAACGGGTCGGTGTAGATGCGCTGCACCGAGTTCGACGTCCAGGTAGTGTTCGGTACCGCCGCGATCAGAGAGCCCTGATGGTCGGCCACGAAGGACGTCACACCCGATAGACCGCCCGCGGTACGCATGGCCACCATGCGACCAGCGAACGAGTAGTAGCGGGTCGCGGAGACCTCCGCCGTCTCGCCGGCACCGGTGATGAGCAGCTCTTGCCCGCCCGGGAGGTACACCGTGAGCCCGGCCTCACTCTCGCGCAGTATCCGGTTACCGGACGCGTCGTAGGTGTAGATCTCACCGCCCGCGGACGTCAGCTCGCCTTCGACATCCCACTGGAAGCCCTGGGTGACACCGCCAACCGTGCTCGAGATGCGGTTGCCCGCATCGTCGTAGGCGAAGGTCGTTGTTGTCGAATCACCTTGGGCGACGGACTCGGTCATGCTGGTCAGTTGGTGTGGGCCCGCGCCGTTCTGCCCGTGCTGGTAGGTCGTGGTCACGGTGGGGTTGCCGCCAAGGCCACGCTCGACCATCGTTGTGCGGTTGCCGAGCGGGTCGTAGGTGTACTCCGTCCAGTACGGCGCGACGCCCCCCACAGCGGTCGGCGTGATGGACCCCTGAGACAAGGTGCACTCGTCGGCCGCGGCCGTCCAGGCCAGAGTCAACCGCTGCAGCCCGTCGTAGCCGAAGCACTGTGTGTCGCGTGTTGCTGCAGTGGTGCCTGCGGCGTCTCGGATGCTGAGCACATTGCCCGCATCGTCGTAGCTGTGACGCAGGTCGAATGCGGTGCCGAACGTCTCCCGGTCAAGGGAGATTGCGGACAGGCGCTTGGTGTGCTCCTCGTAGTCGTAGCCGACTCGGGCAGCGTACGTGTTGCCGAGGTCCATCGCAACGAGCCGACCATCACCGGCGAAACTGCTATTGGCCACGTAGATGCCCCAGCCGAAACCGCCGCCCATCGACCCTGGCTGCGAAGCGGTGTCGAACTGCGTTGACACCATCTCCGCACCCAAGACCGTCGCGCTTTCACCGTTCACGATCGCCGGATGGGTGAGGTTCGCCACCTGACCGTCTGCGGTGTAGCTGTACGTCGTGGTGAACTCCCGCGACGCCAACGCAGCGCTGAACAGATCAGTGTTCGGCAGGGTGAACGTCGTAGCCAGCGGGCGGTATGCCTCGTCGTAGGTGTCAATCGCGGTGACGTACTCGTCTGCACTCGCGCCGACGAAACGGGTAGCGGAGGCGAGTTGTCCGATGGCGGGATTGCCGTTGGGCAGAAGCGCGGTGTCGAACTCCCACGCAGCGCGAACCGGTCCCGCAGGGCCACCGTCGCGGATCGCGATCGTGCGACCGAGCCTGTCGTACTGGTAGGCCAGCACCTCACCGTTGCCGTTGGTGCGAGTTTGCACCCGGTTTGCGGCGTCGTAGGTGGTGGTCGTGGTGCCCCCGTCGGGGTCGGTAGCCGACACCAAGCGACCGGCCAGGTCGAAGTCGTACTCCCAGACGTTGTCTTCCGTGTCGGCCATCTGCACCATCTGACCTGCCCGGTCGAAGGTGTAGGTGGTGCTGTGGAAGCTCAGGCCGGTGTCGGGGTGGAGGATCTCCGCTGCGGTGTCGTACAGGCTGTGCGTGTCTGCGTCGCGAATGTACTGACGAAGCTCCACCGTGCGCCCGCGTGCATCCATGATTGCCATCTGCGGGGTGCCGCCCATGGGCGGAATCTGAAGCGTCCGAGCACCGTCATAGTGGGTGCTGTTTCGCCACAGCTCGTTGGACGGTTCCGACGGCGAGCCACCCCAGAAGACTTCCGCGACCGGACGACCTGCCTGGTCATACTCGATGGTGGTCTTCGTCGTCCAGGTGGGAAGAACGACCGGCGTACCCGGTATCCCTTGGACGTACTCGGCGGAGGTTTGGCTAGCCAAGCGCCCAGCCGAGTCGTAGATCAGGGTGGCGACGAGTTGCCCTCGAGCGTTCGCATCTGCGTTGCCACTCACGCCAGCGTTGCGTCCTTCTGCCTGGTACTGGAAGGGCCGCAGGAGGCCGTCGTAGTGCGTCGCACTCACATGCTGAGAGACACCGTCGGCGGCGAGGGTACGTGTGACGACCGAGTTGAGGCCCGTCTTGGAGACGGAGTACTCGTACTCAACCGACGGCTCGGCGGTGGTGGCGTGTTGCGGGTACCGGACAGACGTGAGGCGCCCAAGGCTGTCGTATTGGCCGACCGTGCGCAGACCGCTGGCATCGACCGTCTCAACGACCATCCCCGTGAGGGGGTTGAACGTCGTGGTGGTTGAGATGTCGACGTTGGCAGCAACGCCGTCTTCGATTGTGGAAGTGATTGATGCGAGGAGCCCGCCTGCAGAGTGGGTGTACGTCATCGTCGACTCGACTCCGGCAGCGTCCTTCACGCGCGTCGGCCGACCACGGTCGTCGTAGGCGAGCACCTCCTTCACCAGCTGGTCCGGGCCCGCACCGGCGGGGTTGATTCGGAACGTCTTCAGCAGCTGCCCGGCGCTGTTGTACTCCACGGTGTCCCGGGAGATCACATCCGCCGCCTGAGCAGCGTCATCCACACACGAAGCGGCCTTGACCGTGGTGGACGACACCAAAGACACAAGGTGCTTGTCGGCAAAGCTCTGGGCCTGCGTGGTAGAACCCTCGTGGGCGTAGGTCACACGAGTGCAGATGTCATCAGTGGTCGTGGTGAGGTCGCCGTCGTCGCTGACCGACGTCACCTGGCCGAACGAGTTCGACTCTGTGACGGTCTTCGTGCGGAACTCCACGTCGCCGGCGGCGTCGAAGGTGAAGGCGTACGTCGTCGTCGACGGAATCCGCGTGGCTTGGTGGTTCCCGGTTCCAGCGACAGTGACCGGATCGCCGGGGACGGTCACAACCTGCGAAATGGGGACGGCGCCGTTGAGCTCCGTCGCAGCGAATACTTGCCCTTGGAATCGAGGGTGATCGCTCGCCGTCACCTGGTGAGGAGCGGGCCCAGTGGTCAGTGTGGTGGTCGCCCCGAGCCCCTGGAAGTACTGGGTTCTGGTTGACCGCGCCTCGTCGCCAGAGCCGACCGTGGTGAGAACAGACGAGTACCCACGGAAGTCGGAGAACGTCGCAGTGTCGGCATCGACCATCGGCCCGGTGGGCTTGCGCCATTCAGCGTCACCTTCGTACTCGAAGGTGGTGACCACCCGCTGCGAGCCGGTGACCAGGCTCTCTCCGTTGGGAAGGGTGCCGGTTCCGATCTCTTCGATCGCCTGCACGACGTACTTGTGGAAGTACTCGGTCAGTGCGCCTTGAGCTCCGTCAGGGAACCACTTCACAGGGAAGCACAGAACTGTAGTGCCTGCGTTAGTGGAGGGATTCGATGACGGGATCGGGTTGTCGCCACCAGTGCAGTCGGTGCGATAGGTCACAGAGATTCGGGCGCCGGTTTCGGTGAGGAGGCTGTTCAGGCGGGGGCGGAACATTGGCAGGTAGCCGTCGGGGGCGTCCTGTACGCGGTTCTGGAGGAAGACGTAGCCGAAGTCGATGCTCGGCCGCACGATGTCATCGGCATCGATGCTGTTTCCGCCGAGTGCGGTCTCTGTGATGCCTTCCAACACCAGCATGGGGTTCAGCGCGTACTCCAGGCTGGACCCGGCGCCTTGGGGTACGTAGGTGTGCGCGAAGGACCACGTCGAGACATTCACATGGTCGGTGCCGTCGAACGTCTTCGTCGTGATCGCGGTCAACCGTTTGGTGGTGAAGAATGTCGGCGAGAAGCTGCACTTTTCGGACGTCGACGATGTACAAATCAGGTCGACGGGGGTGTCGGGCCAGTGTTGGTTTGACGTTGACGTGCCGTTGGCGCAGAACGAGTCCGGGTTGGCGAGGTCAATGAGGCATCGGGTGCCGTAGGTGAATTCGACGACTGCAGGGGCCTTGTCGTCCGGCCCGGTGGTGACTGTGGTTCCGTACTCGATCGATGTCAGCTGACCGCCAGCGGTGTATTGGGCGGTCATGGTTTGGTTGGCGCGTTCGCGCGCACCGCTTCCCCACACGTCGAACAGGTAGTGGTTCGCCTCGGTCTGGTAACGGTAGGTCATGGTGTTGCCCTGTGGGTCGACGACGTGGTCGAGGTTCCACCGGTAGACCTGTTGGCAGCGGGAGTCTTTGAAGGCGCTTGCGTGGCACGGCTCGCCAGGGTTGTTGCCGAACACCGGAACGGCCCACGCAGAGTTCAGCCCGGTCGGCCCAGAAGGGACAGCTCCGCGACCGAAGAAGTATTGGGTGCCGTCGGTTGTGGTGACTTTCCAGTACTCGTCTCGTTCGCCGCCGTTGTTGACGCCGCCGGTCAGGTGCTCGATCTTAGTTCCGTCTGCGAACTTCGAGTGCCAAACATTGCTGGTTCCCTGACGGACGAGGTCGGAGGCGCCGCCGTTGAACGACATGGTGGCGTTCTGCGTTCCCCAGCAGAGGTCGCCGGAGGGGCGGTTGTTGTTGTTTGCGCCTGATCCTTCGTCGTCCATGCAGGGCGTGTATGTGCGTTCGATGTACGCCATCGGCAAGTCGAAGCCCTCACCGATCGGCCCGGTCTGGTTGTTGGTGGAGGGCAGACGCCCATCGGATGCCGCCGACGAGTACGAGATCCCAAGCTCCGGGGCAGGGCCTGCCGGGACAGAAGGGACTCGCAGCGGCATCGACCAGGTGAAGGAACCGGTGTTGCCGGAGTTACCCCACGTTGAAGCCGCCGACAGGTTGGTGGCAGCCCAGTTTCCCTGAGACCCCGAAGGGCCCGCGGTGATCGCCAGCGATCCACCGGTCGCGGCGGCACTTGCCTGAATCAGGTTGGCCGACGACGCCAGACCTGCCGTTGCAGCCGTGTCGCCTTCGGCGACGGGAACCACAGCTGTCACCGTTTGCTCAGCCTGGTCATTCACTGTGGGGAGCACCTGCGGGCCGCAGTCGTCAGTGGTTTCTGGACAGTCCGGGATCCACACGAACTGAAGACGTGACGCCCACTCAGCGCCCCCGATGCCTGCAAACGTGTCGTACTCGACAGTGAGGGTGACTTCCGCGTTGCCGACTGCCGTGGTGGACGCGTCAGTGACGTCGAGCAAGACGCCGTCGATGCCAGCGGCGATCGCTTCGGCCTCACTGGCGGTACTGACGAGAACCGCGTCCGGGGAAGCTTCCCCCTCCAGCGCCTCGACGGTGATATCGAGGCCGCCAACAACGGCCTCGACTGGGCCCGATGGGGGCGGGGTGTTCTGTGTGGATGTCACGGCTGCCGCGAGCGCTCCGGACGGCTCGGACCCCGACAGAACGATCAGCTCTTCGTCGCTCTCTACGGGTGTCGGCGCCGGCGGCTCAACCAACGGAACGGACTCCGGCGCGCTGGGTGCCGTTGATTGCAGGTCGGCGGCGTCTATCGGGTCGTCGGCGTTGCGTTCAGCGACGAAGTCGGCGAACGCCTCATCACGGTCAACGATGGAGAGAGTGCCCGTGCCGTTGGCGAATACCGGCGCCACGGACCCAAGTGAGAAAGGGTCCACTGCGAGGGTCGCTACGAGAGCTGAGGCGGTGAAGACCGTGAGGACTCGCGCGCGGTTCCGTGCGGCGCGGTGCGTTGACGTCATCATGGCCTTCCTCACTGCCCCGACACCGTCACGGTGGGGTCAAGCGCGACTTCCCCAGCACTGAAGTCCGTCGCTTCGGCGCCCTGACACATCCGTCGAATCTTCGGCGGATCGACAATCTCGCCGGTGAACACGCGGATGTTGTCAATCTGCCCCTTCCACCAGTCCGCGCTCGCACTGGCGATTCGGCCACGGCCAATACTGAACCCTCCGGTGGAGGACATGGGTGTAAACGACGCCGGCACCTCGAGCTCGACACCGACTGGTGTTGCAGGGTCGGGGTCTGTTGGCGTTCCGATCGTGCACGTCCACAGCTGCAGGGTGCGGGGATCCGTCGGGGTAGAGCTGGCGTTGTACGACGCCAACAGGTGCGTCCACTCCCCCTTAACTGCAGGCGCGGGTGAGTACACCGTCAATGCAGGCTGTCCGTCCGTTTCAGATTCGACACTGAACGCCCAACATCCGTCTCCACCGGTTGGACACGGTGCGACGTATTGCAGGCGGAAGGCCGATTTCGACACGGCGTCCTGACCGAGTACGACAGCAGCTCCATCGCTTGTTGCCGTCGGGTCAAGAACAACGTGCGCCGAAACCACGTAGGAGCCGGTGGTGTCAAGAACGGTGTTCTCTGAGGTTGCCGAATCGTCGACGCCGTCAAAGACCAATGACGTGTCGCCGTCACGGGAATCGAAAAGGCCGTGCGGACCCTCTGCCCACGTGGCGCCGTTGATTCGTAGTGGGTTGACGTCGGTACCCATTTTTTGTGCCGCTATCGTGCCCTCACCCTCATCGAGGGTCCAGACAGCATCTTCGCTCGGTGAATCGATCGTGAAGATGAATTCCCGGACATTGGAGGAGTTTCCTGCGTCATCGACCGATTGAACTCTCAAGATGTGCGTCATGGCCGTGGCCAAGGGTGCAGGGAACTCGATCCGCAGGCTGCCAGACGCGTCCACGGGCACTGGATCGGCTGGGAGAACTGGGTCGTTGAACGAATACCGGAATCCGGTCACGTCGGTAGAGGAGCCGGGACCTACGATGAAGGCGCCGGCAAGGCCGACCCCGCCGCGGGTCCGCCCTTGCTCGTAAATGGCGGGCACATCCGAACGGACGGGTGTCACCGTCGGCATGACTGGTTTGCTCGTATCAACACGAAACAGACACCAATCCGACCACGGACTGCGCCGCCCGGTGGGAGCCTGGGTGTCGAGGGCTTGTGCGCGCCAAGCATAGGTGTTTCCGGTGATCAAGGCATTGTCGACCCGAGCGGTTGTGGCCGTGTTGGTTGCCACCGTGGTCGATCGATCGTCTTCCCTCCAAAGAGGCGTAGTGAGGTTGTCGGCTGCAGCGACCTGGAACGATGGCTTCATGGCCTGCCCATCCGGGTCGGCGAATGTCGCCTGCAAAGTGGGCCGGGTCTCATTGATGGCAGGTGGGAGCCCGGGATCTCCCGCCCTAAAGCAGCCGGCGGTTGCGGGGTCGGAGATCTGCAATCCGATAGGCGTTAGCGGCGCACGGTTGTAGACGATCTCTAGTGTCGCGTTACTGCGGAATCGCTTCCAGTGCGTCATCGTGCTTTCACTGACCCGCATGCCCATGCTGACTGTCGACTGGTTGTTCGTAGCAATTGCCCGAATGAGCGATGTCGCGGTGTACGCCTTCGTGCCGGCACCGCCACAACTGCTTCGGAACCCTTGTGTCACCGTGTGGGAAGTGGTGCCCCAGCTGAGGTTCGACCAAGTCGACGACGTCGAGAGGTTGCTGGACCCCCGTAGGCTCACAGCGGCTGCCGGGCAGTAGCCCGAATCGGCGCCGTACACGCGGAAGGTTGCACTGAGGACGTCAGACGAGGCCAGTGACGCGATAGTGCTCAGCCCGGAGAACTCCCACGACAATCGTTGAGTGAAGACTGTGTTGCACGAGGCAACATCAGAGCAGTACCCAGTCCCTTGACCGAGCATGGTCGAGGAGATATCTCCCCATTTGTACATCGTGGAAGTGAAACCGCCCGTACGCACTGCCACCCATTCAGCAGGCGTCTTCCCAGTGATCGACGGATCGATATATACCGGCCATACGGTCTCGGGCGAATTAAGGAAACCCGCGTCCGCGGTGAGGATGATCTTCGAGTCCACAACGTCCATGCGCACGGCGGCAACTGCGTCACCGTCAGCGAAGCCGGCAGTCCGATCGATACCGTCAACGCTTACGCTGTCACCCCCGACGACTCCTCCTCTGGAGTCCCACATGTACGGGGTTGCGGCAACGTACTGAACTTCCCCGTCAGCGTCGAGCAGCTCGAACGAATCCCCGGTCTCCGCTACCTGGAGCCCTTCTGAGAAGGTGAGAGGGAACCGGAGCGTAAGCGCGTCGGACTGTTCACCGTTTTCGCCTGAATCGATGATCGAGCGCAGGTGTTCCAGCGCCGCCGGGCTCTGGAGTTCAAAAACGGGGAGCACCCCGCTGGAGTCCGTGTTGACGCTCACATAGAGAACAACGCCACTGCCGAGGTCGTAGCGGACCCGATGACCGTCCACCTCGGCAAACGGCAGGCTAAACGGAGCTCCAAGTTCAATGAAGTGGCCGTCCTTCTCGATCCGCGCCAGCGGCAGGTTCTCCCCAGCTGGACCTCCCGGATTCACTCCAATCGGGAAGACCGGGGCGGCCACCACCAACAACTCCTCTGAGTCAGGAAGGACCGTAGATGACATTGCGACAACCCCGCCCGGAGCGCTCGCTGACCGAGCCTGCGGCGCCGATGAGGCTACTTCCGGCTCAACGAATGTGCGATCCAACTCCACCCAGCGACCGTCAACTTCAACCTCAGTCGGCATCGCGGAAGCTTCAAGACGAGTTGCGCCCTCGGCCGTCGACCAGACTCGATGCCAGGGCGTGCGCTCATCGAGTACTTCGACCTCGATTCCACAGGCTGCGGCGATTGCAGCGGCATCCGCAGCGGATCCGGCGGCCGGCACCGAACAGTCGGCACCGTCGACTCGCTCTCCAAAACCGTCCGCTGCCCACCAGACGCAAGCGGTAGCAGCGACCGAGAAGGCGGCCACGACGGCAACAACGCGCATCCGGTATCGGGCAATGAATGCCCGCATGGCGGTCTCCCGTCTCAAGAACTCCAGCAGAATCAGCCGTCGACGCCGGGCACCCCACGCATGTTCCGAATTGCCCTTGTGGAGCCCGTACCGGCTGGCGCTGAACCTTCGACCGCAGGGTCAGCATATGGATTACTCAGGTTGAGCGGAAGACACGTTTGGGCGAACCTTCTACCCCCATTCGGGGGGTGCTAGACATCCCAGGTTCCTCGGCTGCCTAAGGCCCAGAGGCTGATGTCTCCGTAACCCGCTACTACTCGTTCGCTGGTCGCATGGTGGCAATGCGTACCGCGGGTGGACTGTCGGGTGTGACTTCCCTCGAGGCTGACCATCAGGGTTCACTGATCGCGGCGGTGGCGAACACCACGTGGACGTCGAACTCGGTGCAGCGCATCAACACCGACCCGTTCGGCGGCGCCCGCGCCGGGTCGGGCAACCCGACGTGTCCCGGGTTCCGTAGAGCGTTCTCGGTTCGACCTTGCCGCAGCCCCCGGCGCAGTGTGAGGGGACTCAAGATTGTCGGCGCGAACTCCCCGGCGACGAGCTCCCCCTCTCGTCGCCCTACTCCACGTCGCGGAGGCCGGTCGTCAGGGCTGCGGCCACGAGCAGCGCCGCGGCCAGCGCGGCGAGCACGAGGCCTCCCTGCCACCAGGTGAGAGCATCCACCGCCGCGACCGGAACAGAGGGATCGAGCGCGTTCAGCGAGCTCAGGATGCCCGCCCCGACCAGCGCGTCGGTCGCCGACCCCGGCAGGAAGCGGCCGAGCTGCGCCGACCACTCCCACACGGCGGCGACGAGCCTCAGGATCGGCTCGACGAACTGGGTGAAGGCCAGCACGATGACGATGGCCGCGATCTGGCTGGTGAGCAGGGCTCCGAGGCCGAGGCCGAGCAGCGACCACAAGGCGGTGGCGACGAGGGTGCGCAGCAGCACACCGATGACCTCGGGCTCGCCGAGCGCGGTCTCTTCGCCGAGGGCGGCGAGCACGGGCGCGCCCAGGCCGACCGAGCCGATCAACCCGATCACGCCGTAGACGGCACCCATGAGTGCGGCGACGATCGCCTTCGCGGTCAGAACGATGCCGCGGCGCGGTTGAGCCAGCACGGTGGGCGTGAGCGTGCCGTGCCGGTACTCGGTCGTGACGATGAGCGCGCCGAACAGCAGCGGGATCACCAGGCCGACCGCGGTGACGCTGCTGTAGACGAGGTTGGCGATGACGACCGGGTCGAGCTCGGGGGCGGGTGTTCCGGCGGGCGATCCCGAGAGCAGGGCGCCCGCGTCGCTGAGGAAGAACGCGAGGCCGGCCGCCGTCATACCGACGTAGACGACCATGATCAGGCCCAGCAGCCACCACGACTTCAGCGAGAAGACCTTGGCGAACTCGGCGGCCGTTGCGCGGCCGAGGGCGGTGAGGGTGCTCATGCGGCGCTCCCCTCGCTCGGGGCCGACGCCGGCGGGGCGGCGCTCGCCTCTTCGTCCGCCGTGAGCGCGAGGAACACCGACTCGAGCCCGTCGGTTTCGTCGCTGAGGTGCGTGAGCGCGAGGCCCGCGGCCAGGGCGAGCTCGCCGGTGCGGGCGACGTCGAGGCCGAGCACCGACAGGCCCGCGGGGCCGGGCTCGACGATGGCGCCGGCGCGGCGGAGGGCATCCGCCAGGGCGTCACGGTCGGCGGCGTCGACACGCACCCGCGCGGTGCCGGCCTCGAGGGCCTCGAGCGGGCCGTCGAAGGCGATGCGACCGTGACGGATGACCACGACATCGTCGACCGTCTGCTGCACCTCGCTCAGCACGTGGCTCGAGAGCAGCACGGTGCGGCCCTCGTCGGCGAGGTGGCGCAGCAGGCCGCGCATCCAGCGGATGCCGTCGGGGTCGAGGCCGTTGATGGGCTCGTCGAGCACGAGCGCGTCGGGGTCGCCGAGAAGTGCCGCGGCGAGGCCGAGCCGCTGCCGCATGCCGAGCGAGTAGCCACCGACGCGACGCCGACCGGCCTCGGCCATGCCGACCTGGGTGAGCACGGTGTCGACGCGGGCGCGGTCGATGCCGCCGGCGAGGGCGAGGGTCAGCAGGTGGTCGCGGCCGCTGCGGCCGGGGTGGAAGACGTCGCTCGACAGCGATCCGCCCACGCGGCGCAGTGGCGCCTCGAGGTCGCGGTAGCGCTGGCCGTCGATGAGCGCACGCCCCGCCGTCGGGCGGTTGAGGCCGAGCAGGATGCGCAGGGTCGAGGTCTTGCCCGCACCGTTCGGGCCGAGGAAGCCCGTGACGCGGCCGGGCTGCGCGGTGAAGGAGACGTCGCGCAGGGCCGTGACCTCGCCGTAGACCTTCGTCAGCGACTCGACAGAGAGCGGGGTGGGGGTACGCATGCGGCTCCTTGCAGAACGAGGCCGCGGGGTCGGCGCTCTCGACTACCCTGGCGAAGCACACCACGCGACGCAAGGAGGGCACACCGTGACGGATGCGCCCGCTGCCTCGCTGACCGGCTCTGGCCCCGCGCCCTCAAGCCCCGACGCCCCGTGGCCGGTCGCCCAGCTGTCGGCGAAGCTCAAGGAGTACATCGACCGCCTCGGCCAGGTCTGGGTCGAGGGCGAGATCGCCCAGTGGGGAATCTCGGGCGGCAACGTCTACGGCAAGCTCAAAGACGTCGCGCAGGACGCCACGGTGTCGTTCGTCATCTGGTCGTCGGTGCGCGCCTCGCTGCCCGAGGGGCTCGGCCAGGGCGACCGGGTCACCGCGCTCGTGAAGGCCAACTGGTGGGTCAAGGGCGGCACGCTCAGCATGCAGGTGTCGCAGATGCGCCGCGTCGGCCTCGGCGACCTGCTCGAGCGGCTCGAGCGCCTGCGCGCCGCCCTCGCCGCCGAGGGCCTCTTCGCGCCCGAACGCAAGAAGCCGCTGCCCTTCCTGCCGCAGTGCATCGGGCTCGTGACCGGCAAAGACAGCGACGCCGAGAAAGACGTGCTGCGCAACGCCCAGCTGCGGTGGCCCTCGGTGCGCTTCCGGGTCGTGCACGCCGCCGTGCAGGGTGAGCGCGCGGTCAGCGAGGTCACGGCGGCGATCCGGCAGCTGGATGCGGACCCCGAGGTCGACGTCATCATCGTCGCCCGGGGCGGCGGCGACTTCCAGAACCTGCTGCCGTTCAGCGACGAGAGCCTCGTGCGCGCGGCCGCGGCCTGCGAGACCCCGCTCGTGAGCGCGATCGGCCACGAGAACGACCGGCCCCTGCTCGACGAAGTCGCCGACCTGCGCGCCTCGACCCCCACCGACGCCGCCAAGCGCGTCGTGCCCGACGTCGGCGACGAGCTCGCGCGCGTGCAGCAGGCGCGGGCGCGGCTGCTCACCCGCGTGACGGGGCTCATCGGCACCGAGATCGAGCGCATTGCGAGCATCCGGTCGCGGCCGGTGCTCTCGGGCTCCGCCTGGATTACCGACACCCGCGCCGATGAGCTGACCCGCCTCGTCGCCCGCGGCGCCGAGCTGAGCACACGGCTGCTCGAGCGCGCGCACCTCGACCTCGATGAGCGGCGCGGGCAGCTGCGGGCGCTGTCGCCGCAGCGCACCCTCGACCGCGGCTACGCCATCGTGCAGACCGCGGGCGGCGACGTCGTGCGCGCCGCCTCCGCCGTCGCGGTCGGGGATGCCCTCACGCTGCTGGTCGCCGACGGCCGGCTCGCCGCCACCGCGCAGGGCCCACTGCCCGACCCGCGCGAGGCCGCGAGCCCCTCCCCCGACGACCCCGCTGCCACCGAGCCCGCTCCCACCGCCCCCGAAGGAAGGTCTGCCTAGCATGGCTGCTGTGAACACCGCCGCATCGGGAGCCGCCGAGCCCGCCGACATCGCCGCCCTCAGCTACGAGCAGGCGCGCGACGAGCTCGTGCGCGTCGTCACCGAGCTCGAGCAGGGCGGTGCCACCCTCGAGCAGTCGATCGCGCTGTGGGAGCGCGGTGAGGCCCTCGCCCGCCGCTGCGAGCAGTGGTTGATCGGTGCCAAGGAGCGCCTCGACGCGGCGCGCGCCGCCGCAGAAGGCTGACCCGCATGACCGACCCCACGAGCGGCTCGTTCGAACCGGGCTCGTTCGAGCCGGGCACCGAAACCCCCGAGCAAAAGGCCGACCGCGTCGCTGAGGCGAGGCGCAAGCGACGCGCGAACCAGACCACGCGCAACCTCATCGGCTCGCTCGTCGCCTCGCTCGGCATCGTGCTCTTCCTCGTGCTCGTCGTCGTGCGCCCCGACCCGGTGCCGCTCGAGATCGACCACCTCGCGGCCGCCGCCGAAGCCGAGGCGAGCCTCGCCACCGACGTCGTCGCCCCCATCGTTCCGCCCACCTGGCGGGCCAACCGCGCCGAGCTCGCCGGCAGCGCCGGCGTCGACGAGTGGACCATCGGCTTCATCACCGCCGACGACACCTTCCTGGCCGTGCTGCAGGGCTTCACCGACGAGAGCACCTGGCTGCGCGACGCCCTGCGCGATCCGGGCGAAGGCGAGACCGTCACGATCGCCGGGCGCGACTGGCAGTACTACGACCGCCGCGGCGTCGACGGCATCGGACTGCGCGAGGTCGCGCTCGTCACCCGCACGCCCGACAGCACGGTCGTGCTCTACGGCACGGCGAGCAACGACGACCTCGAGCTGCTCGCGACGGCGGTCGCCGCTGAGCTTCCCGCCGACTGAGCCCCGCGGGACTACGCTCGAGAGGCACCCCGCCCCGCGTCCACCCAGGAGCCTCATGCCGACCGACCGTCGCACGCCCGCCCAGGTCTGGCGCGAGATGGAGCGGGGCAACGCGCGGTTCGTCGCGGGTGAGCCCCAGCATCCGCGTCAGGATGTCGACCGGCGCGCCGAGCTCGCCAGCTTCCAGGCCCCGCACGCCGCCCTGTTCGGGTGCAGCGACTCGCGGCTCGCGGCCGAGATCATCTTCGACAAGGGCCTCGGCGACCTCTTCGTCGTGCGCAACGCCGGACAGGTGATCAGCGACAGCGTCATCGGCTCGCTCGAGTACGCGGTCGCCGTGCTGAAGGTGCCGCTGATCCTCGTGCTCGGGCACGACGAGTGCGGGGCCGTCGCTGCCGCGATCGCCTCGGTCGGGCCGGAGGCGCCGCCGCTGCCCGCGCACATCCGCGGCATCGTCGACCAGATCGTGCCGGCCGTCGAGCGCGTGCGGCGCGCCGCACCCGGCTCGGAGCCGGCCGCGACCGCCGCCGACCCGGCCGCGATCGACGCGCAGGAGGTCGGCCGCGAGCACCTGCGCGACACCGTCGCCGCCCTGCTCGAGGCCAGCGAGCTCATCAGCGATGAGGTCGCTGCCGGTACGCTGGCCATCGTGGGTGCGAACTACCGGCTGCGCGAAGGCCGGGTCGTGCCCGATGTCGTCGTCGGTCAGCTCTAGCCGGGCATCCGCCCGCCGCAGCCGACCGCCTGCCACCGCGACCCTCCCTCAACCGATCCGTCACATAAGGACAACCGCCGTGAGCACCGAGACCGAGTACCGCATCGAGCACGACACCATGGGCGAGGTGCACGTTCCGCGCAGCGCCCTCTACCGGGCGCAGACGCAGCGCGCCGTCGAGAACTTCCCCATCTCGGGCACCGGGCTCGAGAGCGGCCAGATCATCGCCCTCGCGCAGATCAAGCGCGCCGCCGCGATCGTCAACGCCGAGCTGGGCATCCTCGACGCCGAGCGCTCGCAGGCGATCGTCGCCGCCGCCGACCAGATCATCGGCGGGGCGCACCACGACCAGTTCCCGGTCGACACCTACCAGACCGGTTCGGGCACCTCGTCGAACATGAACATGAACGAGGTGCTCGCCACGCTCGCATCGACGGATGCCCTCGCGGTGCACCCGAACGACCACGTCAACGCCTCCCAGTCGTCGAACGACGTCTTCCCGACCTCCGTGCACCTCGCGGTGACGGCCGCGCTGCTGCACGACCTCATCCCCGCCCTGGAGCACCTCGCTGGCGCCCTCGAGGAGAAGGCCGCGCTGTGGAAGACCGCCGTCAAAGCCGGCCGCACCCACCTCATGGACGCCACCCCCGTCACCCTCGGGCAGGAGTTCGCCGGCTACGCGCGGCAGATCCGCCTCGGCATCGCGCGCGTGCAGGCCACGATCGAGCGCGTCGCCGAGGTGCCGCTCGGCGGCACCGCCACCGGCACCGGCATCAACACCCCGCTCGGCTTCTCGCAGAAGGTGATCGCCGAGCTCGCCGCGACCACCGGCCTGCCGATCACCGAGGCGCTCGACCACTTCGAGGCGCAGGGGGCGCGCGACGGCCTCGTCGAGGCCTCGGGCGCGCTTCGGGTGCTCGCCGTCTCGCTCACCAAGATCTGCAACGACATCCGCTGGATGGGCTCGGGCCCCAACACGGGCCTCGCCGAGCTGCACATTCCCGACCTGCAGCCGGGCTCGTCGATCATGCCCGGCAAGGTCAACCCGGTCGTTCCGGAGGCCGTGCTCATGGTGTGCGCGCGCGCCATCGGCAACGACGCGACCGTCGCCTGGGCCGGCGCCTCGGGCTCGTTCGAGCTCAACGTGGCGATCCCCGTCATGGGCACCGCGCTGCTCGAGTCGATCCGCCTGCTGGCCAACTCGACCCGCGTGCTCGCCGACAAGACCGTCGTCGGCCTCGAGGCCAACCTCGACCGCGCCCGCGCCCTCGCCGAGAGCTCGCCCTCGATCGTCACCCCGCTCAACCGGGTCATCGGCTACGAGGCGGCGGCGACAATTGCGAAGCACTCGGTCGCGAAGGGCCTGACCATTCGCGAGGCCGTCATCGACCTCGGCTTCGTGGAGCGCGGCGAGGTCACGCTCGAGCAGCTCGACAGCGCGCTCGACGTGCTGACAATGACCGCGCCCGGCCTCTAGGCCGTTCGGCCGAGTGCCACCGGGCTCAGGCCCTCCGCTTCGCGGCGCTGGCGGGGGGCCAGTGCCAGGAATGCCCCGAGCATCCCCGCGGTCGCTCCCAGGGCGGCGTAGACCATCCAGGCGAGCGAGCGCGACCCCGTGTACGGCGGCAGCGTGTCAGCGATCGCCATGCCGATGCCGAAGGTGGCGAAGCCCTGGCCCAGCACGACGCCTGCCAGGGCGAGCAGCGCCAGCGGCGCGACGACGGCGAGCCGAACGGGTTCTGGCGTGCCGCGCCGTCGCATCCCCAGCTGCACGGTCGCGAGGATGACGGCGAGGATCACCCCGCCGACCGCCCAGATCGCGACCATGATGATCGCGGAGAGCACCTCGCTCGGCAGAAGTGCCGCGTAGAGCTCCTCGATCGTCAGGGCGTTGTCCGTCTGATCGAGCGGTCCCCACACGAGCCCCTCGACCGCGCCGAAGCCGACCGCGACGAGGAGGGCGACGACGCCGCCCGCCACGACCGTCGACGAGGACGGCCGGGTCGCGCGGGAAGCCCGGGCGACGGCGGGGGTCTCGCGAGGTCGAGGCGTGGTCTCCCACGCGATGAACGCGGTCACCGACCCCACGACGAGCGCCAGCAGACCGAGGCCGTACACCAGTGGTTCGGTGGTGGGCACGATCGCCGACTGCACCGGCCAGACCGCGACCAGCAGCACGCCGACGCACAGAGCGAGAACGACCAACCCCGAACCGAAACGGATGCGGGGCCGCCGTGTCGCCGCCAGAACCAGCAGGACCGCACCGACGACGGCGCTCACGACCGAGATGACGACCGGCGCCACGACCACGGGAAGGAGGGCCGGCACGGTGGCGGCCACCTCGCCGACACCGTAGAGGCCGCCGATGCCGATGAAGCCGATCGTCGAGCCCAGAGCGGCGGTTCCGATGAAGGCGGCTGCCCATCGTGCGCGGCGCCACGACTGCCGGTCGAGCTCCAGCGGGTCGGCGCCGATCGGCCCCACCCGCGCCAGTAGGGCGAAGCGAAGCGCGCCGGCCGCGATCGAGCGACGCGGGATTCCGGCGTCGTCGGCATCGCGGAGGTCGGCGGCCCACTGCTCGGCATACCGCTCGCGGAGCGCGCCCGGCGGGAGCATCCGGAGCGCCAGACGCACGGTGCGGGGCATCGAAGGAGCGCCGTCCTGCTCTGCACCGCTCTGCTCTACGGCACCCATCAGGCGATCGCCGATCCGCTGATCGGGAGAAGCGGGGCTCCGGTGCGGGCGGTCTGGGCGCGCGCCGTCTCGGTGCGCGGGGCTCGGCTGCGCGCGGCGCGGACGACCTGGGCGGCCTGCACGGCGCCGTCATCGGTCAGCCGGATGTACCGGCGACGAGGGCCCGAGCGCTCGTTCGCTTCCTCCCACGACGACGTGATCCAGCCGAGGGTCTCGAGTCGATCGAGGATCGGATAGACGGTGCCGGGAGGTCGGCCGCTCTGCTTGATGACGATCAGCCCCCAGCACGCATCGCGATGCTCGAGAAGAACGGCGAGCACATCGCGCGTCGCCGCCGTGACCCGGGAGAGTGGCTGCATGCCCGCGACTCTACCTATATCGAGATAGCCCGGCAAGCCGGAATCGACGGTTGCTCAAGGAGCACCCGAACGAGGGCACGATCGCCGACTGCCGCGCAGAGGGCAGGCGGCTCGCGCCGGAACCGACTGTTCTGATCCGCACCACCGGTTCGAGAAGCACTCGCCGGCGCGAGCCGCGCCCCACCCTACTCCTCCGGGCTTTCCGTGGGTCGCAACCGCGACCCACGGCATCCGTCAGCGGAAGTAGTGCGGGCGGCTCACGTAGGTGTCGGAGACGAACATCACGCCCGCCGTTCCCTCGAGCAGGGCGCGGAGGCCCTCGATGAGGTCGTCGGCGCGGTCGTCGGGCACGACGGTGATGATGAGCGTCAGCGCGTCGCGGTCGTTGAAGAGCTGGCGGCCCTCGTGCGCGCCGTGGTGGCCGAGGCCGGTCACGGCGGGCAGGCTCGTGTAGCCGGTGGCCCCGGCGGCGACCACCTGCCGGCGCACCGCGTCGGCGTCGGCCGTGCGGGCGACGACCTCGATCTTGGTCATACGGGTCAGCGACTCGCGGCTCATGCTGCGTCCTCCTCGGTGATGCGGGTGATGTTGGTGGTGGTCTCGGTGCTGGTCTCGGTGCTGGGCAGGGCGTACGGCTGCCAGCCCTCGCGGGTGCGGCGCTCCCAGGTCTGCGGTGCGTCGCCGGGTCGCACCATCGTGACCCAGTCGCCGCGCACGAGGTCGGCGACGATCTCGGCGCTGGCGATGATGCGGTCGATGCGCTCGCGCGGGGCGTCGACCACCACGAGCAGGCGCACCGGCTCGTGGTGCAGGCCGGCGCGGGTTCCGATCGACTGCCAGGGCAGGCCGAGGCGCAGGTCGCCGGTCGGGCCGCTCACGACGCCGGCCCCGCCGACCAGGTTGTGCACGGTCTTGGTGCCGGCGCCGAACACTTCCGGGTCGACGGCCGAGAAGTAGTACTGGGCGTTGATCCAGTGGGCGACGACGAGCGGCGCGGTCAGGATCGTCTCGAGCGCGATGCCCTCGGAGTCGTGCGCGGCCTCGTAGGAGTGCAGGAACACCCGGCGCCCCAGATCGGCGCTCTGGCTCAGCGTGCGCGGCCCGATGATGAGGGCGGCGTTGCGAGCGAGACCCCACTCGGGGTAGACCTGCGCCCAGTCGCCGGCGCGGCGGGCGACCACCGCAGCGGCCCGCTCGGGGCGGGCCGCGCGCGGCGCACCCGGCAGCTCGGCGGCGCGCTCGGCCGCGAGCCCACGGCCGGCGGCCGCCGCATCGCGCACGAGCTGCTCGACGGCGAGACGGTGGTCGACCCGCAGGTTCTCGAGGTCGAACACGGTCAGGGTGTCGGTCGCGGTGTCGTGCTCACCCGCGATGACGATCGTCTCGTCGGGGATGCGGATGCCGCGCTCGGCGAGCCCGGCCCGCACGGCCGGCGCCGAGAGCAGCGCGGCGGCGATGCGCGCGTTGGGCGCCCCGCGGTGGCCGCCGCACGCGCCGCAGTCGAGCGCGGTGCGGAAGGCGTTGTTCGTCGTCGTCGTGCCGTGGCCGACGAGCACCACGACCGGGGCGAAGTTCTCGACGAGGCCCATCGTGCGCAGGATCACCTCGGCCGTGTCGACCTGGTCGTCGAGGGTGAGCGCCGAGTCGAGGTCGAAGAGCGTGGGCGCGGCGGCCTCGTCGGGGCGGGCGGCCGGCAGACCCCGGCCCGCCAGCACGCTGCGGGCGATCGCGCTCGGCCCCAGCATCCACCCGGTGACCTCGGCCCAGCCCAGCGGAGCACCGGCGACCGCGTCGGGGGCCTTCACGGCGCTGCGCAGGGCGCGCCGCGTGGCGAGCTGGTCGATGAGGCGGGCCGCGGCGCGCCAGGCTCCGGGCTCGGGCCGCTCAGCGACCTGGTAGCGCGGCGTGAGCAGCACGGGGCAGGCCGGCGAGGCCTCCGCGGCGGCGAGCGGCTCGACGGCGGCGGCGATGCCGAAGAAGCCGGCGAAGCCCGCGGTCGTGTAGGCACCCTGGCTCTCCAGGTGGCGGCGCAGACCCTCGCTGCGGGGGTCGATGCAGAACACCAGGTGCGCGGCGGGGGCCGGCTGGGCCGGAGCGGCGCCGGGCGTCAGCTGCGTGAGCACAGCGGCGTGCGGCGCCGCCTCGAAGGCCTCCTGCCAGATGAGGGCGCGCTCGAGGGCGCCGCCGGTCGGGCCGGCAGCGCGCGGGGTGGGCACCGGCGCGGCGTCGAGCGCCCACACCAGGCCGAGCCGCACGGCGAGCAGGTCGAGCACCTCGACGTCGCCGCTCGTCATCGAGCGCCAGCGGATGAACGCCGCCCACCCGGGCAGGGCCGCGAGGTGCGCGCGCAGGGCGGGCAGCTGCTCGTCGTCGGCGATGCCGAGAAGGTCGAGCACCCGCGCGAGGGCCAGGTCGGGCGACTCGGGAAGCTCGGCGATGCGGGCGCGCGCGGCGCGCGGCAGCGCGAGGTCGCGGCGGGCGATGGCGCGCCAGGCCCCGTAGAAGCCGAGGCGGTCGACGGGCACCGGCCAGGCGGCGGCCTCCGGTGCGAGCGCCGCGCGGCACCAGGCGGCGACGAGCTCGTCGATCGGGTCGAGGGGGGCGTCCGCGGCGTCATCGGCAGCATCGTCGGCGGCAGCCGAGCCCGTGGCGGGGCTCGCGGGAGCCTCGGCGAGGAAGCGCGCGACGAGCGCCGCGTCGTCGCCCGGCGTGCCCGGGCGGTGGCGGCGGATGCTCGCCGCGAGCTCGGCGGCCCCGATGCGCCCCGCGGCGAGGTGCGCGCGGAACTCGTGCTCGGCCAGCACCCCGCGGCCGCCGAGGGCGGGCGCGGCGTTCGAAACCGCGGCGGCGAAGCCGTCGCCGAGCGCCGGCAGCACGGGGTTGACGGCGATCGCGGCGTCGAGGCCGTAGTACGGCGCGACGACGTTGGCCGCGAGGTCGGCGCGGGCGCGCACGCGGAGGGCGCGTGCGATGTCGCTGCGCTGGGCAGCGGGGGTAGCGGTCATGCCGGGGCTCCGTTCGAGAGTCGTGCGGGGTTCAGGGGCAGGCTCGGCGGCGCGCCGCGTCACGCGGTCTGCGGCTGCCGGGCGCGGCTCGGCGCGGGGGCCGGTCGGCTCTCGCGGGGCCTCTCGACGCGCACGAGACCGGCGCCGAGCCGGTGCCCGAGGGCGAGCAGCACCAGAGCGACCCGACCGGTCGGCGCCCAGCGGCGCACCGCGGCGAGCCCGGCCAGGGCGACGACGGCGAGCAGGGCGACCGCGAGGGCCACCGGCTGCGCGGCGAGGTCGGCCGGGCGGGCGAGGGCGAGCATCCCGGTGAGAGCGGAGGTGACGCCCGCGAAGGCGACCGCTCCGACCGCGAGCAGGGCGGTGAGGCCGAGGGCGCGGAAGCGGGAGGGCGCGAGCGCGGCCACGCGCGCGCCGGCCGTGGCGAAGGCGGTGCCGATGACGATGAGCAGCAGCAGCTCGGCGGGCCCGCGGCCCCCCGGGTAGAGGACGAGGGCGACCGCGACGAGGGCCGCGACCGGCAGTAGTGCCCCCGCGGTCGCTCGCGCCCGGCGCTCGGTCGCCGAGATCGGGAGCGGCCGCGGGGCGCGACGGTCGGCGGCGCGCCGGTCGATGCCATCGCTGGAGGAGAGGAACAGGGCGCTCTTGTAGAAGCCGTGCGCGACGAGGTGCAGCAGGGCGGCGGCGAGCAGGCCGAGGGCGGCGACCAGCAGCATGAAGCCCATCTGGGCGACGGTGGAGGCCACGAGGCGCCCCTTGATGTCGGTGCGCACGAGGGCGGCGAGCACGCCCGCGACGATCGCGACCGCGCCGAGGGCGGCGAGCAGCGTGACGGCGATCGGGCTGCCGGCGATGAGGGCGAACTGGGTGATCACCAGGATGCCCCCGCCGTTGACGATGCCGCCGTGCAGGGCGGCGCTCACCGGGGTCGGGGCGTACAGCGAGTCGACGAGCCAGGAGTGCGCGGGCGGCAGGGCGCAGCGGAGGGCGGCCGCGATGACCAGCAGCACGGCGGGCGCCTGTCCGGCGGTGCCGGTGGCGGCGAGCACGACAGCGAGCCAGAGCACCAGGTCACCCAGCACGAGCCAGGGGCCGGCCCGCCGCAGGGCGGGGCGCCCGCCGCCGAGCCCCAGCGCGGCGAGGGTCGCGGCGGTGGCGAGGCTCCAGGCCGCAGCGAACATCCAGAGCTCACCGGAGACGACGAGGAGGGCGGTCGCGGCGAGCATGCCGGCGATCGCGAGCGTGACCCCGCGGCCGCGGCGGTCACCACGCAGTGAGCGGTGGGCGAAGGGCAGCACGGCGGCGGCGATGCCGACGACGAGCACGAGCAGCAGGATCGCCAGGGGGTCGAGGCGCCAGGTGAGATCGAGCGGGGTCATGGGTGAACCTCCTATCCCGCATCACAATACACGCAATTCATGTCGTGTAAAGCGAATCGCCCGATTCGTGTCCGCATCGCGGGGCAGACCGGCGTACAGTGGGCCCGTGGCCGAGTGGACGTTCCTCACCAATCACTCGCACGTGCTCGTGTGCCTCGCCGACGACCCCGATCTCCGCATCCGGGACATCGCGGAGCGGGTCGGCATCACCGAGCGTGCGACGCAGCGCATCGTCGCCGAGCTGACGGCCAGCGGCTACCTCGAGAAGCACCGCGACGGGCGGCGCAACCGCTACACGGTCGTTCTCGACCGCCCCCTGCGGCACCCCGTCGAGGGCACGCACACCATCGGCGAGCTGCTGCGCGCCGTCGCCGCCCCCGACGCCTGACGCTCGCTGTTCCCCGCCCGCGCGGCACCGACCGCGGGGTCGACGGCGGCACCGACCGCGGGGTCGATCACCGAGCCGACCCCGCGACGGGATGCCCTACGCCAGCTCGTTGCCCTCGAGCAGCTCGGTCACGAGCGCGGCGATCGCGCTGCGCTCGCTGCGGGTGAGCGTGATGTGCCCGAACAGGGCGTGACCCTTGAGCGTCTCGATGACGCTCGCGACGCCGTCGTGCCGGCCGACGCGCAGGTTGTCGCGCTGGGCCACGTCATGCGTCAGCACCACCTTCGAGTTCTGGCCGATGCGGCTCAGCACCGTCAGCAGCACGTTGCGCTCGAGCGACTGCGCCTCGTCGACGATGACGAACGCATCGTGCAGCGACCGGCCGCGGATGTGCGTGAGCGGCAGCACCTCGAGCAGCCCGCGATCGATGACCTCGTCGAGCACGTTCTGCGACACCACCGACCCGAGCGTGTCGAACGTGGCCTGCGCCCACGGGTTCATCTTCTCGCTCGCATCGCCCGGCAGATAGCCCAGCTCTTGCCCGCCCACCGCGTACAGCGGCCGGAAGACCATGATCTTGCGCTGCTGCTGCCGTTCGAGCACCGCCTCGAGGCCCGCGCACAGCGCGAGCGCCGACTTGCCCGTGCCCGCGCGACCGCCGAGCGACACGATGCCCACCTGCGGGTCCATGAGCAGGTCGATCGCGAGCCGCTGCTCGGCCGAGCGGCCGTGCAGGCCGAAGATGTCGCGGTCGCCGCGCACCAGCGCGACCTCGTCGTCGCCGACCACACGGCCGAGAGCCGAGCCGCGATCGCTGTGGATGACGAGGGACGTGTTGACGGGCAGCTCGGCGACGGTCGGCGTGCGCAGCACCTCCCGGTCGTACAGCTGCGCCATCTGCTCGCTCGAGAGCGTGATGTCGGCCATGCCCGTCCAGCCGCTGTCGACGGCGAGCTCAGCGCGGTACTCCTCGGCCGCGAGACCGATCGACGAAGCCTTGACGCGCAGCGGCAGATCTTTCGAGACCACCGTCACCGCGAGGCCGTCGTTGGCCAGATTCATGGCCACGGCCAGGATGCGCGAGTCGTTGTCGCCCAGCTGCAGACCGCTCGGCAGCACCGACTGGTTCGAGTGGTTCAGCTCCACCCGCAGCGAGCCGCCCTCATCGCCGACCGCGACCGGAAAGTCGAGGCGCTCGTGCCGCACGCGCAGCTCATCGAGATTCCGCAGAGCCTGCCGGGCGAAGTAGCCGATCTCGGGGTCGTTGCGCTTCGCCTCGAGCTCGGCGATGACGACCACCGGCAGCACCACCGAATGCTCGGCGAACCGGAACATCGCCTTCGGGTCGCTCAGCAGCACCGAGGTGTCGAGCACGTACGTGCGCTGGGCGACGTCCCGCCTCTCTGCGTTCGAGGTCGAAGTGTTCTGACGGGAGGTCTTCGCAGCGGCCACCGGTGCTCCATCCCCGGGGACGCGGGCGACCCCGGACCTGTTGTGAGCGGATCGGCCGGAAGGTCGCAGGACGATCTGGCCGGCCGTCCCGATCGGGCGCGATACCCGATGAGCGCGACGCTACGCCTGCGGGCGACGCGCGGCGGCAGCGACACGCGCACGACACGCAGCCGTCATCTTCGTCAGGGCGTGGCGAGCGAACCGAACTCGCGCAGCGCCGCGCGGAACTGCTCGATCGTGTCGTCACCGGTCGACACATGGGCGCCGAGCCGCACGCGGCCGTCGCGCACCGTCGCCGAGACCCCGTGGTTGTGCAGGGCCGCGGCGAGCGCGCTCGTGAACTCCGGATGCGGAGCCAGCGACACGATGCCCGCCCGCTCGGCGTCCTCCCGCGGCGAGACCACCTCGATGCCCTCCTCGTCGGCGACCTCGATGAGCCGCGCAGTGCGCTCGAGGATCACGTCGCGGATCGCCGGCACACCCACGTCGAGAACCGCCTCGACCGCCCCCGCGAGGCGCGCCTGCGCCGCGGCATCGGCGTACCCGACCCGGAAGGCGCCCGCATCGGAAGCCGGCTCCACGACCTCGTGCAGCAGCTCGGGCCGACCGTGGGCCAGCCACCCCGACCAGACGGGCGTCAGGTGCTCGCGAGCGCGATCGCTGAGGGCGAGGAACCCGGTGCCCTGGCCGGCGCGCAGCCACTTGTGGCCGCCCGAGGCGATGACGTCGGCGAGCTCCCAGGGAGCATCCACGATGCCCGCCCCCTGGATGGCGTCGACGATCAGGAGGCGGTCGCCGATGACCTGGCGGATGCCCTCGAGATCGACGAGGTAGCCGGTGCAGTAGTCGACCAGGCTGACGACCACCGCCATGACCGAGCTGTCGAGCTGGGCCTTCACGACGGCCGGGGTGATGCGCTCGCGCTCGGCCACGATCGTGTGCGGCGTGAGCACGCCGAGGGCCTGGGCGGCGCGCGTCATCGCGTAGCCGATCGCCGGGAACTCATCGGGCGAGGCCGCGACCGTGCCCGTGAGCCCGAACATGACGTGCATGAGCGCCTGGCTCGTGCTGGGCTGGAAGACCACCTGATCGGGGCGGAAGCGCAGCAGCTCGGCGACCGCCGTGCGGACCCGCCCGTCCTGCTCCTCGAGCGCGGCGAACGAGCCGAAGCGGGCCCGCGACAGCAGATCGCAGTGGGCGCGCTGCTCGGCCAGGGCGAACTCGCCGATGGGCGAGAGGCGCGGGTGGTCGAGGTAGCCGGGCTCCTCGACGAAGCCGGCGCGGAACTCGTCGATCGTCATCGGGCTCACTGGCCGAACCTCCGCTGGCGGCGCGAGAAGTCGCGGAGGGCACGGAGGAAGTCGACCTCGCGCAGGTCGGGCCCGAGCGCCTCGACGAAGTAGAACTCGCTGTGCGCGCTCTGCCACAGCATGAAGTCGCTGAGTCGCTGCTCGCCCGAGGTGCGGATCACCAGGTCGGGGTCGGGCTGGCCGCCCGTGTACAGGTGCTCCGCGATCTTCTCGGGCGTGACCAGCTCGGCCAGCTCATCGAGCGTTCCGCCGCTCTCGGCGTGATGGTGCACGATCGCGCGCACCGCGTCGGCGATCTCGCGCCGCCCGCCGTAGCCGACCGCGAGGTTGATGTGCAGGCCGGGATGCTGCGCCGTCGCCTCGGCGGCCCGATCGAGGGCGGCGACCAGGTCGTCGGGCAGCCCCTCGCGCGAGCCCACGTGGTGCACGCGCCAGTCGCGCACCCCCGACAGCTCGTCGGCGAGGTCGGCGATGATGCCCGTGAGGGCGGCGAGCTCGACCGGGTCGCGACCGGTGAGGTTATCGGTCGACAGCAGGTACAGGGTGACGACGTCGATGCCGGCGTCGTCGCACCAGGTGAGGAACTCGCGCACCTTGACGGCACCGGCCCGGTGCCCGTGCTCGCTCGACTCGCCCCACTGCCGCGCCCAGCGCCGGTTGCCGTCGAGGATCATGGCGACGTGGCGAGGGTGCGTGGCGCCCGCGAGCTGACGGCGCAGGCGGCCCATGTAGAGCCGGTACAGCGGCCCCCGACCCCGCGGAGTTCTCGACGATCGCACACCGCTACGGTAGTCGACGCGGAATCGCTTGTGGCGGGCATCCAATCGATGCGGCTGCATGCTGTGGCTCACGTATCATCGCGACATGACCTCCCCCGCCAGCTCCGACGCCGCGTCGCCCGAGGCGGCCGGGAACGCCGCCGACCGTGAACCGGCGGCCGACATCCCCAACATCCCGCTTCTCGACGACTCGATCGAGTTCCGCGCGCTCGAGGAGAAGCCGACCTGGCGCGGGTGGATCCACGCCGTCACCTTCCCCACCGCGATCATCCTCGGGCTCGTGCTCATCGCGCTCGGCGCCAACCCCGCGGCCCGCTGGTCGAGCGCCGTCTTCGTGCTCTCGTCGCTGCTGCTGTTCGGCATCTCGGCGACCTACCACCGCTTCAACTGGAGCGACCGGATGCGGGTCATGCTCAAGCGGCTCGACCACGCCAACATCTTCCTGCTCATCGCCGGCACCTACACGCCCCTGTCGATCATGGCGCTGCCGCCCGAGAAGGGCTACCTGCTGCTCGTGCTCGTGTGGACGGGCGCGGCTATCGGCATCGGGTTCCGCGTGTTCTGGATCGGCGCGCCCCGCTGGGCGTACGTGCCGCTGTACGTGCTGCTCGGCTGGGCCGCCGTGCTGTACATCGTCGACCTGCTGAACGCGAACCTCGCGATGATGGTGCTCGTCATCGTCGGCGGCCTCGCCTACACCGCGGGCGCCATCGTCTACGCGCTCAAGAAGCCCAACCCCGTTCCCGGCGTGTTCGGGTTCCACGAGATCTTCCACACCCTCACCGTCGTGGCGTTCCTCTGCCACTGGACGGCGGTGCTGCTCGTCGCGCTCGACCCGCCGTTCGGCGGCTAGCGCGGCCGGGCGGCTAGCGCTCGTTCGGCTCGTCGAGCTGCTCGACGTCGGGCGCGGGCTCGGCCGGGCCGCCCTCGGCGATCATCTGCTGCTCGGCCTCGAGCTGCTCGCGCAGCTCGCCGCGGTAGCGCACGCGCCGGATGCGCCGGGTCATGTCGACGATCAGGAACATCGCGGCGATCGCGACGACCGCGATCGCGATGAAGCCCTCGACACCGGGCGTCACCGTGTTCGGGTCGAAGCCCGGCGGCAGCGTCGGCTCGTCCACCGGGTTCGGCCCGATGCCGGTCGGCAGCAGGAGGGAGGCGAGGGCGGTCGAGATCACGGATGCTCCAGTCGCGGGTCACGGATGCGCGGGTCGAGCGAACCCCAACCTGGGCGCTCTACGCTGGCCCCAGGGTACCGACCCCGGCTGAGCACGACGACCCGCCGCACCCCCGCACCGGCACTGCCCCGACCTCAGGAGCCTCCGCCCGCATGACCACGACGCCGACCACGCAGCAGCTGCTCGACGAGCGCTATGGGCGCACGCCCGACGCCGAGCGCCGCACGCGTCGGCTGATGATCATCGCCGGCGTCGTGTTCGCCGCCGTGTTCACCGCCTGGGTGGTGTGGGGCGGCCTCTCGGGCACCAACGCCGAGCTCGAGGTGCGCGAGCTCGGGTACGCCAACGTCACCGACACCTCGATCGAGGTGCGCTGGGAGGTCTCGGTCGAGCCCGGCACGACCGTCAGCTGCGCCGTGCAGGCCCTCAACGAGAGCTTCGGCATCGTGGGATGGCGGATCGTCGAGCTGCCCGCATCCCCCGAGCGCACACGGGTGTTCGTCGAGACCATTCGCACCGCCGAGCCGCCCGTCACCGGTTTGCCCTACCGCTGCTGGCTGACGTAGGCTCGCCGGAATCGCGAACCGGCCCGAGGCGGCCGGTTCTGCTGTGTCGGGCCGACCGGCCCCACCGGGAATCGAGGGAGGAGAACTCATGAACGACGCGGGCACTCAGTGGCTGACGCAGGAGGCGCACGACCGTCTCGCGGCGGAGCTCGAGCACCTCTCGACGACCGGCCGCACCGAGATCGCCAAGCGCATCGAGGCGGCGCGCGAGGAGGGCGACCTCAAGGAGAACGGCGGCTACCACGCCGCGAAGGACGAGCAGGGCAAGATCGAGGCGCGCATCCGCACCCTCACCGAGCTGCTGCGCACCGCCGTGGTCGGCGAGCCCCCGACCGCGCACGGCGTGGTCGAGCCGGGCACGGTGGTGACCGCCACGATCCTGGGCGACGACGAGCGGTTCCTGCTCGGCAACCGCGAGATCGTCGGCGACGCCTCCGACATCGACGTCTACAGCGAGGCCAGCCCGCTCGGGCAGGCCATCCTCGGCGCGAAGGTCGGCGACACCGTGTCGTACGTCGCCCCCAACGGCAAGACGATCGAGGTCACGATCGTCGACGTCGCCACCTACTCGGGCTGACGACCCCGACGTCGTTCGGCCGCCGTCGTTCGGACGAACGACGGAGACGGAGTGTGGAACGGCCACACAACCGCGAGAGTTGGGTGTGGGACGGCCGGGTCTCCGTCGTTGCTCCGACCGACCACAGGCGGGAGGGGCTAGAAGTCGACGCGCGGGTCGTACCCCTCGTCGCGCAGGGCCTGCAGCACCTGGTCGGCGTGCTCGGGGCCACGGGTCTCGATGTGCAGCTCGAGCTCGACCTGGCTGATCGCCAGGCCGGTGCCGTGGCGGGTGTGCAGCACCTCGACGACGTTCGCGTTCTGGTCGGCGATGATCTCGCTCGTGCGGGCGAGCTGGCCGGGCCGGTCGGGCAGCGGGATGCGCAGCTTGAGGTACCGCTCGGAGGCGGCCAGGCCGTGGGCGATGACGCGCTCCATGATGAGCGGGTCGATGTTGCCGCCGGAGAGCACGACGACGGTCGGGCCCTGCGGCGTCACCTGCCCGGTGAGGATGGCGGCGACCCCGACGGCGCCGGCCGGCTCGACCACCATCTTGGCGCGCTCGAGCAGCACGAGCATCGCGCGCGCGATGTCGTCGTCGTCGACCGTGATGACCTCGTCCACCGCATCCCGGACGATCTCGAAATTGAGCTTGCCGGGCTTGGCCACGGCGATGCCGTCGGCGATGGTCGGGGAGATCGCGATCTCGGTGACCGCGCCGGCCGCGAGCGACACGGGGTAGGCGGCGGCGTTCGCCGCCTGCACGCCGATGACACGGATGCTGCGCCCCTGCTCGGCCGCCGTTCGCTTGAGCACGCTCGCGACGCCGGAGATCAGCCCGCCCCCGCCGATCGGCACGATGACGGTCTCGACCTCGGGCGCCTGCTCGAGCAGCTCGAGGCCGAGGGTGCCCTGGCCCGCGATGACGTCGACGTGGTCGAACGGCGGGATGTACACGGCGCCGGTGCGCTCGGCGAACTCCTGTGCGGCGGCGAGCGGCTCGCTGACCGTGTGCCCGCGCAGCGCGACCTCGGCCCCGTAGGCCCGGGTCGCCTGCAGCTTGGGCAGCGCGACGCCGATGGGCATGAAGATCGTGGCGGGGATTCCCAACTCACGGGCGGCGAAGGCGACGCCCTGCGCGTGGTTGCCGGCGCTCGCGGCGACGACGCCGCGCGCCTTCTCCTCGTCGCTCAGCTGCGAGATGCGATGGTACGCCCCGCGGATCTTGTACGAGCCGGTGCGCTGCAGGTTCTCGCACTTGAGCAGCACCGGGGCGCCGAGCACCTCGGCGAGGTAGCGCGAGGTCTCCATGGGCGTCACCTCGGCGACCCGGCGCACGATGATGCGCGCGGCCTCGACCTCGGCGAGAGTGGGGCCGGCGATCGCGAGGGGGGCGGTCATGTGCGCTCCTGATCAGGGGACGGGGCGTCGGCGCGCTCGGGGAGCACATCGGCGAGGGTCGGATGCGGGGTCGTGCGCCATCGCCCCGCGGCGATGTAGCGCACGACGACGTTGAGGAAGGCGACGATGGGCACGGCGAGGAGCGTGCCCGGGATGCCCGCGAGCAGTCCGCCGGTGGTGACGGCCAGCACGACCGCGAGCGGGTGCACCCGCACGGCGGGCCCCATGATGAGCGGCTGCAGCACGTTGCCCTCGAGCTGCTGCACGAGCAGCACACCCGCGAGCATGAGCAGGGCGATGAACGGCCCGTTGTAGACGAGGGCGATCAGCACGGCGAGCGCCCCGGTGACGACCGCGCCGACGAACGGCACGAAGCTGGCAAGGAAGACGGCGACTCCGATGGGAAGCGCGAGCGGCACCCCGAGCAGGAAGGCGATGAGGCCGATGCCGAGGCCGTCGACGAACGCGACGAAGATCTGCACCTTCGCGAAGGTGGTGAGCGTGATCCAGCCGGCACGGGCGGAGCCGTCGACCGCCGCCCGGGCGCGTCGCGGGAACAGCCGCACGACGAACCGCCAGATGCCGCGGCCGTCGATGAGGAAGAACAGCAGCGAGAAGATGACGAGCACCGTGCCGGCCAGCACCTCGGCGGCGGTCGAGCCGACCGAGAGCGCGCCCGTGACGAGCGGGCCGTCGGTCGAGAGGTCGAGCTCGCCCACGACGGCGTCGATGCCGTCAGTGATCTCCTGGGCGCTGAGCCCGAAGGTGCTGCTCAGCCAGACCAGGAACTCATCCCACGCGTCGACCGAGCGGTCGCGCAGGCTCGGCCACCCGGCACGCACCTGCGCGACGACGAGCCACACCAGGGCCGTCACGACGCCGATGAGGGTGAGCATGGCCCCGGCGACGGCGAGCCAGCGGGGGAAGCGCAGGCGCCGCTGCAGCCAGGCCGCGTACGGCACGAGCAGCGCGGCGAGCAGCACGCCGATGATCACCGGGATGACGATCAGCCGCAGCTGGATGATGATCCAGACCAGCACCCCCGCCGCGGCGACGACCACGAGGAACCGCCACGACCACGCGGCCGCCGTGCGCATTCCGGGCGACACGGCGTCGTCGCCCGCGGGGGGCGCCGGGTCAGCCTTGGGTCGCCAGAACATTCCGTCAGTCTACGAGGCGCTCATCGGGGCAGACTGCCGGATGCTCGCATCGGCATACGCGACCGCTCAGGGCGCGGCCACGGCGACCGGGCGACCGGTGAGGCGCAGGTGCACCGACTCTCCCGCGGCCGGGTCGCGCGCCACGTCGTGCTGCACGACCAGTTCGACGCCGTCGTCGAGGCGCACCCGGGTGCGCCGCAGCGAGCCGAGGAACGCGCTCGTCAGCACGATGCCGGGGCGGGCATCCGTCTCGTCGGCGGCGGCGAAGACGACGTCCTCGGGGCGGATGAGGGCGACCGCGGCTCCGGCGGGCGCGCTCGGGTCGATGAGAGGCACGCGCTGGGCGCCGATCGTGATCGCACCGTCGGCCACCGTGCCGGGCACGCGGTTGCTCAGCCCGACGAAGTCGGCGACGAAGGCGGTGGCGGGCCGGGCGTAGAGCTCCTCCGGGGTGCCGACCTGCTCGATGCGGCCGGCGCGCATGACGGCGACGCGGTCCGCGACGGCGAGCGCCTCCTCCTGGTCGTGCGTCACGAAGACGGTGGTGATGCCGAGCTCGGTCTGGATCACGCGGATCTGCTCGCGCAGCTGCACCCGCACCTTGGCGTCGAGGGCGCTCAGCGGCTCGTCGAGCAGCAGCACGCGCGGGCGGGTGACGAGGGCGCGGGCGAGCGCGACGCGCTGCTGCTGCCCGCCGCTGAGCTGGTGGGCGTAGCGCTCGGCGTGGTGGTCGAGGCCGACCAGCTCGAGCGCCTGCGCCGCGCGGCGGCGGCGGTCCGCGGCGGGGACGCGGCGCATCCGGAGCCCGAATTCGACGTTCTGCAGCACGGTGAGGTGCGGGAAGAGCGAGTACGACTGGAAGACCATGCCGATGTCGCGCTTGTTGGTGGGGGTGCCGATGACGTCGACGCCGTCGATGAGGATGTGCCCCTCATCGGCGCGCTCGAGCCCAGCGAGCACGCGCAGGGCCGTCGTCTTGCCGCAGCCCGAAGGCCCCAGCAGGGCGACCAGCTCACCCGGCGCGAGCTCGAGCGAGATGCCGTCGAGCGCGGTCGTGCCACCCGGGAACCGCTTGACGACGTCGACGAACGCGACGGGCGCGGCGATGCGCAGGGCCCCGGTGTCGGCATCGACGGTCGTGACGGGCGCGGTGGCCACGGCAGGGGCGGGGGTGGTGTCGCTCATGAGGTCCTCCGGGGTGCACGGGTGGTGCCGCGGCCGAGGCGCCCGATCACGAGCAGCAGCAGCACGGCGACGAGCAGCGAGAGCAGGGTGACGATGACGGCGATGAAGGGATCGTCCTTCTGCACGATGACGAGAGCCGTCTGCAGGTTCTGGCGGTTGAGCAGCGAGGCGATGGTGAACTCGCCGAGCACGACGGCGACCGCGATGAACGCCCCGGCGAGCAGGCCGGTGCGCAGGTTGGGCAGCAGCACGCGTGCGATGACGGTCGGCCAGCCGGCACCGAGCGAACGGGCCGCCTCGGTGAGGGTGGCGACATCGATCGCGTCGAGGTTCGACTGCACGGCGCGGTAGGCGAAGGGCAGCACGAGCACGCCGTAGGCGAAGGCGAGGGTCCAGACGCCGCTGCCGGCCGCGCGCGCGATCACGCCGTAGACCGGGGCGAGGCCGACGACGAGCACGATCGCCGGGATGCTGATCGGCAGCAGGCACACGAACTCGAGCACCCGGCGCAGGCGCCGGAGCTTCAGGTGCACGAGGATCATCGTCGGCACCAGCAGCACCAGCATGAGCGCGACGGTGACCGCCGCGAGCACGAGCGAGTTCACGATCGCCTGCCCGAGCACGCGGTACTCCGGGCCGAGGTCGAAGGTGAGCACGGTGATCCAGCGGGAGAGGTCGTAGCCGCCCTCGAGGCCGCGGCGCAGCGTGAACTCGACCATGGCGATGATCGGCACGGCGAAGACGGCGCCGACGAGGCCGAGGATCGTCCAGCGGGCGAGCGGGCGCGGCGCGGGGATCCCCGTGCGGGGCGCGGCGGGCATCCGGCTCATCGCTGCCACCGGGCGGCGCGGCGCTGCAGCAGCGCGTAGAGGGCCATGACGACCGCCATCACGACGATCATGCCGAGCGCGAGGGCACCGGCGAGGTTCTCGCGGCCGAGCAGGGTCTCGCTGGTGAGGGCGCCGCGGATCTGCAGCGGGACGATCGACTGCCCCTGGCTCGTCAGCGCCGCCGCCGTGGCGTAGCTCGAGAAGGCGTTGGCGAACAGCAGCAGCAGCGAGCCGAGGAACGACGGGGCGAGCACCGGCAGGCCGATGCGCCACCAGAAGCTCGCCGTGGTGCCGCCGAGCGTCGCGGTGGCTTCGGCCCACTGCGGCTTCAGCGCCTCGAGGGCGGGCATGAAGATGATGATCATGAGGGGCACCTGGAAGTAGATGTAGGGCAGCACGAGCCCGGGCGCCTCGTAGAGCCAGACGCCGTCGGCGAAGATGTCGATGCCGAACCGGTCGCGCAGCAGCACGGTGATGAAGCCCTGGATGCCGATGGTGGCGACGAAGGCGAAGGCGAGCATGACGCCGCCGAACTGGGCGAGCACGCCGCTGACGGCGTCGATGCCCGAGCGCAGGGCGCCGTCGGGGCGCATGCCGATCAGGGCGTAGCAGACGAGCGCACCGAGCACGGCTCCGATGACGGCGGTGACCGCGCTGAGCACGATCGAGGTGGTGAAGCCGCTGACCACGAACGGGTCGGCGAGCGCGGCGACGGTGTCGAGCGTGAACGCCCCCTCGCCGTCGACGAAGCCGGTGCCGATCGCGAGGGCGGTCGGCAGGGCGAGGAAGAGCAGCACGTACAGCGCGAAGGGGGCGACGCCCCAGACCGGGGAGATGACGCGCGAGGAACGGCCGGCCGCGCGGGCCGACCCCCGGGGCGCGGTGCCCCGGGGGTCGGCCGTCGTCACGGCGGGCGTGCTACTGGACAGCGGCGGCCCAGCGCTCACCGAGCAGGGCCGCGGCGGCCTCGCTCTGAGCGGCGGTCGGCACGACGGTGTCCTCCGGCGCGGCCGGCAGGGCCGCGTAGAGCGCCTGGTCGATCTCACCGTTGGCGACCATCGAGGCCTCGAGGGCCGGACGGGCGCCGCCCTTCAGCCACAGGTTCTGCACCTCGGGGCTGTAGAGGAACTCCATCCAGAGGCGCGCGGCGGCCGGGTTCGGCGCATCGACGTTGATCGCCTGGTTGTAGTAGCCGGCGTACCCGGTACCGGGCAGCACGACGACCTCCCAGTTGCGCTGGCCGTCGAGGTCGGCGGCGTAGCCGTTGTTCAGGTAGTCCCAGTCGAACACGACCGGGGTCTCGCCCGAGGCGACCGTGGCGGGGGTCGGGTCGATCTTCACGAAGTTGCCGACCGCGTTGAGCTGCTCGAAGAAGTCGATGCCGGCGCTGAAGTCATCCAGCGTGCCGCCGTTCTGCACGGTGGCCAGACCGACGGCGGCGAAGGCCGCACCGGCCTGCGTCGGGTCGCCGTTGATCGCGACCTTGCCGCGGTACTCCTCACCGAGGAGATCCTCGAGGCTCGTCGGCGCCGGCACGGCGTCGGGGTCGTAGCCGATGGCCATGTACCCGCCGTAGTCGGCCCAGAACAGACCGTCGGGGTGCTTGAGCTCGGCGGGGATGTCGTCCCAGCGCTCGACGAAGTAGGGCGCGAAGTAGTCGGTGCTCTGCAGCGCGACGGCCAGACCGAGGTCGAAGACGTCGGGCGCGGTGTCCTGCCCGCGGAGGTTCTCGGCGGCCTGGATCTCCTCGGCGCTGGAGGCGTCGGGCGCCGCCTCGGTGACCGTGATCTCGGGGTAGCGCTCGATGAACAGGTCGAGGATCTCGCCGTAGTTGGCCCAGTCGCGCGGAAGAGCGATGACGTTGAGCGCGCCCTCGGCCTTCGCGGCCTCCTCGAGCGCCTCGAACGAGCCGAAGTCGGCGATGCTCGTGGCGGTCGACGCGTCGACGCCCGAGGCGGGGGTCTCGCTCGCGGCGCAGGCGCCGAGCGTCAGGGCGGCCGTGGTCGCGAGTGCGACCGCGCCCAGAATGCGGGTGGTGTTCACGAATCCTCCGTGTCGGGGCCGCGGCGGCTCAGGCTGTGTTCCGAACTCGGGGAACCGCGACTGCTCCGCACGCTAAGCAGGCTCGGTGACGCGTCGGGTCGCGCTCGGTGAACGGGAGGGAAAGTCGGGGCGACGGATGCCCGGGCGAGACCGCGCACCTGAGCGTCGGCACCCGGCGCTAGCGTGGAGCGGTGCCCCGATTGACCGCCGCGCAGGCGCGCCGCCTCGCGCTCGCCGCCCAGGGGTTCGCGCGCCCGCATCCCGCCGCAGTGGGCACCCGGCAGCTGAACGACCTGCTCGACCGGCTCAGGGTGCTGCAGCTCGACTCGGTGAGCGTGTTCGCGCGCTCGCACTACCTGCCCGTGTTCGCGCGGCTCGGCGCCTACGACCCTGCTGCGCTCGACGCGCTGCTGTTCGCCCGCCGCGGTCGGTACACCGAGTACTGGGCGCACGAGGCGGCGATCATCCGCCGCGACGACTGGCCGCTGTGGCACTGGAAGCGCGAGGCCCTGCGTTCTCGCTACACCGAACGCAGCGCGTGGGTGCGCGAGAACACGGCGATGCTCGACTGGCTGCTCGCCGAGCTCGCCGAGAAGGGGCCCATGACGGTCGCCGATGTCGAGCACGACGTCGCGACGGAGCGCCGCGGCCCGTGGTGGGGCTGGAGCGACGTCAAGGAGGGGCTGGAGTACCTGTTCGCCTTCGGCGACGTCGCGAGCGGCGGGCGCCGCGGCTTTTCACGGGTGTACGCCCTGCCCCACCAGGTCGGGCTCGCCGCACTGCATGAGGTGGCCGTGCCGCGGGTCGAGGCCGAGCGCGAGCTCGTGCGGCGCAGCGTGCACGCCCTCGGCGTGGGCACCGTCGCCGACATCGCCGACTATCACCGGCTGAAGATCGCCCCGACGACGGATGCCCTCCGGGCGCTCGTCGCAGCGGGCGAGGTCGAACAGGTCGAGGTCGAAGGGTGGACGACCGCCGCGGGCCGCCCACTGCCGGCGTTCGGGGTACCGGGAGCGAGCATCCCGCGCCGCATCGAGACGACCGCGCTGCTGTCGCCGTTCGATCCGGTGGTGTGGAGCCGGGACCGCGCCCTGCGCATGTTCGGCTTCCACTACCGCATCGAGATCTACACGCCGGCGCCGAAGCGGCAGTACGGCTACTACACGCTGCCCGTGCTCGTCGACGATGCCCTGGCGGGGCGCGTCGACCTGAAGAGCGACCGCGCGGCGGGCGTGCTGCGCGTGCAGTCGGCGTGGGTCGAGCCGGGCGTGCCGGCCGACGGGTTCGCCGAGCGCCTCGTGCCGCTGCTGCGGCGGGCCGCGGCGTGGCAGGGGCTCACCGAGGTGCAGGTCGCCGAGCCGCTCTGGGGCGACGCCGCGGCCGCCGTGCGCGCCGCGCTCTGAGCCCGCCCGCCGCGGGGTCGCTGTGCGGCCTCTGAGCGCGCGCTTCCTCGGTGGGCGTCGGGCACGGCGGAGTCTCGACACGGCGGGCTCCCAGCACGGCAGACCCCCGGCATGGCAGCCCCCCAGCAAGCTGCTCACGCCCAGCACGGCAGACCCCCGGCATGCTGCTCGCGCCCCTTCCATAACGGCGGAACGGGCGAATCTTCTTCACCCGTTCCGCCGTTGTGGAAGGGGCTGAGACGGAGACCCCCAGCCGGCAGGCGGCCAGCCGGGGCGAAGCAGAATCCCGCGAGCACGGGGCCCAGAGCGGCGCCAAATCCGAGGACACTCAGCGCGAAGCGCAACCAGCAATCACGGGCGCTCGGCCGGGTGCCGGGGCTAGAAGCGCGTCGAGTTCTCGATGAGTCGCTTGACCCGGTCGGGGATGGGCGGGTGGGTCGCGAACATGCGGTCCATGACGCCCGGCTTCATCGGGTCGGAGATGTAGAGGTGCGCCATGGTCGAGTTCTGACGGCGCATCGGGCGCGCGTAGTCGCCGAGCTTCTGCAGCGCGCTCGCGAGGGCCTCGGGGTCGCGCGTGGTGAGGGCCCCGGTCGCGTCGGCGAGGTACTCGCGCTGCCGCGAGATGGCCGCCTGCACGGCGGCGGCGACGAGCGGCGCGATGACCATCGCGGCGAGCCCGAGCACGAGCATGATCGGGTTGCCGTTGTTGTTGCGGTTGCCGCCCCAGAAGGCCATGCGCAGCAGGATGTCGGCGATGAACCCGACGGCGACAACGAGGCCGAACACGATCGTCGACACCCGGATGTCGTAGTTCTTGACGTGCCCCATCTCGTGCGCCATGACGCCGGCGAGCTCGCGGTCGGTCATGAGCTCGAGAAGGCCCGTGGTGGCGGCGACGCTCGCGTGCTTCGGGTCGCGCCCGGTCGCGAAGGCGTTCGGCGCCGGGTCGTCGATGACGTAGACGCGCGGCATCGGCAGGCCCTCGGTGATCGCGAGGTTCTCGACGATCCGGTACAGCCGCGGGTTGTCGGCCTTCGTGATCGGATGCGCGCCCGCAAGGGCGAGCGCCTGGGATCCCGCCGCGAAGTACTGGAACAGCGTGTACACGCCGGCGCCGATCAGGGTGCCGATGAAGATGCCGAACCCGCCGCCGTAGAGGTAGTCGGCGAGCAGGCCGAGCAGCCCGATGATGACGATGAACAGCAGGATGATGAACACCGTGTTGCGCTTGTTCGCCGCGATGGCGCGATACACCTAGACCTCCGGGTGGGTCGACGAGCGCGGCCCGGTCGGGGCCGGATGGAACCGGACCGGACGGGCCCGGGTGGGATCGATCAGAACTGCACGCGCGGCGGCTCGGCGATCGCCGCCGCGTCGGCGACCTCGAAGAAGTCGCGCTCGGTAAAGCCGAGGCCGCGCACGAACAGCGTGTTCGGGAACTGCTTGATCTTCACGTTGAGCTCGCGCACGCCGCCGTTGTAGAACCGGCGCGAGGCCTGGATCTTGTCCTCCGTGTCGACCAGCTCGCCCTGCAGCTGGAGGAAGTTCTGGCTGGCCTGCAGCTGCGGGTACGCCTCCGCGACGGCGAAGATGCTCTTCAGCGCCTGCTGCATGTGGCCCTCGGCGACGGCGGCGTCGGCCGGGCCCTGCGCACCGAGCGTCTCGGCGCGGGCCTTGGTGACGGCCTCGAACACCTGCTTCTCGTGCGCGGCGTAGCCCTTGACCGCCTCGATGAGGTTCGGCAGCAGGTCGGCGCGGCGCTTGAGCTGCACCGTGATGTCGCTCCACGCCTCGTCGACGCGCACGTTGAGCGTGACGAGCGAGTTGTACGTGGCCCACAGGTAGATGCCCGCGACGACGACGAGCAGGACGAGCACACCGATGATCACCAGGATTTCCATGCCCCACAGCATAGGGCCGGCCCGTCGGCGCCGACAGGGTCCGCGCTGGGAGAATGACCAGCGTCGCGCGCGGACGAGTACCCCGGGTGGGGGTCGAACCCACACTGAAGCGATTTTAAGTCGCCTGCCTCTGCCATTGGGCTACCGGGGCGTGCCGCCAGCCTAGAACGCGCGAAACCCCCGGTCGTCAGACGACCGGGGGTTTCGCGACAGACGACTAGGCCTTGGGGCGCGAGGCGAACTCCTGGAAGTACGCCTTCGGCGTCTCGCGCGCGGCGAGGCTCACCATGTCGCGGCCGAGGAAGAAGTGGCCGATCCAGCCGCTGAAGACGCGCAGCTTGCGCTCCCACATCGGCACGGCGAGGCCGTGGTAGCCGCGGTGCATGATCCAGGCGATCCAGCCCTTGATGGCCAGATTGCGCCACTGGTAGACGCCCACCCAGAGGCCGAGGCCGGCGACCGCGCCGAGGTTCTTGTGGATGTACTGCTTCGGCGCCTCGCCCCGCACCGCGGCCGCGAGGTTCTTCGCCAGCTGCTTGCCCTGGCGCACGGCGTGCTGCGCGTTGGGCACGCAGAAGCCGCCCACGCCGCCCCCGGTGAGGTCGGGCACGGCCGCGACATCGCCGGCCGCCCAGGCGCCCTCGACAACGGCGCCGCTCTCGTCGATGACACGCAACTCGGCCTGCGCGCGCAGGCGACCGCGCTCCTCGACGGGGAGGTCGGTGTTGCGCACGACCGGGTTGGCCATGACGCCGGCGGTCCAGATGATGAGGTCGCTCTCGAAGGTCTCCCCGGTCGACAGCTCGATGCGGCCGTCGACGGCGCTCGTGAGCTGCGTGTCGAGGTGCACGGTGGCCGCGCGCTGCGCGAGGTTCTTCAGCACCCAGTGGCTGGTCTTGAGCGACACCTCGGGCATGATGCGCCCCATCGCCTCGATGAGGTGGAACTGCGTGTCATCGATGGTGAGGCTCGGGTACTGGGCCAGCAGCGAGCTGGCGAGGCTGCGCAGCTCGGCGAAGGTCTCGATGCCGGCGAAGCCTCCGCCGACGACGACGACCGTGAGCAGCCGATCGCGCTCGGGCCCCGGCGGCAGCAGCGCGGCGCGGTGGAAGTTGTCGATCAGGCGGTCGCGCACGGCGACGGCCTCCTCGATCGACTTCATGCCGATCGCTTCGTCGGCGACGCCGGGAATCGGGAAGGTGCGCGACACCGAGCCGGCCGTCACAACGACGTGGTCGTAGTCGAGCTCGTAGGGCTCGCCGACCTCGGGCGTGATCGTGGCGGTCTTGGCGGCGTGGTCGATGCCCGTGACGCGCGCGGTGATGACGGTGGTGCGCTTGAGGTGGCGGCGGTGCGACACCACCGCGTGGCGCGGCTCGATCGAGCCGGCGGCCACCTCGGGCAGGAAGGGCTGGTAGGTCATGTAGGGCAGCGGGTCGACCATGACGACCTCGGCCTCGCCCCGGCGCAGGTGCTTCTCGAGCTTCAGAGCGGTGTAGAAACCGGCGTAGCCGCCACCGACGATGAGGATTCTGGGCACGGGAAAAGCTCTCCTAGGTGGTAGAGGGGACCGCCCTAATCTACTCGGTACGCGTGCGCGTCACGAACCGGAGCACGCCGGCCGCCGCGAGGGTCGCGAGCGCGGTGCCGACGCCGGTCACGATGAGGGCGACCGGGAGGATCGGCTCAGGCGGCGCGGAGCCCGGAGCGGGCATCCCGAACGGAGTCGGGCCGGTCGTACGGCCGATGGCGGTGCGCAGTTGCGGGAGGGCGGCCGCGAGCGGGTCGGCCTCGGCGCGGCGGTTGAGCGCGACCCAGTCGGCGAGCGAGCCGAGGGGGTTCTCGGTGACCGGATCGACATCGGCGCTGACCGCGGCGGCCGCGTCGACGAGGCCGTAGCCGTAGAGCGGGTCGGGCACGGCGGCGGTCACCGGCCGGGCGGTGCTGATGATGCGGTTGACGACATTGGCGGCGTCGAGCTCGGGGTGGGCGGCGCGCACCAGGGCGGCGATGCCGGCGACGATCGGGGTGGCGCCGCTCGTGCCCTGCCAGAAGCGGTGTCCGCCGCCGGGGATCGCCCCGATCAGCGCCTCGCTCGGCGCCATCACGCCGATCGTGATGCCCTGGGAGGAGGCGTCGCCGCTCGCCCGGCCCGAGCGGTCGACACCGCCGACGGTGAGCACGCCGGGCATGGTGGCCGGCGCCGACACCTGCTCGGTGCCGCCGCCCCGATTGCCGGCGGCGGCGATCACGACGACGTCGTTGCGCTCGGCGTGCAGGAAGGCGTCGTCCCACGACGCGGGCCAGTCGAGCTGGTTGCGGGTGAGCGAGAGCGAGATGATGTCGGCCCCGTTGTCGACGGCCCAGCGCACGCCCTCGGCGATCTGGTCGTCGCCGCTGCGCTCGGTCGGGCCGAAGGCCAGCGAGATGGTGAGGATCCGCGCGGCCGGCGCGGCGCCGATGACCCCGGATGCGGGGCCGCTGCCGCGCCCCGCCGCGAGCGAGGCGACCATGGTGCCGTGGGTGACACCGACCGGGCCGAGCGGGAGGGTGCCCGTGGCGTTGCCGCGGCCCGACACGTCGGTGCCGCCGAGCACGGCGCCCGCGAGGTCGGGGTGGCTCGCATCCACGCCCGAATCGAGGATGGCGATGACGACCCCCTCGCCGCGGGTGACCTGCCAGGCCTCGCGGATTCCGTAGTCGTCGAGCCAGTACTGCTGGTCGCGCACCGCGTCGGCCGCGGCGGGAGCGGCGAGCGGCGGGGCCGCAGCCGGCACCATCGCGAGCGCGGCGACGGCGAGGGCGGCGAGCGCCGCCGCGGGGCGAGCGGTCAGGCGCCGCGCTGGTCGGGCGCGCACGCGCACACCTCAGGGCTCCAGCCGCACTCGGCCAGGGCGCGGTCGCCGATCGGGTTCACGCCGGGGCCGGCGGCGAGGCTGTGCCCGACGAGGGCGTGCAGGCACTTGACGCGCGTGGGCATGCCGCCGGCGCTGTAGCCGGTGATCTCTTCGACCGCCAGCACGCTCTCGCGGTCGGCGAGGTACTGCTCGTGGGCCGCGCGGTACTGCTCGGCGATCGCCGGATCCGCCTCGAGCTCGGCGGCGAGCTCGGCCATGCGCCCGTTCGCCTCGAGGTGCGACACGGCGACCGTCGCGGCCGGATGGGTCAAGTAGTAGAGCGTCGGGAAGGGCGTGCCGTTGGCGAGCCGCGGGCGCGTGGCCACCACGGTCGGAGCACCGCAGACGCAGCGCGCGGCGATGCCGATGACGTCGCGGGCCGGGCGATCGAGCTGGGCGCTGACGAGCTCGACATCGCGATCGGTGAAGGGGGCGAACGGCGGGCGGCTCATTCGGCGCCCCCGAACTCGGGCGCGAGCAGCTGGTCGGCCGGCAGGTCGGTGAGTCCGGCGGTGACGATCGACGACAGCAGGGCCCGGGTCCAGTCGACGCGGGTGGTCTGGATCTCGTCGCTGACGGGGGTGCTGTCACCGTCGTCGAGGGTCAGCCCGTCGTCGACGACCAGGTAGGTGATGTCGCCCGGGTACACGTAGAGCAGGCGGTCGCGGGCCTGCGCCTCGATGTAGGCCGGATCCTGCCAGCGATCGATGTCGCGCTGCAGCCCGTCGACGATCGCCTGCTGCTCGGCGACCTGGCGCTCGAGCTCGGCGATCTCGTTCTGCTGCTCGACGAGCACCCGCAGCGAGGGCGCAAGCACGATGAGCGCGCCGACGATCAGCAGCAGCACCGTGACGGTGAAGCCGGAGACCTGCAGCGACCGGAACCACGGCATCGTCGCCGGAGCGCCGTCGGGCAGCGCGACGGGCGCGGTGCGCGACGCCTGCGGACGCGGTGCTCGGGCCATGCCCCCAGCTTAAGCGCCGCGCCCGCCGACCCCGGGCAGGGGCGGCGGGCACGGTGCGGTTCGGGATGCTCTCCCGAGGCCGTTCGGACCTAAGCGGTGAAACGGGGGAAGGCCCCACGACCGGCATAGACCGCGGCGTCGCCGAGCTCCTCCTCGATGCGGAGCAGCTGGTTGTACTTCGCGACGCGCTCGCTGCGGGCGGGGGCACCGGTCTTGATCTGGCCGCAGTTGGTGGCGACGGCGAGGTCGGCGATCGTCGTGTCCTCGGTCTCGCCCGAGCGGTGGGACAGGATCGCCGTGTAGCCGCTGCGCTGGGCGAGCGACACCGCGTCGAGCGTCTCGGTGAGCGTGCCGATCTGGTTGACCTTCACCAGCAGCGAGTTGGCGGTGCGGCGGGCGATGCCGTCGCCGAGGCGGGTGGGGTTGGTGACGAACAGGTCGTCACCGACGAGCTGCACCTTGGCGCCGAGGTCGGCGGTCAGCGCGGCCCAGCCCTCCCAGTCGTCTTCCGACAGCGGGTCCTCGATGGTCACGAGCGGGTAGGCGCCCACGATGTCGGCGTAGAACGCGGCCATGGCCGCGGCGGTGTGCTCGCCTCCCTCGAAGCGGTACGCGCCGTCGCGGTAGAACTCGGTCGCGGCGACGTCGAGACCGAGCGCGATGTCGGTGCCGGGCGTGAAGCCGGCCTTCTCGATGGCGGCCATGAGGAAGTCGAGCGCGGCCTTGGTGCCGGCCAGGTCGGGGGCGAAGCCGCCTTCGTCGCCGAGGCCGGTGGCGAAGCCGCCCTTCTTCAGCTCGCCCTTGAGGGCGTGGTAGGTCTCGACACCCCAGCGCAGGCCCTCGCTGTAGGTCTCGGCACCGATCGGCAGGATCATGAACTCCTGCACGTCGACGCCGGTGTCGGCGTGGGCGCCACCGTTGATGACGTTCATCATCGGCACGGGCAGCACGTGCGCGTTGGGGCCGCCCAGGTAGCGGAACAGCGGCAGGTCGGCCGAGTCGGCCGCGGCCTTGGCGACGGCGAGCGAGACGCCGAGGATGGCGTTGGCGCCGAGCTTCGACTTGTTGTCGGTGCCGTCGGCGGCGATCAGCTCGGCGTCGATGAGCCGCTGGTCGCTGGCGTCCATCTCCTCGATGGCCGGGCCGAGCACGTCGAGCACGGCATCGACGGCCTTCTGCACGCCCTTGCCCAGGTAGCGCTTGGCGTCGCCGTCGCGCAGCTCGTAGGCCTCGAAGGCGCCGGTCGAGGCGCCGGAGGGCACCGCGGCGCGCGAGACGGTGCCGTCGTCGAGCAGCACCTCGACCTCGACGGTCGGGTTGCCGCGCGAGTCGAGGATCTCGCGGGCGCCAACGGCCTCGATTGCAGCCATGGGGGTCTCCTTACAGACGTGGTGGTCGGTGCTCCGGATCGGGCACCACGGGGGTGGTCGGGGTGGTCAGGAAGCGCTGTCGAGCCTACGCCAGTCGAGGGCGGCGACCTCGGCGGGAGCATCCGCACCCACGAGCGCGAACCGGGTGCATCCCTCGCCGGCCAGCTGGTCGAGGGCCGCCTTGAGGTTCTTCGGCCGCTTCAGCAGCCGAACCCGGGAGCCCTCGGCGATGAGCGCCGATTTGAGCGCCATGAGCGTGCCGAGGTCGAGAGCGGGGTCGTGCACGAGCGCCACCGTGTCGGCGCGGTCGTCGTCGTCGAGCTCGACGAGGTCGATGAGCCGCTCGAAGCCGAGCGAGAACCCGGTGGCGGGCACGTCGGCACCGAGGAACCGGCCGATCATGCCGTCGTAGCGTCCGCCGCCGCCCAGGGAGTAGCCGAGCTCGGGGTGCGCGACCTCGAAGATGGGGCCGGTGTAGTAGCCCATGCCGCGCACGAGCAGCGGGTCGAAGCGCAGCGGCATGCCCGGCAGAGCCTGGCGCAGCGCGCGCAGGTCGGCGACCGCGGCGGCTGTGTCGCCCGGCACCCGCTCGAGCATGCTCCACGAGGACTCCGCATCGGCGTCGAGGTCGATCCAGCCCATCATCGCGGCCGCATCGGCCACGCCCAGCTCGGTGAGCTCGGCGACGACCGCATCGAGCCCGATCTTGTCGAGCTTGTCGAGGGTGATGAGCGCCTTCGGCTGCAGCGCCGCCGACACCGCCGCGGCGGTCAGCCAGGCGGTCAGGAGCCGGCGATCGTTGAGGCGGATGCTGCAGCCGGGAATGCCGAGGGCGTCGAGCGCCGCCGCCGTCGCGGTGATGAGCTCGGCCTCGGCGAGCACACCGGACTCGCCGATGATGTCGATGTCGCACTGCACGAACTGGCGGTAGCGGCCCTTCTGCGGCCGCTCGGCCCGCCAGACCGGGGCGATCTGGATCGCGCGGAAGACGCTCGGCAGCGCACCGCGGTTGCTCGCGTAGAAGCGCGCGAGCGGCACGGTGAGGTCGAACCGCAGGCCGAGGTCGGCGAGCTCGAGCGGTGTCGCGGCGGCCCGGAGGTCATCCGTCGTGAGTCCGCGCTTCATGACCGCGTAGGCGAGCTTCTCGTTGTCGCCGCCGAGGCCGGAGAACAGCCGGGCGGTGTCCTCGACGACCGGGGTCTCGATCTCGTCGAACCCGTGTGCGGCGTACACCGAGCGGATGCGGGCCAGCACCCGCTCGCGCCGAGCCTTCTCGGCCGGCAGGATGTCGCGCATGCCGCGCGGGGGTGTCACGGGGGCGGCCATGCCCTCGATTCTGTCACGGTGCGCTCAGGCGACGGGTGCCGCGAGGAGCGCGGCGACGCGCTCACCGTAGGCGGCGAGCGCGCGCTCGAACGCGGCGGTGGCGCCGGCATCGTCGCGGGTGACGACCAGGTCGAGCTGGAATCCGTAGAGCTGATCGACGAGGATGCGCGATTCGATGCGCGCCTGGGCCGGGTCCACGCCGAGGCGCTCGAGAGCCTCGGCTCCCCACGCGACCCAGCGCGCGTGGACGTCGCGCCCGCCAGACCGCAGCGCGGGGTCGGTCACCTCCATGAGGGCCGCCTCGAACTCGAGGCGGAGCAGCGCGCGGGTGTCCGGCTGCAGGAATCCCTGCCAAGAGGCGCGGATCGCCGCGAGATGGGCGTCGAGCGAGGGGGCGTCGGCGAGCTCGGCGGCGATCACCGCGTCCTGCCGCGCGGCCACCGCTCCGATGATCTCGGCGATCAGCTGGTCGCGGGTTCCGAAGTGGTACACGAGCGTGAACGGGCTGACCCCGAGCGCATCGGCGAGGCTGCGGAACGTGACACCCGAGAGCGGATGCCCGTGCAGGTGCGCGACGATCGCCGCGAGCAGCTCGGGCTTGCGGTCGGGGTCGGTGCGTCGGGCCATGAAATAAACATAACAAACGGTTGCTATGAGAACAACTGTTATGTATTATCTAGAACACGAGGGTGCGCGGAGGCTGCTGACGCCCCGCCCCTCGCCCCCGGCACGGCCGCCGGGCATCGACGGGGTCGCGCATCGGGGGATGCTCGACCCGTGCGCCGCACGCATCCACCCCGATGCGCGGCGCAGGGCGCCTTCCGACATTCGGGTTGTCGGAGGGCGCCCGCTTCTCGTCCTGCGGCTGATCCTCGAGCCGGAGCGGGCCGACTAGGCGACGCGGCTGCCGGTCGGCAGCGCCCCCGCCGGCGTGCGCGTGCGGGCGATCGACGCCGCCAGGGCCGCCCCGGCCAGCAGCAGGTGGATCACCAGGCCCACGAACCAGCTCGGCACGGTGCGCGCGAAGATCTCCTCCGGGGAGTCGCCCTGGTAGCCGAGGCTGGGGTCGCCGGCGAGCGCGGCGGCGCACTCGTCGTAGACGACCTCGCTCTCGACGGGCAACTGGGCGCTGCGGGGGCCGAGGGCGATCTGCCCGAAGAGGTCCTCCGGGTAGCCGTACTCGTTGAAGGTCGTCGGCGCCGCATCCGCCAGCACGACATAGGGATTGGCGGCCAGGATGCCCCAGACCAGGTCAAAGCGCGGCACCGAGCTGACGAACGTCGTCGGCTGCTCGCAGATGATCTCCTCCGGCAGGCCGGTCTCCGGGTCGAACTCGCCGCCCTGCGAGTAGTCGATGCCGATGTAGGTCTGCCGCTGCTCGGTCTGGAAGGCGAGGCCGCCGAGCGTGAACGCGATGAGCGTGCCGATGCTGAGCGCCGCGACGACCAGGTAGGTCGTGACGACCGAGAACAACGGTCGCGTGATGAGCCCCGACAGGCCCACACCGACCGCCGCCACGACCCCGAGCTCGAGCACGAGCACGCCCAGCGAGGCGGCGAGGGTGTCACCGCGCACGCCCCCGGCGATGAGCGTGAACAGCAGGGCGGGCAGCGACGCGGCCAGGAAGGTCAGCGCGACCGTCCAGGCGGCGAGGAACTTGCCGAGCACGATCTGGTTCGCGCTCGCGAGGGTGACCTGCGTCGTCGCGAGGGTTCCGGCATCGCGGTCGCCGTTGATGGCGGCACCGCTGATGGCCGGAGTGACGAGCGTGCCGACCAGCAGCACGAAGAAGATGATCGTCGAGTAGACGCCCGCCGATTCGGCGACGCCGTTGTCGAAGGCGGCGAGGGATGCCCAGAGCAGCGCCGTCACGATGCCCACGAGCACGAACACGACGCTCACCAGCACCACCCACGCGGTCGAGCGGATGCGCTGCTGCAGCTCGAGCCGGACGATGGTGCCGAGCGTGTCGAGGTAGCGGCTCATCGCTCGCCCCCTTCCATCGGGGCGGATGCCGGGTCGGCGGCTCCGGCACCGGCGTCGGCGGTGGGCTCGGCGCTGGCATCGACACTGCCCTCGGCACTGCGGGCGAGGTCGAGGAAGGTCGCCTCGAGCTCGCCGACGGCGGGGCCGAAGGCGGTGATCGCCACGTTCTCGGCGACGAGGCGGGCCAGCACGGATGCGGCCTCCTGCTCGCCGGCGACGGCGACGGTCGTGCCGAGGTGGTCGGGCTCGCCGGCCGGGATGCCCAGCCGCTCGAGCGCGGCGTCGAGAGCAGCCGGGTCGAGAGCGCGCACGCGCCAATCGCGCATGCGCGCGCGGCTCTGCTCGATGCGCTCGGCCGAAGCCGTCACCCCGCGGTCGAGGTAGACGGCGGCATCGGCCATCTCGTCGAGCTCGGCGAGCACGTGGCTCGACACGAGCACGGCGACGCCCTCGCTCGCCAGGCGGCGGACGAGCACGCGCAGGTCGACGCGCGCGGCGGGGTCGAGACCCGACGCGGGCTCGTCGAGCAGCAGCACGCGCGGCTGGTGCACGAGCGCCCGGGCGAGGCTGAGCCGCTGCTTCTGGCCGCGGCTGAGCACGCGGGTCGGGCGATCGGCGAGCGCCTCCAGACCGACCAGGTCGATGAGCTGCTGGGCGCGGGCGCGCGCCTGCTCGGGGCCGAGCTCGTAGAGGCGCCCGGTGATCTCGAGGGTGCGGCGCACGGTGACGCTGCCCCACGAACCCAGCACGTCGGGCATCCAGCCCATCACCTGGCGCACCGCCCGCGGATCAGCCACCGGATCGTGGCCGGCGATGCGGATCGTGCCCGTATCGGGCCGCAGCAGGGTGGCGAGCATCAGCAGCAGGGTCGTCTTGCCCGAGCCGTTGGGCCCGATGAGCGCGGTGACCGAGCCGGGCTGCACGGTGAAGCTCGCGTCGCGCACGGCGTACACGTCGCCGAACGACCGGGCGACCCCCTCGACCTCGATGGCCGCGCCGGAGGCGGCCGGGGCGGACGGGAGAGCGGTCGGTTCAGCCGCGCCGGAGTTCATGAGGGTCAGTCAAGCAGGTCACGGTCGGGCGACGCAGACTCACCGTTCTGCTCGGCGTGGCGGATGCCCGCTTCGAGCTCGGCGAGCGCCGCACGCAGCGCCCGCTCGGCCTCGAGGCCCTGCGCGCGGGCGGCCGCGACCAGCGCGAGCAGCTGCTCCCCGAGCGCGCGCTCGTCCGCGGGCGCCACGACCGCGGGAACGGCCGGCAGGTACCCGACGTCGCCCGCCTTGCCGAGCAGCTTGTCGGCCCGCTGCAGCGCGGGCAGCCCCCGGGGCACACCATCGAGCACCGAGGTGCGGGCCGGCTTCTCCTGGCGCTTCCAGGTATCCCAGTTGGCGGCGACCTCGTCGGCAGTGTCGGCGACGACATCGCCGAAGACGTGCGGGTGCCGACCGACCATCTTCGCCGTCGCGCGGGCGGCGACGTCCTCGATCGAGAAGGCGTCCGCGGTGCGGGCGGCGGCGATGTCGGCGTGGAAGAGCACCTGGTAGAGCACGTCGCCCAGCTCTTCGAGCACGTCGTCGGGCGTGCCGTGCTCGATCGCGTCGATCAGCTCGTGCGCCTCCTCCACCAGGTACCGCGTCAGGCTCTCGTGCGTCTGCTCCGCATCCCAGGCGCACCCGCCCGGAGCGCGCAGGTGCGCGAGCACCGCGATCAGCTGATCGAGCTGGGGGTGGGGCTGCGGGGGCGGCAGCGCGGGCGACGCGGGTTCGGTCATTCCCCCATTGTGGCGGCGGGCGCGGCGGCCGGGGCGCCGGGTCGGTCGCGCGGCATGGTCGTCGCGAGGGCCGCCGTGACGATGGCGCACAGCAGCGCCCCGACGAAGACCGCCTGCGAGGCCGGGACGATCGCGATCGGGTCCACGACCGCGCCCGCGCCCTCGCCCAGCACTCCCCCGCCGCCGGCCGCCCGGTAGATCGTGTTGGCGACGGCACCGAAGATCGCGACCGCCACCGCCTGGCCGACGGCCCGGGCGAACAGGTTGGTGCCGGTGACGACGCCCCGCTCGTTCCACTCGACGCTGGCCTGGGCGGCGATGAGCGACGGGGTGGCCACGAGCCCGAGCCCCAGCCCGGTGACGAAGCAGGCGACCGCCGAGAGCGCGACCGACGGGGTCGCGGCGAAGGCGGCGAGCAGGCCGGTACCCGCCAGCACGAGCACCATGCCGATCAGCACCGTGATGCGGAAGCCGAGCCGCAGGTAGAGCCGGCCCGAGAGCGCGGCCGAGATCGGCCAGCCGATCGTCAGCGCCGCGAGGGCGAGGCCGGCGACAAGCGGCGAGACCCCGAGCGCCCCCTCGAGGGCGACCGGCACGTAGGAGGCCAGCCCGATGAGGATCGCCCCGACCCCGACCGAGACGAGCGTCGTCGCCAGCAGCAGCCGCCGCGAGAACACCCAGCCCGGCAGGATCGGCTCGGCGGCCCGGCGCTCGGCCGCCACGAACGCGACGAGCAGCACCGCCCCGACACCGAAGGCGACCGCGCTCTGCCAGGAGGCCCACGCCCAGGAGACACCCCCCTGGAGCACGCCGACCAGCAGCAGCCCGAGCGAGCCGGTCAGCAGCAGCGCCCCGAGCACATCGACCCGATGGGGGCGGTGCTCGACAGTCTCGTGCAGCGAGCGGATCAGCATCCACGCAGCCAGCACGCACAGCGGGATGTTGATGAAGAAGATCCAGCGCCAGGCGTCCAGCTCGGCGAAGAGGCCGCCGAGGGTCGGGCCGATGACGGCGGAGGCGGCCCAGACGCTCGCGATGTAGCCCTGCACCTTCGCGCGCTCCTCGACGGTGTAGATGTCGCCGGCGATCGTGATCGCCATGGGTCCGATCGCCCCGGCGCCGATGCCCTGCACGGCGCGGAAGGCGATGAGCGCGGGCATGCTCCAGGCGAGACCGCACAGGATCGAGCCGAGCAGGAACAGGCCGATGCCGATCAGGATGATCGGCTTGCGGCCGATCATGTCGCTGAACTTCGCGAACAACGGCGTCGAGACGGCCTGCGCGAGCAGGTAGATCGAGAACAGCCAGGGGAACAGCTCGAACGATCCGAGCTCGGCGACCAGCGTCGGCACCGCGGTGGCGAGGATCGTCGCGTCGATCGCGACCAGGCCGGTCGTGACCATGATCGCGAGCAGGATCGGGCCGCGCTCGCTGCGCAGGCCGACGGCGGTCGTCGAGGTCATGCGTGCGACCATAGCCGGATGCTCCCGGAACTCGGCTGGGTGCCGCGTGTGGCGGCCGGGCTGCTGGCCCTCGGGCTGGTGGTGCTGCTGATCGTGCGCGCGGCGCGGAAGGATCAGCGCGAGTACCGCCGCTTCCGCCGCTACCGCTCGACGGCGCGACGGCAGGCGATGATGCGGCGCTGGCTGCTCGAGTCGCTCGTGCTGTTCGGCAGCGCGAGCGTCGTGCTGCTGGTGCTCGTGCAGCCGGTTGTCGCACCGCTGCTCGCCGCCGCGCAGGCGCTGCCGCCGGTCGCCTGGCTGCGGGATGCTCTCGCCGGCGGCCTCGGAACGGCCCTGCTGCTCGGCACGCTGCTGGGGGTCGCCGTGCTCACGGTCATCGGCGCGCGCGGCGCCCGCCGCGACGGCGGCATCGTCATCGTCGGCGACATCGCCGCACTGCTGCCCCGCAACCGCCCGGAGCTGGGCTGGGGTGCGGCCCTCTCGGTCAACGCGGGCGTCGTGGAAGAGCTGCTCTTCCGGCTCGCGCTGCCGGCGCTGCTCGTGGTGGTGACCGGCGAGCCGATCAGCGCCTTCCTGCTCGCGGCGCTGCTGTTCGGGGCGCTGCACGCCTACCAGGGCTGGGTGGGGGTGGTCGCGACGACGATCGTGGGCCTGCTGTTCACGGCGCTGTACGTCGTCAGCGGCAGCATCGGGCTCGCCATGCTCGTGCACGCACTGTTCGACCTGCGCACGCTCGTGGTGATCCCGATGGCCGTGTACGGCGTGCACACGGTGCCGAGCACGGTGCTGTTCCCGAAGCCGCTGACCGCGCGTGTGCCCGCGACCGAGTCCTCGGCGACGGATGCGCCGATGGATGCGCCGACGAGTCAGGCGGCCGGTCAGGCCGAGGGCGCCGCCGACGCCGGGGCCGGCTCGGGCGCGTAGAGCGCGTCGAGCACCTGCCCCACCCAGACGATCAGGTCGTCGTCGCTCGCGCCCATCGGCAGCGGCACCGTCGCGGCCCGCTGCTGCCCGAACCACTTCGACCCCGGGTACATGCGCTGCAGGCGCAGCTGCCGCGAGTCGGGCAGCATCGGCCCGACCAGCCGCAGGTTCGTGCCCATGACGACGACGTCGCTCAGGCCGAGCTGCTGCGCCCGGCGGCGCAGGCGCGACACTGAGAGCAGGGTCGCGACCGGGGCGGGCGGGTCGCCGTAACGGTCGGCGAGCTCCTCGAGCACCGAATCCAGGGCCGTCTCATCGCCGGCCGGCGCGCTCGCCGTCGACAGCTTCTGGTACGCCTCGAGGCGCAGACGCTCGCTGGCGATGTAGTCCTCGGGAATCCGCGCGTCGACCGGCAGCTCGAGCCGCAGCTCGGTCTGCTCCTCGGCCGCGTCACCGCGGAACACGCTGACCGCCTCGCCGATCATGCGCAGGTAGAGGTCGAAGCCGACGCCCGCGATGTGGCCGGCCTGCTCGGCGCCGAGCAGGTTGCCCGCGCCACGGATCTCGAGGTCTTTCAGTGCGATCTGCATGCCGCCGCCGAGGTCGGTGTTGGCGGCGATCGTCTGCAGGCGGTCGTGCGCGGTCTCGGTGAGCGGCTTCGTCTCGTCGTAGAGGAAGTAGGCGTACGCGCGCTCGCGCCCACGGCCGACGCGGCCGCGCAGCTGGTGCAGCTGGCTGAGCCCGTACTTGTCGGCCCGGTCGATGATGAGGGTGTTCGCGTTGGCGACGTCGAGGCCGGTCTCGATGATCGTCGTCGAGACGAGCACGTCGAACTTGCGCTCCCAGAAGTCGACCATGACCTGCTCGAGCAGCGACTCGCTCATCTGGCCGTGGGCGACCGCGATGCGGGCATCCGGAACCAGCTCGGCCAGGTGGCTCGCGACGCGCTGGATGCTCGAGACCCGGTTGTGCACGTAGAACACCTGCCCCTCGCGCAGCATCTCGCGGTGGATCGCCGCCGCCACCTGCTTGTCGCTGTACGGGCCGACGAAGGTCAGGATCGGGTGGCGGTCCTCCGGCGGGGTCGCGAGGGTCGACATCTCGCGGATGCCCGTCACGGCCATCTCGAGCGTGCGCGGAATCGGCGTCGCCGACATCGCGAGCACGTCGACATTGGTCTTGAGCTTCTTGAGGGCGTCTTTGTGCTCGACGCCGAAGCGCTGCTCCTCATCGATGATCACGAGGCCCAGGTCTTTGAACTGCACCCCCTGACTCAGGATGCGGTGCGTGCCGATGACCACGTCGACCGTGCCCCGCGCGAGGCCGTCGAGGGTCTCCTTCGCCTCCCGGTCGCTCTGGAATCGGCTGAGCGCCCGCAGGTGCACGGGAAAGCCCGCGAAGCGCTCGGCGAAGGTCTCCATGTGCTGCTTCACGAGCAGGGTGGTCGGCACGATCATGGCCACCTGCTTGCCGCCCTGCACGGCCTTGAACGCGGCGCGCACCGCGACCTCGGTCTTGCCGTAGCCGACGTCGCCCGCGAGCAGGCGGTCCATCGGGATCGGCGACTCCATGTCGCGCTTGACCTCCTCGATGGTGGTCAGCTGGTCGGGGGTCTCGACGTAGGGGAACGCCTCCTCGAGCTCGCGCTGCCAGGGGGTGTCGGGCGGGAAGGCGAAGCCCTTGCTCGACATGCGGGCCGAGTACAGCTTGACGAGCTCGACGGCGATGTCGCGCACGGCCTTGCGGGCGCGGCCCTTCGCCGCCGCCCAGTCGCTGCCGCCCATCTTGCTCAGCTGCGGCGCCTCGCCGCCGACGTAGCGGCTCAGCTGGTCGAGCTGGTCGGTCGGCACGAAGAGCTTGTCGCCCGGGTAGCCGCGCTTGCTCGGCGCGTACTCGATGGCGAGGAACTCGCGCGTGCTCTTCACCGCGTTGCGGCCGCCCGTGCTGACCTCGCGCTGCACGAGCTCGAGAAAGCGGCCGATGCCGTGCGTGGCGTGCACGACGTAGTCGCCCGCCTTCAGCTGCAGCGGGTCGACCACGTTCGTGCGGCGGCTCGCGAGCTTCTTCGGCTGGCGCGAGTCGTAGCCGACCGCGCGACCGTAGAACTCGGTCTCGCTGAGCACGCCGAGCCGCAGCTCGGGCACCTCGAAGCCGTGCTCGATCTGCGCCTGCACGAGATAGACCAGGCCCGGCTCGAGGGTCTCGGGAAGCTCGTCGACCATCCGGGCGGCCACCTCGTGCTCGCCGAGCACGTCGGCGGCGCGCTCGACCAGACCGTGGCCGGCGGCGACGACGATCATCGTCCAGCCGTCGCGCACCCGGTCGACGACGTGCTGCACGGCACCCTCACTGCGGCCCGCGAATCCCGGCGGCTCGGTCGCGTCGATGCGCACGACGTCGGGGTCATCCGCATCGAAGGCGCTGATGGTGAACCAGTCGCGCCCGCCGGCCGCCTCGCGCAGCCCGGTCACCGTCACGAAGTCGCCCGCGTCGAGGTCGATCGGCGCCTCAGCGCCGGCGGTCGCGGCATGCCAGGCGGCGGTCAGGAACTCGCGGTTCGTCTCGGCGAGGTTCACCGCGCGGCTCGCGACCCGTTCGGGGCTGAGCACGGCGACGGCCGCGGATGCGGGCAGGTAGTCGGTCAGCGGCACCAGCCGCTCGACCAGCGCTGGCGCGAGGCTCTCCATGCCCTCGACCGGGATTCCCTCGCCGATCTTCTCCAGCAGCGGCGCCAGGCTCGGGAACTCGTGCTGCATCTCGCGCGCTCTTTGCCGCACGCTCGGGACGAGCAGAAGCTCGCGGGTCGGCGGCAGTTCGACGCGCTCGAGGTCGGCCTCGCCGGCCCCACTGGGCAGCGACCGCTGGTCGGCGACCGAGAACGGCCGCAGCTGCTCGACCTCGTCGCCGAAGAACTCGACGCGCACCGGGTGCTCGGCCACAGCCGGGAAGACGTCGAGGATGCCGCCGCGCACCGCGAACTCGCCGCGGCGGGTCACCATGTCGACGCGCGTGTAGGCGAGCTCGATGAGCCGGGTGGTCACCTGCGCGAGGTCGTAGCCACGGCCGCCGCGCTCGAGCACGACCGGCTCGACGTCGGTCAGCCCCTCGACCAGGGGCTGCAGCGCCGCGCGCACGGAGGCCACCACGACGAGGTCGGGCTTGGGCGTGCCGCTGGCGTCGACGTCGGGCGCATCGGCCCAGGCGCGCAGAGCCCGCAGCGTGCGGATGCGACGTCCGACGGTCTCGGCGCTCGGGCTCAACCGCTCGTGCGGGAGGGTCTCCCACGCCGGCAGGTCGAGCACGGTCGCGTGCGGCGCGACCGAGGCGAGCGACTCCATGACCGCGTCGGCCTCCCGACCCGTGGCGACGATGGCGAGCAGGCACTGCGCGCCGGGGCGGGCATCCAGCACCGCTGCCAGCAGCGGCACGCGCAGGCCCTCGACGACCGAGAAGTCGGCCGAGCGGCGCGCGCTCTCGAGCGCGTCGGACAGCGTGCGGGCGCGCGACAGCGCCGGGATCAACCGCTCGAGACTCACGTCGCACAAGCGTACGCCGCTCATCCTGATCGCTCAGCCGCGCGGGGACTCACGCCGGCGATGAGCACGAACGTCTGCAGAATGCCGACCTCGACGTCGCGCAGACCTGAGCGGACAGTTCTGCAGACGTTCGTGCACGCGACCGCCCGTGGTCGGGCCCGGGCTCCGGCTCGGGCGCGAGCTCGGGCGGCCCGTCGCGCCGAACTCCGGATGCGGAGCTCAGACGCGCGGCGCGTGCACTTTCTGCTGCGCGGCCAGCAGACCCTGCTCGATGATCAGCTCGACCGCGTCGGCCGCGTCGTCGAGCACAAACGGCAGCCGCGCCTTCTCGGTGCCGCCGAAGTCGCGCAGCACGTAGTCGGCGGCGTCCTGCCGCCCGGGGGGCCGCCCGATGCCGACGCGCACGCGCACGAACTCAGGCGTGCCGAGAGCCTTGATGACGTCGCGCACGCCGTTCTGCCCGCCGTGGCCGCCGTCGGCCTTCAGCTTGATCGTCTCGAACGGCAGGTCGAGGTCGTCGTGGATGACGATGACGCGCTCGGGCGGCACACCGAAGTACGCGGCGGCGCTCGAGACCGGGCCGCCGGAGGTGTTCATGTAGCTCAGCGGCCGCGCGACGATCAGCTTCGGGCCGCCCGGGCGCAGGCGCCCCTCGGCGAGCATCGTCGTGGTGCGATGGCGCGAGAATCGCGCGCCGATGCGCTCGGCGAGCAGCTCGGCGACCATGGCGCCGACGTTGTGCCGGTTGCCCGCGTACTGCGGCCCGGGGTTGCCGAGCCCGACGACCAGCCAGGCGCCCGCGGCACCCGCCACACCCGCGGAAGCGTCGGACGCGGACGCCGAAGGGGCCGCTGCGCGGCGGAAGATTCCGGCCACGGGCGACCCCCTCGGTTCAGCTTCGTGCGGGCGACGCGGGTTTCCCGCGCAGCGCCGCGCGGACTACTCGGCCTCAGCGGCCTCCGCCGGGGCGGCCTCGCCACCCTCCGACTCCGCCGAGCCCGAGGCCGAGCCGCGCGGGGCGGTGATGTGCACGACGAGCGCGTCGGGGTCGGTGACGAGGGTGGTGCCCTTCGGCAGCGCGAGGTCGCGGGCGTGGATCTGCGCGCCCTCCTCGAGACCCTCGACCGAGACGGTGATCGACTCGGGGATGTGGGTGGCCTCGGTCTCGACGGACACGGTCGAGTTCTCGACCATGACGATGGTGCCCGAGAACGACTCGCCCTCGACGTGCACGGCGACGTCGACGGTGACCTTCTCGCCCTTGCGGACGACGATGAGGTCGACGTGCTCGATGACCTGGCGCACCGGGTCCTTCTGGACATCCTTGACGAGCACGAGCTCGTTCTTGCCCTCGATGTCGAGCGTGATGACCAGGTTGGCCTTGCGCAGCAGCAGCGCGGTCTCGTGACCGGGCAGGCTCACGTGCTGCGGCTCGCCGCCGTGGCCGTAGATGACCGCGGGGATGTGGCCGGCGGCACGCAGCTTGCGGGCCGCGCCCTTGCCGAACGACGTGCGCTTAGCGGCGCTGAGCTTGTTCTCGTCCATGACGGATCTCCTGGGATGTCGGGGGCCTGGTGGCCCGGTCTGGGTGTCAACTCGAACGCGCGAGCGCGTGAGGAAAGACCTGATGCCTTGCCCACCGCGTCGATCACGGAGCACGCTGTCGTGCTCCCTCGCCGAAGTACAGTCGCTCAGTCTACCCGAGGGCCGAGCAGCGCCGCGACGGCGGACGCGAGCTCGTCGATCGGCCGGGTGGCGTCGAGCACGACCACCCCCTCGGCCGGGTCGGGTGCCTCGAGCGTCGCGAGCTGCGATTCGAGCAGGCTCGCCGGCATGAAGTGGCCAGGGCGCTGGCGGATGCGGCGCTCCAGCTCGGAGCGGGGCACGTCGAGCAGCACGAAGCGCGCGGCGGGAGCATCCCGCCGCAGCCGCGCGCGGTACGCGCCGCGCAGGGCGCTGCAGGCCACGACGCACGGGGCCGCGTCGCGCAGCGCCGCCCCGACGGCGGCGAGCCAGGGCTCGCGGTCGGCGTCGGTGAGGGCGACCCCGGCGGCCATCGCCGCGATGTTGGCGGGCGGGTGCAGGTCGTCGGCGTCGACGAACGCGACACCGGCGAGCGCGGCCGCGGCGGCCCCGACGGTCGACTTGCCCGACCCGGAGACGCCGCACACGACGACGCTGCCGGCAACGCTGCCGGCGGTGGCGGCGCCGCGAGACGCCGCGGTGGGCGGGTGATCACTCACCCGCCCACCGTAGGGGTCGCGCTCAGCGCAGGTCGAGCAGCACGCGGCTGGGGGCCGCGGGGTCGACGCGCACGGCGACCGTCGCGCCGGGCTGCACCTGGGCCAGCAGCGCCATCGGCACGACCGTGGTGGTCGTGACCGGCACCGGAACACCGGCGGGCAGCAGCACGAGCAGGCCGAGGGCCACCTGCACGCCGTCGTTCACCATGACGCCGGTGCTCGCGAGCTGGGTCACGGTGGCCGTGGCCGCGACGAACTCCGGCCCGGCCGCCGCGGTGCGCAGCTCGTTCTGGGCGATCAGGCCGTCCATCGTGGCCTGCGCCTGCGCGAGCTGCGCGCCGACGTTCATCGTGGCGAGATTGTCGAAGCCCATCGTGGTGAGCTTGGCGAGGTTGGTCAGAACGCCCATGTCGGCAGCCCCTACAGCACCGTGTAGAGCTCGTTGAACCGCGACCCGACGGCGCGGTCAGCCTGGATGCGTGCACCCCAGCCCTCCTGCGCCGCGGCCCAGTCGCCGGCGCTGATGCCGAGACCGGCGGCGACGTCGACGAGCTTCGTCGTGTCGTAGCCGAAAGCGGCGATGCCCTTGCTGACCTGCGCGTACTGCTCGAGGGTGACGCCCGCGATCGGCGCGAGCGCCTCGGCGCTCGGAGCGCCGTGCGCCTGCTGGTTGGCGAGGTTCACGGCGGCCTGCGAGCCGACCGTGCCCGGGAAGCCGGCGCCGGCGGCGGAGGCGGTGGGGGCCATGGCGGCCTGCGTCTGCGCCTGCGCGGCGAGAGTGTTCGCGCTCTCGATGAGGGCGGGGGCGGCGTTGATCGTGTCGATCATCGACTTGAACATGTTCATGGTGGTGCCTTCCTGTCAGTGGAGCCGGTGGTCGCCGGGGTGGTGGCGTTCGGGGTGGAACCTGATGCCTCCATGCTTCGCGGGCGGTCGCGACCGCGGCTGAGCATCCGTTGCTCAATTCGGCGGATGCGGCTACTCACCCGGGCGCAGGTCCGGGCCCTGCCGCGCTCTAGGCTGGAGGCCATGACCACCACGTCTTCCGCCACCACCGGTATCGCCAACATCGGCGTCGTCGGGCTCGCCGTCATGGGTTCGAACCTCGCGCGCAACCTCGCCAGCCGCGAGGGCAACACCGTCGCCGTCTTCAACCGCTCGTGGGAGAAGACCGAGACGCTCGTGACCGAGCACCCCGAAGCGGGCTTCATCGCCACGAAGGACTACGCGGAGTTCGCCGCGGCCCTGCAGAAGCCGCGCACGGCGATCATCATGGTGCAGGCCGGCCGCGGCACCGACGCCGTCATCGACGAGCTCGTGAAGGTCTTCGAGCCGGGCGACATCATCGTCGACGGCGGCAACGCGCTCTTCACCGACACGATCCGCCGCGAGGCCGCCGTGCGCGCCACGGGCATCAACTTCGTCGGCGCCGGCATCTCGGGCGGCGAGGAGGGCGCGCTCAACGGCCCGTCGATCATGCCCGGCGGCTCGGCCGAGGCGTGGGTCACCCTGAAGCCGATCCTCGAGTCGATCGCCGCCGTCGCCGAGGGCGAGCCGTGCGTCACGCACGTCGGCACCGACGGTGCCGGGCACTTCGTCAAGATGATCCACAACGGCATCGAGTACGTCGACATGCAGCTCATCGCCGAGGCCTACGACCTGCTGCGCCGCGTCGGCGGCCTCGAGCCCGCCGCGATCGCCGAGGTGTTCGCCGAGTGGAACACCGGCGAGCTCGAGAGCTACCTCATCGAGATCACCGCCGAGGTGCTTCGGCAGGTGGATGCGACGACCGGCAAGCCGCTCGTCGACGTGATCCTCGACCAGGCCGGCGCCAAGGGCACCGGCGCGTGGACGGTGCAGACCGCCCTCGACCTCGGGGTGCCCGTCTCGGGTATCGCCGAGGCCGTGTTCGCCCGCTCGCTGTCGTCGAAGCCCGCCCAGCGCGCAGCCGCCGCGTCGCTGCCGGGCAGCACGCAGGAGTGGCAGGTCGACGACCGCGACGCGTTCGTCGAAGACGTGCGCCGCGCGCTCTACGCGTCGAAGATCATCGCCTACAGCCAGGGATTCGACGCGATCGTCGCCGGCGCCGAGCAGTACAACTGGGACATCAAGAAGGGCGACATCGCCAAGATCTGGCGGGCGGGCTGCATCATCCGCGCGCGCTTCCTCAACCGCATCACCGAGGCCTACGCCGCCGACCCCGCGCTCGTCGCCCTCGTCACCGCGCCGTACTTCGCCGACGCCGTCTCGGGTGCGCTGCCCTCGTGGCGCCGCATCGTCGCCGGTGCGGCGCTGGCGGGCATCCCGACCCCCGCCTTCGCCTCGTCTCTGTCGTACTACGACGGCCTCCGCGCCGACCGTCTGCCGGCAGCGCTCGTTCAGGGCCAGCGCGACTTCTTCGGTGCGCACACCTACAAGCGCGTCGACAAGGAGGGAACGTTCCACACCCTCTGGAGCGGCGACCGCACCGAGATTCGCGCCGAAGACTCGCACTAGATGACATGAGCGACGACGACCCGATCGAGCTGCGCGAGTGGCCCGACGACGAACGCGATGATGCGCGACCGACCTCCTGGGAGCGGCGGGCGCGCGTCATGCGGTGGGTCGCCCTCGTCGCTCTGATCGGGATGCTCGTGCCCACCACGCTCAGCACGGTCGCCGTCGCCCGCACCACCGCCGAGAAGTCGTGCCGACTCGCCGTCGACGCCGTGGCGAGCGAGCGCACCCCCAGCCGGGTGTCGTTCGAGCTGCTGTCGCTCGAGGCCGTCGGGTGGACGTGCTACGCGCAGACGGCGGGCGGCGACGTGCTCATCGCCCTGCTCGGCGTCATCCCGGGCGAGCCTCGGCTCGTGCCGCAGACGCAGCGGAGCTGAGCGGGCCGCGCCCGCTGCTTGCACCACCCTGCTTGCATCACCCCCCGGGGCCCGTGTCACACTGGAGACGTTCCGCGCATGCGAACGGCGCCCCCGGGTTTCCTCCCGCGGGCGGCGTGACCCGTCGAGGAGCGGTGGTTGCCGTCATCGCTTCCGGTCACCTCAGTCGCATATCTGACCCGCGCGGGGCCGATGCCGTTGTGCGGTCGTCCGGCGTACCCGGAGCCCGCATCCGCATCGTCGACGAACAGTGAGGACCGCACCATGATCACCATCGACCGCACCCGACTCGCCGAGCTCACCGAGCGCGAGCAGCAGGCGTTCATCGCCGCCCGCCCAAAGTCGAAGGCCGCCTACGAGCGCGCCGAGCACCTCTTCGGCCGCGTGCCGATGACCTGGATGAACAAGAAGTCGGGCGCCTTCCCGATCTATCTCGACCGCGCGCACGGCAACCGCGTGTGGGACATCGACGGGCACGAGTACATCGACTTCGCTCTCGGCGACACCGGCTCGATGGCCGGGCACTCGCACCCCGCCGTCGTCGAGGCCGTGCAGCGCCGCATCGGCGAGCTCGGCGGTCTGACCACGATGCTGCCGACCGAGGACGCCGAGTGGGTCGGCGCCGAGCTGTCGCGCCGCTTCAAGATGGACCGCTGGAGCTTCTCACTGACAGCGACGGATGCGAACCGCTGGGCGATCCGCCTGGTGCGCGCGATCACCGGCAAGTCGAAGATCGTCTTCCACTCGTACTGCTACCACGGCTCGGTCGACGAGTCGCTCGTCGTGGTCGGGCCCGACGGCGAGAGCATGCCGCGCCCCGGCAACGTCGGCGCCCCGGTTCCGGTGACCGAGACGTCGCGCGCCGCCGAGTACAACGACCTGCCCGGCCTCGAGCGCGCCCTCGCGCACGGCGACGTCGCCGCGGTGCTCATCGAGCCCGCGCTGACCAACATCGGCATCGTGCTGCCCGAGCCGGGCTACCTCGAGGGCGTGCGCGAGCTGACCCGGAAGTACGACGCGCTGCTCATCATCGACGAGACGCACACCTTCTCGGCCGGGCCGGGCGGCATGACGACCGCCTACGACATCGAGCCCGACCTGGTGGTCATCGGCAAGGCGATCGGCGGGGGCATCCCGACCGGCGCCTACGGGCTGTCGGCCGAGTTCGCCGAGCGGGCACTGGCCCGCACCGACCTCGACCTCGTCGACATGGGCGGCGTCGGCGGCACGCTCGCCGGCAACCCGCTCTCGGTCGCGGCCATGCGCGCGACGCTCGAGCAGGTGCTCACCGACGAGGCCTTCGCGCACATGATCGACACCGCCACGTACTTCACCGACGGCGTCAACGCGCTGTTCGACCGCTACGACCTGCCGTGGGCGATCAACCAGCTGGGGGCGCGCGCCGAGTACCGCTTCGCGCGTCCGTACCCGAAGAACGGCACCGAGGCGGCGGCCGCGGCGGATGCGGAGCTCGAGGATTTCCTGCACCTCTACCTCGCCAACCGCGGCATCATGCTGACGCCGTTCCACAACATGGCGCTCATGGCACCCATGACGACGCGCGCCGACGTGGATGCTCACCACGAGGTGTTCGAGGCGGCGATCCGCGAGCTCGTGAGCGCCTGACCGACGTGGCCGTGGTGGAGGCGTACCGCGGGCGGCGCCTGGCGCTGCTCACCCAGCACGGCAAGGAGCGCGTGATCACGCCCGCCCTCGAGGGCGCGCTCGGCTGCACGGTTGAGCGCGCCCTCGGGTTCGACACCGATCTGCTCGGCACCTTCACGCGCGAGGTTCCGCGGGCGGGAACCCAGCTCGAGGCGGCCCGCCGCAAGGCCGAGCTGGCGATCGAGCTGAGCGGCGCCGACGTCGGCCTCGGCAGCGAGGGCTCGGTCGACCGGCATCCGATGCTCGGGTTCGTCGATCGCAACGTCGAGCTGATCGTGCTCGTCGACCGGGCGCTCGGCATCGAGGTCATCGGGGTGGCCGACGGGCCCGCGCCGTACGGGCACCTGCTGACTTCCGCGCTCGGAGACGCGGAGGCGTTCGCTGCGCGCACGGCCGTCGCAGGGCAGGGCCTGATCGTGCGGCCGGAGAGCGCCGACGACGCGCGGGTGCGGAAGGACATCCTGTCGCTCGATGACCTGCGCACCGCGTTCGCCGCCGCCCAGCGGGAGTCGTCGACGGGTGCGGTCTTCGTCGAGCTCGACCTGCGGGCGCACCGCAACCCCCGCCGCATGGCGCGCATCGCCGAGGCGGCCGCCGACCTCGCGGCCAAGCTCGCCTCGACCTGCCCCGCATGCCAGGGCCCCGGCTTCTGGAGGGCTGAGCGCCTGCGCGGGATGCCCTGCCGCGACTGCGGCCTGGCCACCGACATCGCCCTCGCCGAGGTCGACGCGTGCCCCGGCTGCGGGCACCGCGCCACCCGCCTGCTCGACACGACGGCCGGGGCCGACCCGCAGTGGTGCGACTCCTGCAACCCGTAGCCGCTCTGCGGCGGGGTCAGCGGGCGCGGGCTCGAGCGCTGACCCGGTCTGTCAGCGATGACGCTGAACGTTCACGCTCATCGCCAACGGACGGCGTCATCGCCGGCACGGATCGGCGGGGATCACCGCCGGGATGGGGGCGCCGCGCTTAGGCGGCGCCGTCGAACATCGAGGTGACCGAGCCGTCGTCGAAGACCTCGTGGATCGCGCGCGCGATGAGCGGGGCGATCGGCAGCACGGTGAGGCGGTCCCAGCGCTTGTCCTCCGGCACCGGCAGGGTGTCGGTGACGACGACCTGGTCGACGGCGTCGCTCTGGAGGATCTCGAAGGCCGGGTCGCTGAACACCGCGTGCGTGGCGGCGACGACGACGCCGATGGCGCCGTTCTTCTTCAGCGCCTCGGCGGCCTTCACGATGGTGCGGCCGGTGTCGATCATGTCGTCGACGAGCAGACACACCCGGCCCTCGACCTCGCCGACGATCTCGTGCACCGAGACCTGGTTGTGCACGCGCGGGTCGCGACGCTTGTGGATGATGGCCAGCGGCGCGCCGAGCTTGTCGCTCCAGATGTCGGCGACGCGCACGCGGCCCATGTCGGGCGACACGACGGTCAGGGTCGACGGGTCGAGCTGGGCGCGGAAGTGCTCGAGCAGCACCGGCATGGCGAACAGGTGGTCGACCGGGCCGTCGAAGAAACCCTGGATCTGCGCGGCGTGCAGGTCGACGCTCATGATGCGGTCGGCGCCCGCCGCCTTGTAGAGGTCGGCGACGAGGCGGGCCGAGATCGGCTCGCGGCCACGGCCCTTCTTGTCTTGCCGGGCGTAGGGGTAGAAGGGGGCGACGACGGTGATGCGCTTGGCCGAGGCGCGCTTGAGCGCGTCGACCATGATGAGCTGCTCCATGAGCCACTCGTTGATGGGCGCCGCGTGCGACTGGATCACGAAGGCGTCGCAGCCGCGCACGCTCTCCTCGTAGCGCGCGTAGATCTCACCGTTGGCGAAGGTGCGCGTGTCGGTGGTGACGATCTCGGTCTCCAGCTCGGCCGCGATCTCTTCGGCGAGAGCGGGATGCGCCCGACCCGTCACGATGACGAGGCGCTTCTGGCCGGTGATCTTGATGCTGGCCATGGGGGCTCCCGCCTTCTGCCGCCGAGGCGACGATCGTGTGGTGGTCGCGTTACTGCGGGTCGGGAGCGGCGCCGGCGGCGCCGCCATCCTGTGCCGTGTCGGATGCGGCCGCAGCCGCCTCGGCCGCTGCCGTGCCCGAGCGATGGGCCGCCACCCAGCGCTCGACGTTCCGCTGCGGGGCGACGTTCACCGCGAGGGCCCCGGGCGGGACGTCTTTGCGGACGACCGTTCCGGCTCCCGTGTACGCTCCGTCGCCAATAGTAACGGGGGCAACGAACACGTTGTGGGAGCCCGTGCGGGCGTGCGCGCCGACCTGCGTGCGGTGCTTGTTGACGCCGTCGTAATTGGCGGTGATCGTGCCCGCGCCGATGTTGGTGCCCTCGCCGACCGTGGTGTCGCCGATGTACGAGAGGTGCGGCACTTTCGCCCCCGCGCCGAGCGTCGTGTTCTTGGTCTCGACGAACGTGCCGACCTTGCCCTGGTCGCCGATGACGGTGCCGGGGCGCAGGTAGGCGAAGGGCCCGACGGATGCTCCCGCCCCGATCACCGCGAGGGTCGCGTCGGTGCGGCTCACGCGCGCACCCGCACCGACCTCGGTGTCGACGAGCGTCGTGTCGGGGCCGACGACGGCGCCGGTCGCGACCGTGGTCGCGCCCTTCAGCTGCGTGCCGGGCAGCACCTCGGCGTCGGCCTCGAGCGTGACCGTGCGGTCGATCCAGACGCTGCCCGGATCGCTGATGGTCACGCCGGCGAGCTGCCAGCCGCGCACGATCATCGCGTTGAGGCGCAGCGCCGCATCGGCGAGCTGCACGCGGTCGTTGACCCCGGCGACCAGCCAGCTCTGCCCGGCGGGCAGGGCGGCGACCGCGTGACCGTCGCCGCGCAGCAGCCCGATGACGTCGGTGAGGTACTTCTCCTGCGCCGCGTTGTCGGTCGAGACGAGGGCGAGCGTCTGCTGCAGCGGAGCGAGGCTGAAGACGTAGGTGCCCGCGTTGATCTCGGTGATGGCGCGCTCGTCGTCGGAGGCGTCCTTCTGCTCGACGATGCGGTCGAGCGCGCCGTCGGCGCCGCGCACGATGCGGCCGTAGCCCGTGGCGTCGTCGAGCACGGCGCTGAGCACCGTCGCGGCGGCGGCGCGAGCACGGTGCTCGGCGAGCAGCCCGGCGAGGGTGTCGGCGTCGAGCAGCGGCACGTCGCCCGACACCACGAGCACGTCGCCGTCGAAGTCGGCGGGCAGCGCGGCGAGCGCCGCCTCGACGGCCCGACCCGTGCCGGGGATCTCGTCTTGATCGGCGATGATGGCGTGCGCATCCAGCTCGCTGATCGCTGCGGCGACCACGTCGCGCTCGTGCCGCACGACGGCGACGACGTGCGCCGGATCGAGGGCGCGCGCCGTGGCGAGCACGTGCCCGATGAGCGGTACCCCTGCGAGCCGGTGCAGCACCTTCGGGGTCTGCGACTTCATGCGGGTGCCCTGCCCGGCGGCGAGCACGACGACGGCGAGGCGCGAGTCGGTCATGCCCCCATTGTGGCAGTGGTGGATGCTCGCCGCGGGTCGCGCCCCACCCGTGGTCAGCCCGTGCAGAGCGCGGCGAGCCTCCGGAGGTCGGCGGCGACGGCCTGCGCGTCGGCGCGCCACTGCTCATCGGTCATGCCGGGCTGACGCGGCACGGTGAACACGAGCTCGCATCCCGCACCCCGGGGCTCGACGCGCAGCCGATTGCGCACGGCCGTGCCGTCGGACATCGTGACGTCGTGGTCGAGGATGCCCCGCTCGACGTCGATCGCCCACTCGATCTCCACCCCGCTCGGCACGCCGCGCGCCCACTCGAGCAGCCGGTCGAGGTCGGCGGCGACGGCCATCACCTGCACGACGGTCGCAGCGACCGGCTGGCGCACGTCGAGCGTGAGCTCCGGCATCAGCACTCCACCACGTTGACGGCGAGGCCGCCCTCGCTCGTCTCCTTGTACTTGCGCGACATGTCATCGCCGGTCTGGCGCATGGTCTCGACGACGGTGTCGAAGCTGATCAGGTGCGTGCCGTCGCCGTGCATCGCCAGGCGCGCGGCGGCCACGGCCTTGCCCGCACCGATCGCGTTGCGCTCGATGCAGGGCAACTGCACGAGGCCGGCGACGGGGTCGCAGGTGAGGCCGAGCGAGTGCTCCATGGCGATCTCGGCGGCGTTCTCGATCTGCTCGTTGCTCGCCCCCAGCAGGTGCGCAAACCCGGCTGCGGCCATCGAGGCGGCCGAGCCGACCTCGCCCTGGCACCCGGCCTCGGCGCCGGAGATGCTGGCGTTGGCCTTGATGAGGCTGCCGATCGCGGCGGCGACGAGCAGGAACTCCTCGCGCGCCCGGTCGCGATCGGGCACCGGGATCACATCGAGCGCGTGCCGCAGCACCGCCGGGATGATGCCCGCGGCCCCGTTGGTCGGGGCGGTGACGACGCGGCCGCCCGCGGCGTTCTCCTCGTTGACGGCGATCGCGTAGGCCTGCAGCCACTCGAGCGAGCAGTCGCGCTCCCCCGCGGCATCGAGCGCGCGCAGCCGATCGGCCATCCCCGCGGCGCGACGCGGCACGTTGAGCCCGCCGGGCAGGGCGCCAGTCGCTGTGAGTCCCGCGTCGATGCAGTCGTCCATGGCCTGCGCGATGGCCCCGAGGGCGGCGCTCGTCGCGGCCTCACCGCGCACCGCCTCCTCGTTGGCGCGGGCGAGCGCCGCGATGCTGAGCCCGTTCGCGCGGCACAGCCGCAGCAGCTCGGCGGCGGTACCGAAGGAGTAGGGCACCGGTGCGGCACCCGCCGCCGGGCCGCCGACGTCGCCCTCGCGCTCGACGAATCCGCCGCCGACCGAGTAGTAGGTCGACTCGGCGAGCAGCGCGCCGCCGGCATCGCGCGCCGAGAGGGTCAGGGCGTTGGGATGGCGCGGCTTGACCTCGCGCGGGGCGAAGATCAGCCACGAGCCCTCAACCGGGGCGGGGATGACGGTGCCGGTGGCGCGCACCTGCCCGAGCGGCGACGGGGGCGCGGCGCGCAGGGTGATGGGGTGGCGGCCGGCGAGGCGGAGCATCCCGGATTCGGCCTCGGCGGTGACCCGCTCGACGTCGTCGCGCGTGACGGTCTCGACCGCGCAGCCCGCGAAGCCCGCGAGCACGGCGCCGGGTGTTCCGTGGCCGACCCCGGTCGAGCCGAGCGAACCGAACAGGATGCACTCGACGCTCGCGACCCGCTCGAGCAGGCCGTCCGCGACGAGACCGTCGACGAAGGCGCGGGCGGCGCGCAGCGGCCCGACGGTGTGCGAGCTCGACGGCCCGATACCGACCTTGAACAGGTCGAGGGCGGAGATGAACGCGCGCTCGGCGAGGGGGGTGGCGACGGCGATCGGGATGCTCACACTGGCTCCTTGGCGCGGGCGACGTTGCACCGCTGCGCCTATTGTGGCGCAGGTCGTTCGCGGCCGCACGACCGTCGGCGTGCGCGTTGGAGCGGGTCGCGCGCTACTGCCAGGGGTCGAGAAGAGGCACAGCCGTGTCGGCGAATTCGCGCGCGTTCCGGGTGGCGAGCGAGTGACCGCCGGCGAGGCAGATTGCGGCGATCATCGTGTCTTCGACGCTCACCGCTCGGCCAGCCGCTCCCCGATCGGCGCGCAGTCGGCCGGCGATCTCGGCAGCGCGGGTGTCGAACGCGAGAATGCGGCCTCCAGCGCCGGCGACCAGCTCATCGATGGCCACCGACAGTGCATCGCGTCGTGCACCATCGGGGAGACGGTGGACTCCGTATCGGAGCTCGGCGACGGAGACGGCCGTGAGCGCGAGGTCGGCGGCGTTCTCGGTGAGCCACCGCACGACTCGCGCGTCCGGCGATGGTCGAAGGGGCTCAGAGAGCACGTTGGTATCGACGACGATCACGACAGGTCGACAGGTCGCGCCGGTGTGCGGTCAGGAAGCTCGATGTCACCGCGGTTGGTCGCAGCCGCGGCGATCCACCGGGCGATGAAGTCGGGCGGCGCAGCGACCGCGTTCTCGAGAATGGAGCGCACCTCTGCTTCCATGGACCGGTTGTGCGCCGCAGCGCGCTCCTTGAGCGAGCGTCGGACGGGCTCGGGGAGGTTCCGAATCGTCAACGTGGCCATCCTCACCTCCTGCTAGCAATGCTAGCAACCGAGTGTCACGAACGGCAGAAGCTACCGGCCCGCCGAGGTCGACAGAGGGAACGTCCACAGAACCGCTCCGCCTCCAGGATTCGAACCTGGACCTCACGGCTCCAAAGGCCGTCGTGCTGCCGTTACACCAAAGCGGACCGCGTGCCGCGCACGCCCTGCCAGTCTGCCAGAGCGGGCCAGGGCGCTCCCGAGCGCCGGGTGAGCATCCGTCGGGCGGGATAATGGGGGCATGACCGCCCGCGACGAAGTCGACCGCATCGTCGAGGCGTGGCGCCGCGAGCGGCCCGAGCTCGACGTCGAGCCGCTGCAGGTGCTGTCGCGGGTGAGCCGCCTGGCGCGGCACCTCGACCTGGCGCGCAAGCAGGCCTTCGCCGCGAGCGAGCTCGAGTCGTGGGAGTTCGACGTGCTCTCGGCGCTGCGGCGCGCCGGCGACCCGTATGAGCTGAGCCCGAAGGCCCTGCTGCAGCAGACGCTCGTGTCGAGCGGCACCATGACCAACCGCATCGATCGGCTCGCGACCCGCGGCCTGGTCGAGCGGCGCACCGACCCCAACGACGGCCGCAGCATCCGGGTGCGGATGACCGACGAGGGCCGCGGGCGCGTCGACCGCGCCATGGACCAGCTCATGGTCGGCGAGGCCGAGCTGCTCCAGCGCTTGAGCCGCACGGACCAGGAGCGGCTCGCCGGGCTGCTGCGCACGCTGAGCGCGGACTTCGACGACGAGGCCGCCGACATCTAGGTGGCGGATGCTCGCGGCGGCCGCGACCGCATCGCAGCATCCCGACCCGCTACAGCAGCGGCAGCACCGTCGACAGCACGACGGCGACCGTGCCGGTGCCGGTGAGGATCCAGCCGAGGGTGGTGAGGATGCGGCCGTCGTGCGCGGGGTCATCGACCCGGGCCTCGTCGGGCCGGCTCGGGTGCACCCACACGGTGCGGGCATCGCCGACCGCCGAGGCCTGGGCCGTGGGTGGCGCGACGGTCTCGTGCACCGCTCCCCCGTCACCGAACCAGCGCAACGTGATCCCCCGGTCATCCGCCGCGGCGACGACGGCCTTGGTCGTGACATAGCGCCGCGACCAGCCGCGGCGAGCGATGCCGATCGACAGCAGCACGATGCCGATCGGCAGCGTGAGCCAGGCGAACACCTCCGCCGCGATGGCGATGGCATCCAGGGGGTTCGTCACCCGTCAATCGTAGGGTCGGTCAGGGTCGAGACGGCGCGGCTAGCATCGACGCATGGCGTTCTGGAGGAAGTCGGGCCCCGTCGACGAGAGCCTGCCGAAGACCGATCGCGGCTCGGGCTCGTTCGACGACTACGTCGGCGTGCTCGTGCCGAAGAACAGCAAGGTCACGATGCGGCTCGCGAACAGCGACCCGTTCCAGGACGAGCTGGCCGCGCTCGCCGGCGAAGACCCGGAGTCGCTGAGCACCGCCACTCCCGCCCGCACGCTCGACCAGGAGCGCGTCGACGCGCCCATCGAGGTGCGCATCTTCTCCGGCCGCCGGGTGAGCGGCCCGGTCGGGTTCGTGCCGCGCGGGCTCGAGAGCCTCTACGACGAGGCCGTGCGGCGTCTCGACGGCCGCGGGGCGAAGCCCCGCATCCCCGTCACGGTCGTGCAGACCAAGAACGGGTACCGCATCGACCTGCTCATGGGGCAGACGAAGTAACGCCGCTCAGCCGAGCAGCTCGCCGAGCTCGAGCCAGCGCGACTCCAGCTGCTCGACCTCGGCCTGCACGGCCCTGAGCTCGGCGTCGAGCGCAGCGAGGCCGTCGTAGTCGCTCATGTCGTGCTCGGCGAGGCGCACGTGGAGGGCATCCGTCTGCGCCGTCAGCTTCTCGATGCGACGCTCGATACTGCTGAGCTCCTTCTCGGCGGCGCGACGCTCGGCACCCGAGAGCGACGACGATGCGGCGACGGATGCGCGCGCTGCAGCCGTGACCGTCGCAACGGTGGCCCGCCCCGCGGCGTTCGCGCCGCCCGGGGCCGCCGCATGCGCGGCCAGCCGCAGGTACTCGTCGACGCCGCCGGGCAGGTGCCACAGCCGGCCGACCCCGTCGGGCCCGGGCATGACGGCGTACTGCTGGTCGGTGACCCGCTCGAGCAGGTAGCGGTCGTGCGAGACGACGATGAGGGTGCCCGGCCACGAGTCGAGCAGATCTTCGATCGCGGCGAGCATGTCGGTGTCCATGTCGTTGGTGGGCTCGTCCATGATGAGCACGTTCGGCTCGTCGAGCAGGATCAGCAGCAGCTGAAGCCGCCGCTTCTGGCCACCGCTGAGGTCTTTCACCGGCATGGAGAGCTGGGCCGAGGTGAAGCCGAGCCGTTCGAGCAGCTGCCCCGGCGTGAGCTCCTTGCCGCCGGCGACGTAGCTCGCGCGCTTGGTGGCGACGAGGGCGCTCACACGCTCGTTCTCGACCGCGCGCAGGTCGGCGAGCTGCTGGTCGAGGGTCGCGACGACGACCGTCGTGCCGCGCTTCACCCGCCCGCCCGTCGGGGCGAGCGTGCCGTCGATGAGCTTCAGCAGCGTCGACTTGCCGGCGCCGTTCACGCCGAGGATGCCCGTGCGCTCGCCGGGCGCGATGCGCCACTCGATGCCGTGCAAGATCTCGCGCTCGCCATACGAAACGGAGGCGTCGAGGAGGTCGATGACGTCCTTGCCGAGGCGGGCGGTCGCCATCTGGGCGAGCTCGACCGGATTGCGCAGCTCGGGCACGTCGGCGATGAGCGCGTTCGCCGCCTCGATGCGGAACTTCGGCTTCGCCGTACGCGCCGGAGCCCCGCGCCGCAGCCAGGCGAGCTCCTTCTTCATCAGGTTCTGCCGCTTCGCCTCGACGGTCGCGGCCTGGCGGTCGCGCTCCATGCGCTGCAGCACGTAGGCCGCGTAGCCGCCCTCGAAGGGCTCGACGATGCGGTCGTGCACCTCCCACGTGTCGAGGCTCACCTCGTCGAGGAACCAGCGGTCGTGGGTCACGACCAGCAGGGCGCCCTGGCCGGCCGGCCAGCGCCGCTTGAGGTGCTCGGCGAGCCACGCGACCCCGCCGATGTCGAGGTGGTTGGTCGGCTCATCGAGCACCACGATGTCCCACTCGCGGCTGAGCAGCGCGGCCAGGGCGACGCGGCGACGCTGACCGCCCGACAGGTCGTCGACGAGCGTGTGGCCCGGGATGTCCGCGATGAGCCCGGCGAGGACATCCCGCACGTTCCGATCGCCGGCCCACTCGTGCTCGGGCCGATCACCCACCACGGTCTCGAGCACCGTGCGCCCGGTGGCGAGCTCGTCGGCCTGGTCGAGCATGCCGAGCGTGATGCCGGTGCGGCGCGTGACGCGGCCGGCGTCCGGCTGCTGCTTTCCGGCGAGGATGCGCAGCAGGGTCGACTTGCCGTCGCCGTTGCGGCCCACGACGCCGATGCGGTCGCCGTCGCCGATGCCGATCGTCACCCCGTCGAGCACGACGCGGGTGGGGTATTCAACGCGGAGCTGCTCGGCTCCCAGCAGGTGGGCCATCGGGGGTCAAGCCTACGGCGCGCGGCTGAGCGCCCCCGACCCGGCAGAATGGAGGGCATGACCGACGCCGCAGCGCCCGAGCGCGAGCCCGCCGACCGACCCGCCGACGACAACCCGAGCACGACGGATGCGGAGGCCGCGGCCGAGCCGATCGAGACGCTGCCCATCCGCCGCGTGCTGCCCTGGACGCTGCTGTGGGCCGCCGGCATCATCGTGTTCGACCAGGCCACGAAGTTCTGGGCCGAGGCCACGCTCGTTCCCTACGAGGCGGTTCCCGTGATCGGCGAGTGGATCCAGTGGCGGCTGGTCTACAACCCGGGTGCCGCGTTCGGCATCGGCGGCGACTACACGTGGATCCTCACCCTCATCGCCGCCCTCGCGGTCGTCGGAATCTCGATCTTCGTCGCCCGCATCTCGAGCGTGCGCTGGGCCCTCGCGGCCGGCGCGCTGCTCGGCGGCGCGATCAGCCACCTCGGCGACCGCCTGTTCCGCGAGCCGGGCTTCGCGCGCGGCGAGATCGTCGACTTCATCGACTACTTCGGCTTCTTCGTCGGCAACGTCGCCGACATCGCCCTCGTGGGCGGTGCGATCGCGATCGTGCTGCTGAGCCTCGTCGGCGTCAGCCCGCGACGACCCGTGCGCCGTGAACCGGACCCGTCGCCCGCAGCACCGTGAGGCGCGAGGCGCTGAGCGCGACCTGCAGCTCGAGCGCCGCATCCTGATCGGCCGCGAGGAAGGCGACCGTCGGGCCGGAACCGGAGACGATGCCGGCGAGCGCACCCTGCAGCTCGCCGGTCTCGAGCGTGGCCGCGAGGCTCGGCTCGAGGTGCAGCGCGGGCGCCTGCAGGTCGTTGTAGAGGTACTCGGCGAGCTGGTGGGCGTCGCCCGCGCGCAGCGCCTGCAGCACCTCGATGTCGACGGTCGGCTGCTCGGGCGCGGGGGCGATGTCGTGCACGTGGCGCTCGCGGTGCCGGTCGAGCTCGGCATACACCTCGGGCGTGCTCAGGCCGACGTCGGCCAGGGCGAGCACCCAGTGGAAGGTGCCCTGCGCGAGCGCCGGTGAGAGCTGGTCGCCGCGGCCCGTGCCGACGGCGGTGCCGCCCATGAGCGCGAACGGCACATCGGCCCCGAGCTCGGCGGCGAGGTCGTGCAGCTCGTCGCGGCTGAGCCCCGTGCCCCACAGGTGGTCGCAGGCCACGAGCGTGGCGGCCGCGTCGGCCGAGCCGCCGCCCATGCCGCCCGCGATCGGCACGTGCTTCTCGATCTCGAGCGCCACCCCGCCGCGGTAGTCGGCGACCCGGGCCAGCAGACGGGCGGCGCGGATGGCGAGGTTCGAGCCGTCGGTCGCGAGACCGCGCGTGTCGATCGGGCCGCTGAAGCGCACCGAAAAGTCGTCGGCCGGGCGGGCGAAGACCTCCTCGTAGAGCGAGATCGCCTGATAGGCAGTGGCGACGTCGTGGTAGCCGTCGTCCTGCAGCGCACCGACCTTCATGAACACGTTGATCTTGCCGGGTGCCCGCACGTGCACCACGCGGTCGCTCGCCCCCGTGCTCATGGCTCCACCCTATGCCGCGCGCGGCTAGCCTGGGCCCACCATGCAGTGCGACTACTTCGACGCCGGCGCGTGCCGCTCGTGCACCCTCATGGGGCAGCCCTACGCCGAGCAGGTCGCGGCGAAGGAGGCCCTCGCGCGCGGGCTGCTCGCGCCGTTCGGGGCAGCGCGATGGCTGCCGGCGGTCACGAGCACCGAGAGCGGCTTCCGCGCCAAGGCGAAGATGGTCGTCGGGGGCACGGTCGACTCCCCGACCCTCGGCATTCTCGACGCCGCCGGGCGCGGCGTCGACCTGCGCACCTGCGGCATCATCGCGCCGGGCATCCTCGCGGCCTTCCCCGCGCTCATCGCCTCGATCAGGCGGATGGGCCTGCCGCCGTACGACGTTCCGGCCCGGCGCGGCGAGCTCAAGCATCTGATCGTCACCGAGGCGGACGACGGCGGGCTCATGGTGCGGTATGTCGTGCGCACGGAGGAGGCGGTGGCCCGCATCCGTCGTCACCTGTCGTGGCTGCAGGATGCCCTGCCGCCGCTCGCCGTCGTCACCGCGAACCTGCTGCCCGAGCACAAGGCCGTGCTCGAGGGCGAGGTCGAGCACGTGCTCACCGAGCGGGCCGTGCTGCCGATGGGCGTCGGCGACGTGACCCTGCAGGTGCGGCCGCAGAGCTTCGTGCAGACCAACACCGCCATCGCAGCCGCGCTGTACCGGCAGGCGCGCGACTGGGTCGACGAGCTCGACCCGGCCTCGGTGTGGGACCTCTACTGCGGTGTCGGCGGCTTCGCGCTGCACTGCGCCGGGCCCGCCGGGTCGACGCGGCAGGTGCTCGGCGTCGAGGTGTCGGCCGATGCGGTGGCGAGCGCCGAGCTCGCGCGCGATGCGCTGTTCCCGTCCGAAGTTGGGGAAGGCCGCATCCGCTTCATCGCCGCCGACGCGACCGCCTTCGCGCAGGCGGCGGCCCCGGATGCGGTGCCCGAGCTCGTCATCGTCAACCCGCCCCGCCGCGGGCTCGGGGTCGACCTCTCCGAGTGGCTCGAGGCCCGCGGCCCGGCGCACGTCGTCTACAGCAGCTGCAACGTCGAGTCGCTCGCCCGCGACCTGGCCGCGATGCCCTCCTACCGGGTCGCCCGGGCGCGGGTGCTCGACATGTTCCCGCAGTCGAGCCACTTCGAGGTCATCACCCTGCTCGAGCGCGCCTGAGCGTCAGCGGTACCCCGCCTTCGTGCCGAATGACGGAAACCGCGCGCGCTAGGGGCGGGAAACGGCACCGACGGGGCCGGTCCTCCGTCATTTGGCATGCGGGGCGAGCTCACCGGGTGGCCGCGCGCGCGGCTCAATCGGGGGTGAGCACGCTGCGCGACTGGGCGGTCACGCTCGGCACGACGAGCCGGTAGATGCCGAGCCCGATGACATCCATCGCGATGCCGAGCACGACGACGAGGGCGACCACGGTGAACCCCTCGGGGAAGGCGAGGGCGACGGGCAACACGAGCAGGCCATTGCGAGCCGCGCCGCTGAACGCGACCGAGCGCACCTGCGAGATCGGCAACCCGAACGCGGTGCCGATGAGGATGCTCACCGGGGCCAGCACGATCAGATAGACGCCGAACAGGGGCGCGACGGCCTCGAGCAGCGCGACCCGCTCGCCCGCTCGCGGGATCAGCACCGCGGCGACGAGGCCCGCGGCGACGGCGGTCGCCGGGGCCGCGAGCACCGACCCGCGCCGCAGCGCGCCGCCCAGGCGGGGGGCGCGCAGGCCGAGCAGCTGCAGCGCCGTGACGAGCGCGGCCGGGGCGACGATGCCGGCCAGCACGAAGAACGGCAGGCGCGAGCCGTCGAGGGCGATGAAGTTCTCGGTCGCCGTGAAGACCAGCATGAACGCCGGCACCGTGATCGCCTGCAGCACGAGCAGCAGGGGCGCGAGCGCCAGCAGCGCCTCGACGGCCCCGCCCGCACGGCGTAGGAACGTCGCGACCAGGCCGACACCTGGCGCCAGCAGCATGAGCAGCAGCCCGGCCTGCAGATCGGCGTCGTTCACGAGGATGCGGCTCAGCACGTAGGCGAGCAGTGGGGCGATCGCGAGGTTCAGCAGCAGCACGGCCGCGAGCAGGCGACGGTCAAGCACGGCGCGTCCGAACGAGGCGAGCGGAACATCCAGGAGGGTGATCGCGATCGCCCCGGCAACGGCCGCCAGCAGCACGCCGTCGGGAACCGCGGCCGCGGCGGGCACGAGCGCCCCGATGAGCGCCCCCGCTCCGATGCCCGCCAGCACGAGCACGATCGTCGCGGCAGGCGTCAGCGCGCGGGGCGCGGATGCGGGTCTCACGCCGCGCCGCCCTCCGGCTGCCCGCCCGCGGGCTCGGAGCGCGCCAGCCGCACGAACTCCGCCAGCCCCAGCTGCTCGCCGCGCGCCGTCGGGTCGAGCCCGGCCGCCTCGAGCGCCGCCGTCGCCGCTGCGCTCGAGCCGTAGACCTCGGCGAGCGCCTGCCGCAGCATCTTGCGGCGCTGCCCGAACGCGGCGTCGACGAGCTCGCCGACCCGCAGCCGCTCGGCCTCGGTTCCGGGTGCGTCGGCCCTGGTCATCCCGACCAGCACGCTGTCGACGTTCGGCACCGGCCAGAACACCTGCCGGCTCACCTGCCCCTCGACCCGCCACTGGCCGTACCAGGCCGCCTTCACGCTCGGCCCGCCGTACACCTTCGAGCCCGGCTCGGCCGCGAGCCGGTGGCCGACCTCCGCCTGCACCATCACGAGCACGCGGCGGATGCCCGGCTCGAGCGCGAGCAGGTGCAGCAGCACCGGCACCGAGATGTTGTAGGGCAGGTTCGCGACGAGCGCCGTCGGGCGGTGCCCGCCGGGCGCGTCGGGCACGGCATCCACGCGCAGCGCGTCGGCGGTGACGACGGCGAGCGCGGCCTCGGGCTGGAGTGCGCCGACAGTCTGCGGCAGCTGGGCGGCGAGCCGCGCATCCACCTCGATCGCGACGACCGGATGCCCCGCCTCGAGCAGTCCGAGCGTCAGCGAGCCCAGCCCCGGGCCGACCTCCAGCACGGGCTCACCGGGCAGCAGCGCCGCCGTCCCTACGATGCGCCGCACCGTGTTGGCGTCGTGCACGAAGTTCTGACCCAGCTTCTTGGTGGGCGTCACGTCGAGGAGGGCGGCGAGGTCGCGCACCTCGACCGGACCGAGCAGGCCGCTCATCGTTCGCCCGGATAGTCGGGGCCGGGGTGGTGGTCGGGGCTGCCCGCGTCGGCGGCGTCGAGCGCGGCGGCCTCCGCGGCCGCGGCGAGCTCGCTCGGCGACCCGGGCACCTCATCGGGCCCCGCCCACGGGTCGCCCGGGGCGGTGACCTGCTGGGCGTCCCAGGTGCCGTACACCTGCTCGGTGTTGGACGCGATGAGCGCGCACAGGGTCGGCACGTCCGTCTCGAGGTGGTCGGCCATCGCCCGAACCGTGTGCGGCATCAAGTAGGGCCCGTTCGGCCGCCCGCGGAACGGGTGCGGGGTCAGGAACGGCGCATCCGTCTCGACGAGGACGAGCTGCCTCGGCATGATCTCGAGCGCCTCGCGCAGGTTCGCGGCGTTCTTGAACGTCACCGTGCCGGCGAAGCTCGCGTACCAGCCATTGTCGGCCAGCACCCGGGCGAGGTCGGCGTCGCCGCTGAAGCAGTGGAACACCGTGCGCTCGGGCGCCCCGACGCGCAGCAGGGTGGCGACGATGTCGTCGTGCGCGTCGCGGTCGTGGATCTGCAGCGCCAGGCCGTGCTTCTTCGCGATGGCGATGTGGGCTTCGAAGGCGGCGAGCTGGGCGTCGCGTCCACGGCCCGGCTCGGTGCGGAAGTAGTCGAGGCCGGTCTCGCCGATGGCGACCACGCGGGGCTGAGCGGCCAGTTCGTCGATGACCGCGAGCGCCGCATCCAGCTCACCCGCCTCGGCGAGCGCCGGGGCCTCGTTCGGATGCAGGGCCACCGCCGCGAGCACCCGGGGCTCGCGCGCCGCGACCGCGGCCGACCAGCGGCTCGTGAGCACGTCGGTGCCCACCTGCACCACCCCGCGCACACCGACGGCGGAGGCCCGATCGAGGTGCTCGCGGTAGTGCAGCGGGTTCTCGCCGTCGGCGATCTCGAGGTGCGTGTGGTTGTCGTACACCGGCACCGTCAGCGCCTCGGGGCTGGGCGGGTAGCTGAGGTCGCGCGTCGTGCCCTCCATGATGGCGCGGGCGCGCACATGCGGGTCGAGCGCGTTCGGGTCGAGCGGTTCGGCGCTCCCGGTCACGGCGACCGCCTACTCGGCCTCGATGCGCGGGAAGAGCGCCTCGAGCGGCTGCGTCTGCGTGCCGGCGGGCAGCTGGCCCCAGCGGGCGGCATCCGGGATGCGCTGCTCGCGCAGCCCGCCGAGCGCAGTCTCGGCCCCGAGCGCGACCCAGAGCTTCTGCGTGGCCTGCGGCATGACGGGCGAGAGCAGCACGGCGAGGGCGCGCAGGCCCTCGGCCGCGGTGTACAGGATCGTCTGCAGGCGGCCCTCCAGAGCCGGGTCCTTCGCGACCTTCCAGGGCTCCTGCTCGGTGAGGTAGCCGTTGAGCTCGTCGACGAGGGTCCACACCGAGGCGATCGCGTCGTGGATGGCGAAGGCTTCGAGGGCGCGCTGGGCGCCGGCGAGAGCATCCGTCGCCACCTGCTCGATGCGGCGGTCGGCGTCGGTGACCTCGACGGCAGCGGGCACCGCACCGTCGCAGTACTTGCCGATCATGGCGACCACCCGCGAGGCGAGGTTTCCGAATCCGTTGGCGAGCTCGGCCTGGTAGCGGGCCGAGAGGTCCTCCCACGAGAACGAGCCGTCCTGGCCGAACGAGATCGCGCTCATGAAGTAGTAGCGGAACGCGTCGCTGCCGAAGACCTCGGTGATCTGGTGCGGCGCGATGCCGGTCAGCTTCGACTTCGACATCTTCTCGCCGCCGACGAGCAGCCAGCCGTGGCCGAAGACCTTCGCGGGCGGCTGCAGCCCGGCCGCCATGAGCATGGCGGGCCAGATGACCGCGTGGAAGCGCGCGATGTCCTTACCGACGAGCTGCACGGCCGGCCAGCGGCGCTCGAACTGCGCGTCGTCGCTGCCCCAGCCGATGGCCGAGATGTAGTTGAGCAGGGCGTCGAACCACACGTAGGTGACGTGGCTGTCGTCCCACGGGATGCGCACACCCCAGTCGAAGCTCTGCCGCGAGATCGACAGGTCATCGAGACCGCGCCGCACGAACGAGACGATCTCGTTGCGCAGGCTCGCGGGCTGGATGAAGTCGGGCTGCGACTCGTAGAGGTCGAGCAGCTTCTGCTGGAAGGTGCTGAGCGCGAAGAAGTAGTTCTTCTCCTTCAGCACCTCGATCGGGCGGCCGTGGATGGCGCACACCCGCTGCCCCGCGAACTCGCCGACCCCGTCGACGAGGTCATCGTTCTGCTTGTACTCCTCGCAGCCGACGCAGTAGTAGCCCTCGTACTCGCCCTCGGTGATGAAGCCGTCGTCGTAGAGCTTCTGCAGGAACTGCTGTACGACCTTCTCGTGCCGCTCCTCCGTGGTGCGGATGAAGTCGTCGTTGGCGATGTCGATCGTGTCGAGCAGCGGCTTCCACGCCGACTCGACGAGCTTGTCGGCCCACTCCTGCGGGGTTACGCCGTTGGCGACCGCCGTGCGCAGGATCTTCTGGCCGTGCTCGTCGGTGCCGGTCAGCGACCAGGTGTCGACGCCCGACTGGCGGTGCCAGCGGGCGAGCACGTCGGCGGCGACCTCCGTGTAGGCGTGGCCGATGTGCGGCACGTCGTTGACGTAGAAGATCGGCGTGCAGATGTAGAAGCGGTCGGCGGCACCCATGGTGTGCTCCAGCCTACCGGCGCGAATCTCTGCATTAAGCGGTACCATAAGCGCTCGTGAGGATCACTAGATTCTTCGCAGGGGGGATCGTGGGCGCGGCGCTGGCCGTCGCCCTCAGCGGTTGCGTGAGCAGTACGCCGCCGCTGACTGTCTATGGCGGGCTGATCGACCGCTGCGTCGAGAACCGGACGAGCGACGAGGGCTTCATGGCCCTGGTCGGCACGACGGTCGTCAACGACTCGCCGCGCAGCGTGATCCTGCGCGACGTCGCCCCGGTGCGCCTCATCAACGCCTCCATCGCCGAGATCAGCGTCGTGCCCCTCGCCGCTCCCGAGGTGGGTTTCGGATTCGCTCCGGGCGCGGTGCTCACCCCGGAACAGAGAACCCTGTGGCGCGAGCGACAGCCGCTCGACGGCACCGTCATCGGCCCCTTCCAGGCGGTGAGCATCGTCGTGCACCTCCACGCCGCCGACTACCGCGAGTACGCCGGCATGGACGGGCTGCGGGTGAAGTACGACGACGGCTGGTTCTCGGCGACCAGCACCTCCGACGGCGAGGTGGGGTTCGTCGCGCCGTGGGCGCAGTGCGGCGCGCGCTAACGTGCTGGCTGTGACCCGTCGATCCGCCCTCGCCACCCTGCCCCTTGTCGCCACCCTCGCCCTGAGCGGCTGCAGCGGCTCGCCTGACGACCCGCTCGGGCTCGGCGGCTGCCTCGAGAGCGACCGCGGAACGATCGCGGTCGGCGTCAGCAACACCTCCGGCGAGCCGATCGTGATCGACGCCGCCGAGCTGGCCGAAGGCTCGACCGGCGTGGTGCTCATCGACACCTTCCTGGCCCTCGATGAGGAGGCCCGCGGCACGGCCGTGCTGTTCGACGACGGGGGCCGCACCGCGTTCGGCGGGGTCGATCTCGACCGGGAGGCGATCGAGCCGGATGCTGCCGCCTATGTCGGCGTCGAGGTTCAGCGCACCGGCTCCGAGCCGGGACGTGTCGCCGGCCTGACCCTCACCGTCGACGGCGAACCGCAGGGCGTGCCCGTGACGCTCGACCTCGTCGACAGCTGCGGGTAGCGCAGGCCCGCTGACCCTCGCGAGCTAGGGAGCGGCGTCCCGTCGCGCGGCGAGCGCGGCCTCGTAGAGCTCGCGGCGGCCGAGCCCGGTGGCGGCGGCGACCGCGGCGGCGGCATCCTTCAGGCGCTCCCCCGCCGCGACGCGACCCAGCACGTCGGCGAGCGCCGCATCCGGGTCGGCGGATGCCCCTGCCGGTGCCCCCGCCACGACGAGCACGATCTCGCCGCGAGCACCGTCGCTGAACCGCTCGGCGAGCTCGGCGAGGGTGCCGCGTGCAACCTCCTCGAACTTCTTGGTGAGCTCGCGGCAGACGGCTGCCCGCCGGTCGGGGCCGAAGGCGTCGCGCGCGTCGGCGAGCGCTGCGCCGATGCGGTGCGGCGACTCGAAGAACACGAGCGTGCGGGGCTCAGCGACGAGGGCCCGCAGCGCGGTCGCGCGGCCCGACCGGGGCAGGAACCCCTCGAACACGAAGCGGTCGGTCGGCAGACCGCTCAGTACGAGGGCGGTGAGCACGGCGCTCGGGCCGGGCAGCGCCGTCACGGCAACGTCGGCGGCGATGGCGGCTTCGACCAGCACGTAGCCGGGGTCGCTGATGGCGGGCATCCCCGCATCGGTGAGCACCAGCACGTCGGACTCGCGCGCCCGCTCGACCAGCTCCGCCGCCCTCTGCCGCTCGTTGTGCTCGTGGAGAGCGACCAGCGCCGGGCGGTTCTCGACGCCGAGAGCGCGCATCAGCTGCACGGCCGTGCGGGTGTCCTCCGCGACGACGAGCTCGGCGTTCTCGAGCGCCTCGACCAGGCGGCGGCTCGCGTCGCCGAGGTTGCCGATGGGCGTGGCGGCGAGCACGATCATGCGGCCATCCTCCCACCGCGAGCCGGATGCCCCGGCCTACGATGGGCGGGTGACCGAACGGCTGCCGCGCACCCCGACCGCGCGCGTGCTGAACATCGCCGTTCCGGCCGCGGTGCTCGGCGTGGCGGCGGCGACGCGGCTGATCGGGCTGGAGACCCCCGCCGAGCTGGTCTTCGACGAGACCTACTACGTGAAAGATGCGGAGTCGCTGCGGCAGCTGGGCTATGAGGGCCGCTGGCCCGACGATGCGAACGTGGCCTGGGCGGCCGGCACCCCGGGCAGCCCGAGCGAGCTCGCGGCCTTTGTCGCGCATCCGCCGCTCGGCAAATGGGTGATCGCCCTCGGGCTCGCCCTGCTCGGCCCCGAGAACCCGGCCGGCTGGCGCCTCGGCACGGCGCTCGCGGGTATCGCGCTCGTCGGGCTGGTCATGGTGCTCGCGCACCTGCTGCTCGGGCGCCTCGTGCTCACCGGCATCGCCGGGCTGCTCATCGCCATCGACGGCAACGCCATCGTCATGAGCCGCGTCGCCCTGCTCGACGGCGTGCTCGCGCTGCTCGTCGTGCTCGCGGTGATCCTGCTCGTGCTCGACCGGTGGCAGGTGCGGGGCGCGCTCGATGCCTGGCTCGCCGAACGCCGCGCCGCGGTGGCGGGCCGGCGGCCGCGCTCGACCGACTGGGGCCCGGCGTTCTGGGGCCGCCCCTGGCTAGTCGCGGCGGGCATCGTCTTCGGCCTCGCGATCGGCGTCAAGTGGAGCGCCCTCTACCTGCTCGCCGCCTTCGCCGTGCTGACCGTCGTCGTCGACGCGATCGAGCGCCGTCGCGCGGGCATCGCCCTGTGGGCGAGCGGCACGCTGCTGCGGCAGGCACCCATCAGCGCCGTGCTGATGCTGCCGGCGGCGCTCGCGACGCACCTGCTCACCTGGACCGGCTGGTTCGTGACCAGCGGCGGGTACGGGCGCACCCGCGAGGTGACCGACGAGAACCGGCTCGCCGGCCCGTTCGGGCTGCTGCCCGACGCGCTGCAGAACTGGTGGGAGTACCAGACCGCGATCTACGGCTATCACGTCGGGGTCACGAGCGAGCACAACTACGAGGCGCCCGCGATCGGCTGGCCCCTGCTGCTGCGCCCGACCTACATGCACTACGTCGACCGCGGCGACGGCACGGCCGAGGCGATCTCGGGCATCCCGAACCCGCTCATCTGGTACCTCGCGGTCGCGGCCGTCGTCGCCCTGCTGCTCTGGGCGGTCATCGAGACCGTGCAGCGCGTGCGTGCCGCGCGCACCGGCGAGTCGTGCGCGAACCGGATGCCCGCAAGCGGCTGGGCCGTCGCGATCGTGCTGACCGGGGTCGCCGCCGGCTGGCTGCCCTGGCTGCTGTACCCCGAGCGCACGATGTTCTTCTTCTACACGATCGTGCTCACGCCGTTCCTGGTGCTGGCGCTGACGCTGATGCTCGGCGCGATCCTCGGCCCCGCTGACGCGTCGCCCGGGCGGCGCGCCACCGGCCGCCTCCTCGTGGCCGGGATGCTCGCCCTCGCCGTGATCGTCAGCGTGTTCTTCCTCCCGCTGTGGACGGGTTCCCCGATCCCGATCGACCTCCTGCGGCTGCGGTACTGGCTGCCGACGTGGGTGTAGAGCTGTGAGCAGAGGAGTCCACGGCCGAGGTCGACGGCTACCGCCGCCGCCCGTACACCGCTCGGCGCAGCACCCATTCGGCCGGCCCGCCGCGGTCGGCCGCGGCCAGCAGCCCCGCCAGAACGAGCGTCGCGAGCCAGGTGAGCACCGCGACCTGGGTCGCCTCGGCGACGCTCGCGCTGCCGCCGAGCCCGAGGCCGTACGGCGCGAAGACGATCACGAAGACGACCGACTGGGCGAGATACCCGCTGAGCGACCGCTGCCCGAGAGCCGCGAAGAGGCGTGAGATCGGCCCGCCGGGCTTCGCGGTCGCGCCGCCCAGCTCACGTCCGCTGCCGCGCCCGCCGACGGTCAGGGCGATGAGCGCGACATAGGCGGCGCCGCCGACCGCGCCGGTCGCGGCGTGGAGCATGGCCGCGAACGGCTCGACCGCCCACGACAGCTCGATGATCCCGAGCAGGGCGAGCGCGATCGGCAGGGCCCCGAGCACCGAGACCGGGATGCCGATGCCGGCCACGAGGGCGAGCGCGCGTCGGTGCTCGAACGGGCGCTCGAGCACGCGGTACCGCGCCGCCCACATGCCGAGGATCATCGGCGCCAGCAGTCCGAGCCCCCCGAACGGCACCGAGACGAGGGCGATCGTCCACTCGCCGAGGCGGGCGAGCACCGCGAGCGGGAAGGTCTCGGCGCCGACCGAATTGAAGAGAGCGGCGCTCGGAACGGCGACTCCGTCGCCGAGCATCGAGAGCAGCCCGCCGAGGCCGTCCGCTGCGCCGACCATGATCAAGAACCCGAAAGAGAGCCCTCCGACGATGGCGAGCGTGCGTCCCGAGGCGCGGATGAGCAGGACGAGCGCGAGACCCAGCAGACCGTAGGTGCCGAGGATGTCACCGAAGAACAGCAGCACGCCGTGCGCCGCACCGAAGGCGATGAGCCAGGCGTTGCGCCGCAGCAGCAGGCCGCGCGCGGCGGGCCACTCGGTTCCGCGTGCGTGCTCACGAGTGAGCAGCTGGGTCAGCCCATAGCCGAAGAGCAACGCGAACAGCGGGTAGCTTCGGTTGTCGGCGAGCGTCGCGACGAGGGCGTTGACCCACGGGTCGGCAGCAGCATCCGTCACCGGCTTGAGCAGCACCCCGAGCTCACGCCCGTAGAGGAAGAAGGGGACGTTCGCGACCGCGATGCCGAGCAGCACCAGGCCGCGGGCGACATCCGGCGCCAGCGCCCGCTCCGCGCGGGCGGTCGGGCTGAGAGCGGGTCGGGGCGCGGGCTGAGCATCCGTCGTCATGTCGACACCCTACGAGGCGAACGTTACGCCACGTAACGGCGCCCGGCCCGCGCCGTCGCCGCGCCGATTAGCCTGGGCGCATGGCCGACCGCGACTATGGCTTCCGCACGCGCGCCGTGCACGCCGGCAATGTGCCCGACTCGGCGACGGGTGCTCGCGCCCTGCCGATCTACCAGTCGAGCGCGTTCGTGTTCGACTCGACGGAGGACGCCGCCGCGCGCTTCGCGCTGCAGAAGTACGGCACCATCTACAGCCGCCTCGCGAACCCGACCGTGGCGAGCTTCGAGGAGCGCGTCGCGAGCCTCGAGGGCGGTCTCGGCGCCGTCGCGACCTCGAGCGGCCTGAGTGCGCAGTTCGTCACCTTCGCCTCGCTCGCCGGGGCCGGCGACCACATCGTCGCCTCGTCGAACCTCTATGGCGGCTCGATCACGCAGCTCGACGTGACCCTGCGCCGGTTCGGGGTCGAGACCACCTTCGTCGCGAGCGACGACCCGGCTGACTACGCCGCGGCGATCATCCCGGGCCGCACGAAGCTCGTCTTCGCCGAGACGATCGCGAACCCCTCCGGCGACATCGCCGATATCGCGGGCCTGGCCGAGGTGGCGCACGCCGCCGACCTGCCGCTCGTCATTGACTCGACCATCGCGACGCCGTACCTCTGCCGGCCGATCGAGTGGGGTGCCGACGTCGTCGTGCACTCGGCTACGAAGTTCCTCGGCGGGCACGGCACCACCCTCGGGGGCGTCGTCGTCGAGTCGGGGCGATTCGACTGGTCGAACCACAACTTCCCGCTGTTCGAGGAGACCGTCGCGCACTACGGCGGGCTCACCTGGTACGGCAACTTCGGCGAGTACGCCTTTCTCACCCGCCTGCGCGCCGAGCAGCTGCGCGACATCGGTCCGGCGCTCGCCCCGCACTCGGCCTTCCTGCTCGCGCAGGGCGTCGAGACCCTGCCGTACCGCATGCAGGCGCACGTCGACAACGCCCGCCGCGTCGCGGAATGGCTCGAGGCCGACCCGCGCATCGAGACCGTCAACTGGGCCGGCCTGCCCTCGCACCGGCACCACGCCCGCGCCGCGCAGTACCTGCCGCTCGGCCCGAGCTCGGTGTTCGGCTTCGTCGTGAAGGGCGGCCGCGCCGTCGGCCAGGGGCTCATCGAGAACGTGACCCTCGCCAGCCACCTCGCCAACATCGGCGACGCGAAGACGCTCATCATCCACCCCGCCTCGACGACGCACGCGCAGCTCACCGAGCAGCAGCTGGTCGACGGCGGCGTGCACCCCGGTCTCGTGCGCCTCTCGGTGGGCATCGAGGACGCCGACGACATCATCTTCGACCTCGATCAGGCCCTGGATGCGGCGCTGAAGGGAGCCTCGGCATGAGCTCCACGACCCCGGGTTCGGAGGCCGACACGGCAACGGTCACCCTCGCCAACGGGCTCACCTGCGACATCCCGGCGAGCTCGCCACTGGCCAAGCTGCTGCGCTCGCAGCGCACCTGGGTGGGGCCCTCCGCGAAGGAGCGGCTGGGCATCCTGCGCCGCGCCCGCTCGGTGGCGATCGTCGGTGCCTCACCGAACCCGGCCCGCAGCTCGTACTTCGTCGGCACCTACCTGCAGCAGTCGAGCGACTACCGCGTGTACTTCGTGAACCCGAACGCGACGGAGATCCTCGGCCAGCCGGCCTACCCCGACCTGGCGTCGCTGCCCGAGGTGCCCGACATCGTGGACGTGTTCCGCAAGGCCAGCGACATCCCGTCGGTCATGGACGACGCGCTAGCCGTCGGCGCGCCGACCGTGTGGGTGCAGCTCGGCATCTGGAACGAGGAGGCCGCCCGCTACGGCGAGTCGAAGGGCCTCACCGTCGTCATGGACCGCTGCATCAAGGTCGAGCACGCCCGCTTCCACGGCGGCCTGCACCTCATGGGTTTCGACACCGGCGTCATCTCGGCGAAGAAGCAGCAGCGCTGAGGTCTGCCGCGGCGGGCGGATGCGGGGCTACAGTCGGCCCATGACCCTGGTTGCCGCATCCGTCGGTGCCGCGTCGCTCCTGCGCGACGTCGGCGGACCCTTCGACCTGATCGGCGGCCTGCCGGTGCACCCGCTGATCGTGCACCTCGCGGTCGTCGTGCTGCCGGTCGCGGCGCTCGCGTTCATCTTCGTTTCCGCGCTGCCGCGCGTGCCAGCGCTCGTACGGTGGGGTCTCGTCGGCATGCTCGCGGTCGGGGCGCTCGCCGCCTGGGTCGCCGCCGAATCGGGCGAGGCTCTCACGGAGCGGGTGGGCGAGCCGCGAGTTCACGTCGCCGCCGGGGAGATCGTGCCCACCATCGCCGGAGTGCTGCTGCTGATCGGTATCGCGTGGGCGGTCGTCGACCTGCTCGCGGCGCGGCAGCGGGCGACCGGCGCTCCCCTGTCGCGCGGCATGCTCGCCGCGCGGATCGCCATCGGGGTGATCGGCTCGGCCTGGTCGGGCTACACGATCTACGCCGTGGTCGTCGCCGGGCACTCGGGTGCCGTCGCGACCTGGCTGCCCAGGGTGGGCGGCTAGGGTCGCGGCATGACCACGTCAGCCGCATCCATCGCCGTCACCGTCGTCGGCGGGCCGACCGCCCTGCTCGAGTGGGCGGGCCTGCGCCTGCTGCTCGATCCGACCTTCGACGAGCCGCGCCGCTACGGCGACGAGGCCGACGCGCTCGAGAAGACGGCGCCGCCCGCGGTCGCCGCCGCCGACCTGGGGCGCATCGACGCCGTGCTCGCTTCGCACCACCACCACGAGGACAACCTCGACCTCGCCGGCCGCGAGCTGTCGCTCCGGCTGCCGCTCGTCGTCACGACTCCCGAGGGTGCCCGCGACCTCGCCGCCCGCGGCGGCACCGCCCGCGTGATCGGGCTTGCCGACCACGAGGAGATCGCTCTCGACGACGCGACCGTCGTCGGCGACGCGGTCGCCGGGCAGGCTCCAGCCGGCGCGCGGCTCATCGCGCTTCCCGCCCAGCACGGCCCCGACGAGTGGGCCGATCGGCTCGGGCCGGTGTGCGGTTTCCTGCTCACCGCCCCCGGTCAGCCCACCGTCTACGTCTCGGGCGACAACTCGGAGGTCGCGATCGTCGAGGCGGTCGCCGCCCGCTACGGGCACGTGGATGCGGCGATCCTGTTCGCCGGAGCCGCCCGCGTCGACGACATCGACGCACCCCTCACCCTCACCGCCGAGCGGGCGCGAGCCGCGGCGATCGCGCTCGGCGCTCGGCGCGTGGTCGGGCTGCACGTCGACCAGTGGACGCACTTCAGCGAGGGCCGCGAGGCCCTCGAGCGGGAGTTCGCCGGGCTCGAGTCGCCCGCGGGCGGCCCGCTGCTCGCCGCCACGCCGACGGGCGCCCGCACCGAGGTCGCCCTCTAGCGCGAGCCCCGCATCCGTCACGGGGGCATTGAGCGGTATCCACGGGTAGCCGCGCTGTCGGCATCAGCGAGGCGTCACAGCAACGATGCGTTCACCCTTCCAGATCTGCGGATCAACGTGAACGGAGTTCAGTCGCATCCGCAGATGTGGAAGGCGCGTCGCAGGGAGTCACCAGGGGCTTCACTCCTTCGGCGAATGCGCTATCCGACGAATCCGTATCCCCGAGTTGAGATACAACGCGCCGAGGAGAAGCCATGCCGCGAACGACATGATGTCCTCGGCCACGCTGAACTCGCTGACCGGAGCAGTCACGAGATAGATCACGAGGACGACGGCCGACAGCACCGCGACACCGAAGCTCAAGCGGTAACGGCCCGTGAACTGCCACCACGGTCGAGGGGCAGTTCTTTCCCCGGGAACTCGGATGATGCGCGCACCCACAACAAGAAATGGCAGAGACGAAGCGAGAGCCGCCGCGAGAGCGACCTCGCCGGACGAACCGGCGAGGAGGAGCAGCGCCTCGATGGGCCAGCCCACCAGGACGCCAACGGCGACGAACAAAGCCTTGACCCACCACGTTCTGATGCGCCACGGCTTCCAGGTCGCGGTGAAGCTCTAGAAGTCGGTGTTCAGCGGGTGCGCGCCGACGCGCTGGTCACGGTCGCAGGCCGCGATGGTCGCCATCTCGTCGGCCGAGAGCTCGAAGTCGAAGACGTCGGCGTTCTCGATCATCCGCTCGCGACGCACGGTCTTCGGGAAGACGATGAGGCCCTCCTGCAGGTGCCAGCGGATCGCGATCTGCTGCACGCTCTTGCCGTGCCGCTCGGCGATCGCGGCGAAGCCGGGCAGCTCGGCGAGGTCGTAGTTGCCGCTGCCGAGCGGGCTCCACGACTCGGTGCGGATGCCCCGGGCCTCCTGGAAGGCGCGCAGCTCGCGCTGCTGGAAGGCGGGGTGCAGCTCGATCTGGTTGACGACCGGCACGACATCCGTCGCCGCGGCGAGGTCGTCGAGGTGGGTCTGCAGGAAGTTCGAGACGCCGATCGAGCGCGCGAGGCCCGCCTGCTGAACCTCGATCATGGCCTCCCACGACTCGACGTGCTTGCCGTACTTCGGCGCCGGCCAGTGGATGAGGTACAGGTCGACCTGCTCGAGTCCGAGCCGCTCGAGGCTCGCCTCGGCCGCCGCGCGCACGGTGTCGCGACCCTGGTCGCTGTTCCACAGCTTCGTCGTGATGAACAGCTCGTGGCGCGGGATGCCGCTCGCCGCGATCGCGCGGCCGACACCCGCCTCGTTCTTGTAGACGCGGGCGGTGTCGATGTGGCGGTACCCGACCTCGAGCGCCTCCGAGACGACGCGCTCGGCGACGTCGTCGTCGACCTGCCAGACGCCGAGCCCGAACTGCGGGATGCTCGTGCCGTCGTGGAGCGTGAGGTGCGGGGTGGGGATCGCGTCAGTCATCCCGCCATTCTCCCCTACGGACGCTGGGGAACCTCGCGCTCGTCAGGGCCCGTATAGACACTGAGCGGGCGGATGAGCGCGTTGGCGGCGAGCTGCTCGCGCACGTGCGCCGTCCAGCCGGTCACGCGCGCGGCGATGAAGAGCGGCGTGAAGATCTCGGTCTCGAAGCCCATCAGGTCGTAGGCCGGGCCCGAGGGGTAGTCGAGGTTCGGCTTGATGCCCTTCGCCTCGTCCATCGCCTGCTCGAGCGCCGTGTACAGCTCCATGACCTCGGGCCGCTCGTAGTGCGCGACGAGGGTCTCGAGCGACGCCCGCATGGTGGGCACGCGCGAGTCGCCGTTCTTGTAGACCCGGTGGCCGAAGCCCATGATCTTGCGCTTCGCGGCCAGGGCATCGGCGAGCCAGCCGGCAGCCGCATCCGCCGTGCCGACCTCGCGGAAGACGTGCATGACGGCCTCATTCGCGCCGCCGTGCAGGGGGCCCTTGAGAGCGCCGATCGCGCCGGTGACTGCGCTGTAGACGTCGCTGAGCGTCGAGGCGATGACGCGGGCGGTGAACGTCGAGGCGTTGAACGAGTGCTCGGCGTACAGGATCATCGACACGTCGAAGGCGTTCACCACGACCAGCTCGGGCACCTCGCCGAACGTCATGTGCAGGAAGTTCGCCGAATAGCCGAGGTCATCGCGGGGCTCGACGGGCTCCTGGTGGCGCATCCGCCGTTGGGCGTACGCGACGATCGCCGGCAGCTGCGCCCACAGGCGGATGCTGCGCTCGAGCGTGAGGTCAGCGTCGATCCACGAGCCGTTGTCGGTGAGGGTGGCGTCGAGGGCGCCGAGCACGCTGACGGCGGTGCGCACGACGTCCATGGGGTGCGCGGCGCGCGGTAGCGCATCCATCGCGTCCTTCACCCGCGGGTCGAGGTGCCGCAGCGAGCGCTCGTGCGTCTCGAACGCGGCCAGCTGGCCCGCATCGGGCAGCTCGCCATGCCACAGCAGGTAGGCGACCTCCTCGGCCGTGCAGCGCTCGGCGAGCTGCTGCACAGGGTAGCCGCGGTAGAGCAGCGAGTTCGTGTCGGGGTTGACCTTGCTGATGGCCGTCGTGTCGACGACGACGCCGGCCAGGCCCTTCTTGATCTCGTCGAGCATGTCGGTCTCCTTGTGGGTCAGCGGCCGGTGGAGGGCACGGCCGCGTTCAGCGGCCGTTGTAGGTATAGATGCCCGCGTCGAAGGCGTTGTACGCCTCGTAGTCGAGCAGCTCGTAGAGCCTGCCTCGAGTCTGCATGGCCGCGACCTCGCCGTCGAGGGTTCCGGTCGACTGGAGCGTGTCGAGTGCGCGCTCGATCGCGCCGAACGCGACGCGCAGCAGCGACACCGGGTGGATGACCATGTTCACGCCGACGTCGGCGAGCTGCTGGTGCGTGAACAGCTCGCTCTTGCCGAACTCGGTCATGTTGGCGAGGATCGGCACGTCGACGGCCGCACGCATCGCCGCGAACTCCTCGAGCGTCGCCATGGCCTCCGGGAAGATCGCGTCGGCTCCGGCGGCCTCGAGCGCCTTCGCGCGGTCGATCGCCGCATCCATGCCCTCCACGCCCCGGATGTCGGTGCGGGCCATGATCACGAGGTCGGGGTCACGGCGAGCGTCGACGGCGGCGCGGATGCGCTTGACTGCGGTGTCGAGGTCGACGACGGCCTTGCCGTCGAGGTGCCCGCAGCGCTTGGGGTTGACCTGGTCTTCGAGGTGCAGGCCCGCGACGCCGGCGTCCTCCAGCTCGTGCACGGTGCGGGCGACGTTCATGGGCTCGCCGAAACCGGTGTCGGCGTCGACAAGCGTCGGCAGGTCGCTCATGCGGCTGATCTGGTGGGCTCGTTGCGCCACCTCTGTCAGCGTCGTCAGGCCGATGTCGGGCAGCCCCAGCTCGGCTGCCATGACGGCACCCGAGATGTAGGCGCCGTCGAAGCCCTTCTCCTGAATGAGGCGGATGCTCAGCGGCGTGAACGCGCCGGGGAACACCTGCAGGCGTCCACTCGCGAGCCCCGCGCGAAACGCCTGGCGGCGCTGGGTGGGCGTGGTGGAGGTGGAGAGCATCAGAAGAGTCCCTTCGGCGCGGCGGGCAGCGGCCGTGCGGCCGTCACGGTGAGGCCGCCGAGCTCGGCCGGGGTCAGCTCGGGCAGGCGCTGGGCGACATCGAGGAAGCGGTCGATCTCGTCGGGGGCGAGGATGCCCTCCGCGAGCATCCGGAACTTGCCGACGTACTCGGCGCGGCCGAAGGGCCGCGCGCCCAGGGGGTGCGCGTCGGCGACGGCGATCTCGTCGACGACGCGCGTGCCGTCGGTCAGCTCGATCTCGATGCGACCGCCGAAGGCCTTCTCGCTCAGGTCGAGCGAGTGGTAGCGGCGGGTCCACTCGGCGTCTTCGGTGGTCGTGATCTTCTGCCAGAGCGCAACCGTGTCGGGGCGGGCTGCGCGCTCGGGCGCGTACGAGTCGACGTGGTGCCAGCGCCCGTCTTGCAGCGCGACGGCGACGATGTACGGGATCGAGTGGTCGAGGGTCTCGCGGCTCGCGGTGGGGTCGTACTTCTGCGGGTCTTTCGAGCCGGAGCCGATGACGTAGTGCGTGTGGTGGCTCGTGTGCAGCACGATGCGGTCGATGTTCGCGGGGTCACGCAGCTCGGGGCGCTCGGTTCCGAGGCGCCGGGCGAGGTCGATCCACGCTTGCGCCTGGTACTCGGCGGAGTGCTCTTTCGTGTAGCTGTCGAGGATGCCCGTGAGCGGCTCGCCGCTGTCGGGGAGCGGAACCTCGTAGCGGGCATCCGGACCGCTCAGCAGCCAGGCGATGACGCCGTCCTCCCCCTCGTAGATGGGGCTCGGGCTGGTCTGGCCGCGCATCGCCCGGTCGACGGCTTCGACGGCCATCTTGCCGGCGAAGGCGGGGGCGTGCGCCTTCCAGGTCGAGATCTCGCCCTTGCGCGACTGCCGTGTGGCGGTGGTCGTGTGCAGGGCCTGGCCGATGGCCTGGAAGATTGTCTCCTGCGGCAGACCCAGCAGGGTGCCGATGCCGGCGGCGGCGCTCGGGCCGAGGTGGGCGACGTGGTCGATCTTGTGCTCGTGCAGGCAGATGGCGCGCACGAGGTCGATCTGGATCTCGTAGCCGGTCAGCAGGCCTCGCAGGAGGGCCGCGCCGTCGGCACCGGTGTGCTGGGCGACGGCGAGGATCGGCGGAATGTTGTCGCCGGGGTGCGAGTAGTCGGCGGCGAGGAAGGTGTCGTGGTAGTCGAGCTCGCGCACGGCGACCCCGTTGGTCCAGGCGGCCCACTCGGGGCTGACCCGCTGCGCCGGGTCGAGCCCGAAGACGGTGGCGCCGGGCGTGTACGGATGCGCTTCCGCCTGCCCGCGGGCGCTGACGACGGGTGCCCGCTCGAGACTGGCGACGGCGACGGCGGCGTTGTCGATGACGCGGTTGATGACCATGTCGACCGCCGCGTCGTCGAGCGGGCGATCCTGCTCGGCGGCGAGCGCGGCGAGCTTGCCGGCAAGCTGCTCGGCGGGCGGCAGGTGCTCGCTGCTGGCGTGCGTGCGCACGGTGTGGGTGGTGGTCATGGAATCTCCCTGTGCTCGGTCGTGGCGCCGCTGCGCGGCAGGTGGCGGTGGATGCTCGTGAGGGCTTCGTGCAGGTGCAGCCGGGTGGCGGCGGCCGCGCGTTCGGGGTCGCCGTCGGCGATGGCGCGCGCGATGGCGGCGTGCTCGGCGGCGCTGGCGGCGAGCCGTGCGTCGTCGTCACGGGCGAGCCGGCGCACGCGCGCGAGGTGCACGCGCGTGCTCTGGATCGCCGCGGCGAGGTAACGGCTTCCGGCGAGGTTGTCGTCGAGGGCGGCGTCGAACTCGGCGACGAGGGCGTAGTAGCCGTGGCGCTGCGGGTCGTCGGCGGCGAGCGCCGCGCGGTCGACGGCGGCGAAGCGGTCAGCGAGTGCGGCGAAGCGCGCGCGTGCGCTCGTGGTCTCGGTCGCCGCGACGCCGCGCGCGGCGAGGCGCGCGGCCTGTTCGTCGAGGGCGGTGCGGAGCTCGAACAGCGCGTCGACGTCGTCCGGCTCGATCTCGCTCACGACGAGGGTGCGGGGGCCGCGCTCGGTGGCGAGTCCGGCGGCGATGAGCCGCGCGAAGGCTTCACGCACGGGGGTTCGACTCACGCCGAGGCGTGCGGCCTGCTCCACCTCGGTGAGCGGGGCACCTGGCGCGAGCTCGCCCTCGACAATGTCGCGGCGCAGGGCGTCGAAAGCACGATCCGCGGCGGTAGTCACCGTCTCAATGTATACATTGAGGGCGTCACTGGCTAGATCGCGCCGCTCTGCCGCGCCTTTCGTATACACCAGCAGCCGCCCTCATCCTCCTCATCGAACGATGGTTGAGGTTCCGCGTCGTGCATGTCGATCTCCCGCCCGTCGAGATCGAGGTCGTCGTAGCGGGCAGGAGCGCGGAGGGCGAGCAGCTGGTCGACGAGCCCTGCGATGGCTCCGATCACCCGCGGGCTCAACCGGTAGATGCGTGCGTTCCGGTCGATGCGCGAGCTGACGAGCCCGGCGCGAGCGAGTCGGCCGAGGTGCTTCGAGATGCCTTCACGCCCGATGCCGCGCTCGCTCTGCACCGCGTCGGCGATCTGCCCGGCGGCGTGCTCGCCGCTCGCGAGGATCTCGATGATGCGCCAGCGCACCGGGTGCGCGAGCAGGAAGAGAGTTTCCATATTCGCAATGTGCCTCTCGCGGCACGTGCCGCGGGAGGCACATTGCGAAAACGGAAGTGCCGGTCGGGATGAGGTCGAGGGGAGGGAGGGGTTGGACTGGGCTGGGGCGGGCGGGGCGGGCGGCGCCTAGACTGGAGGGCTCATGACTGCGCCCGACGATCGACCTGTGCCCCGCATCCCGGGCCTGGCGATCACGTACCCGCCCGACCTGCCGGTGTCGCGACGGCGCGACGACATCGCCGCCGCGATCGCCGCGAACCAGGTCGTCATCGTCGCGGGTGAGACCGGGTCGGGCAAGACGACGCAGCTGCCGAAGATCCTGCTCGAGCTCGGCCGCGAGAGCATCGCGCACACGCAGCCCCGGCGCATCGCCGCCCGCACGATCGCCGAGCGCGTCGCCGACGAGCTCGGCACGGAGCTCGGCGGGCTCGTCGGCTACACGGTTCGGTTCACCGATCAGGTGAGCGCCGGCACGCGGGTCACGCTCATGACCGACGGCATCCTGCTCGCCGCCCTCCGCGGCGACCGCGAGCTGCGCGCCTACGACGCGATCATCATCGACGAGGCGCACGAGCGCAGCCTCACCATCGACTTCCTCATCGGCTACCTCACGCAGCTTCTCCCCCGCCGGCCGGACCTGAAGGTCGTCATCACCTCCGCGACCATCGACCCCGAGAGCTTCGCGCGGCACTTCGCCGCCGCCGACGGCACACCCGCGCCGATCATCGAGGTGAGCGGGCGCACCTACCCGGTCGAGATCCGGTACCGGCCGCTCGTCCCCGACACCGAAGAGGAGTCGGAGGAGCTCGACATGGTCGACGGCGTCATCGCCGCGGTCGACGAGCTCGGCCGCGAGGGCGACGGCGACGTGCTCGTCTTCTTCAGCGGCGAGAACGAGATCCGCGACGCGGCGGATGCCCTCCGCGGGCACCTCACCCGCCAGGGCCCGCGCGGCGCCGCCACCGAAGTGCTGCCGCTGTACGGCCGGCTCAGTGCGGCCGAGCAGCACCGGGTGTTCGAGCGGGCGCCGGCGGGCATCCGTCGCCGCATCGTGCTCGCCACCAACGTCGCCGAGACGAGCCTCACCGTGCCCGGCATCCGCTACGTGGTCGATACGGGCACGGCGCGCATCAGCCGCTACTCGACGCGGTCGAAGGTGCAGCAGCTGCCCATCGAGCCGATCTCGCAGGCGAGCGCCAACCAGCGGTCAGGGCGGTCGGGGCGCACGAGCGACGGCATCGCGATCCGGCTCTACTCGGAGGCCGACTACGAGCGGCGGCCCGCGTACACCGAACCGGAGATCCTGCGCACCAACCTCGCGGCGGTCATCCTGCAGATGATCGCGCTCGGGCTGGGCGACATCGAGCGCTTCCCCTTCCTCCAGCCGCCCGATAAGCGCGGCATCGCCGACGGGCTCGAGCTGCTGCGGGAACTCGGTGCCATCGAGCCGGGCCGCGGTGACCTGCGCATCACGACGGTCGGTCACGCCATCGCGCAGCTGCCGCTCGACCCGCGGTATGCGCGCATGGTCGTCGAGGCCCAGAAGCTCGGTGTCGTGCGGGAGGTCGTGGCGATCGTCGCGGGCCTCAGCATCCAGGACCCGCGCGAGCGGCCCGCTGACCGCCGCGAGACCGCCGACCAGCTTCACAATCGGTTCCGCGACCCGACGAGCGACTTCCTCACCCTGCTGAACCTGTGGCGGCACCTGCAGAAGCGGCAGGCGGAGCTCAGCGGCAACCAGTTCCGCAAGGAGGTGCGCGCCGAGTTCCTCAACTACCTGCGCGTGCGCGAGTGGGCCGACGTCGAGCGGCAGGTGCTGCGCCTGCTGCCGAAGGATGCGCGGCCCAAGGGCGCGATGCCCGAGTCGAGTGACGCCGACGCGATCCACCGCGCCCTGCTCTCGGGCCTGCTCAGCCACATCGGGCTGCGCGACGACCGCGACGCCGCGACCGGCACGAACCAGAAGGGTGCGCGCGGCAGAGACGCGAAGGCCGACGCCCGCCCCTCCCGCGGCCGCGAGTTTCTCGGCGCGCGCGGCCGCCGCTTCGTCGTCTACCCCGGCTCGGGCCTGGCGAAGAAGCCGCCCGCCGCCGTCATGGCCGCCGAGCTCGTCGAGACCAGCCGGCTGTTCGCCCGCACGGTCGCCGCGATCGACCCCGCGTGGGCCGAGGCCCTCGCGGGCGACCTCGCGAAGAAGCAGTACAGCGAGCCGCGCTGGCAGAAAGCCCACGGCTCTGCGGTCGTCGACGAGAAGGTGACGCTCTACGGCGTGCCGATCGTGCCGCGCCGGCGCGTGCAGCTGGCTCGCATCGATGCCCCGCTCGCGCGCGAGCTGTTCATTCGCCACGCGCTCGTCGAGGGCGAGTGGGATGTCTCTCGACTCGACAAGCGGCTCACCCAGTTCGTGCGCGACAACGCGCGGCTGCGGCGCGAGCTCGAGCAGCTGGAGGAGCGCCAGCGGCGGCGCGACATCCTGCTCGACGACGAGCGGCTCGTCGAGTTCTTCGAGCAGCGCATCCCCGACGACGTCACCGACGTGCGCCGCTTCGAGCGGTGGTGGCGGGATGCCCGCCGCGAGCATCCCGAATTGCTCACGCTGCAGCGGGCCGACCTCATGAAGGCCGACGAGCCGCAGATCGACGACGACGCCTACCCGACCCGGCTCACCCTCGGCGATCAGACGCTCGCGGTCGGCTACCGCTTCGAGCCCGGTGCCGCCGACGACGGCGTCACCGTCACCGTGCCGCTGCCGCTGCTGCCCCGGCTCGAGACCGCGGGCTTCGACTGGCTCGTTCCGGGCCTGCGGCACGAGCTCGTGACCGCGCTGCTCAAGACGCTGCCGAAGGCGATCCGCCGCAACGTGGTGCCCGCCGCCGACTGGGCGACGCGACTGCTCGCCGCGGTGCCCGCGGGCGCCGACCTGCGCGAGCTGCCGCTCACGGCCTTCCTCGCCGAGGAGATCCGGCGCCAGACCTTCACGCCCGTCGACCCGAGCGACTTCGACGTCGAGCGTCTGCCCCCGCACCTGCGCATGGGCTACGCCGTCGTCGACGAGCGCGGCAACCGGCTCGCGCGCGGCACCGACCTGCCCGCGCTGCAGCACAAGCTGAAGACGCGCACGCGCGACTCGGTGGCGAAAGTGGCGACCGCAGCGGCGCGCGCGCCGATCGAGCGCGGCGGCATCACGGCGTGGGACGACAGCCTCGGGGCCGGTTCCGGTGCCGCGCCCGGAACCCTCCCCCGGCAGCTCGACATGCGCCGCGGCGAGACGACGATCCGCGCGTATCCCGCGCTCGTCGACGACGGCGGCTCGGTCGCGATCCGGCTGCAGACCGCGGTCGCCGACCAGGTCGCAGCGCACCGCGCGGGGGTTCGCCGGCTCGTGCAGCTCGGGGTTCCGTCGCCACTCGCGCACATCCAGGAGCACCTGACGAGTGCCGAGAAGCTCAGCCTCGGCGCCTCGCCCTACCGCTCGACGTCCGCACTCATCGACGACTCGCTGCGCGCGGTGATCGATGCCGAGCTGGACGCCAGCGGCGGCGCGGGCGACGATCCGCGGGATGCCCTCCCCTGGTCGCGCGCTGAGTTCGAGTCCCTCCGCGACCGCGTCAACGCCGGCCTGCCCGACCGCCTGTTCGGCATCGTGTCGACGACGGCGGCCGTGCTGGCGGCGGCGCGCGAGGTCGACGTGCTCATCGCCCGCAGCTCAAGCCTGCAGCTGATGGCGCCGCTCGCCGACGCGCGCGAGCAGCTCAACGCGCTCGTGCACGACGGATTCATCGCCCGCACGGGTCTGTCCCGCCTCCCCCGACTGGTCGTCTACCTGCGCGGCATCGGCTACCGGGTCGAGCGCCTCGCGGACAACCTCGGCCGCGACCGCGTCTGGATGCTCGAGGTGCAGCAAGCCGTCGAGCTCTACACCGCGGCGGGCGGCACGCTGCCGATCGCGGCCGACCCCGAGCCCCGTATCCGCGAGGCCCGCTGGATGCTCGAGGAGCTGCGCCTCTCGCTGTTCGCGCAGCCGCTCGGCGCGCAGGGCCCGATCTCGGTCCAGCGCATCCGCAAGCAGCTCGCGGGCTGAGCGGAACGACCGGGCTCAGTAGACGCGGCGGCCAGCCACCCAGGTGCCGACGTTCGTGGTGGTGTGGATGCTCGCCGCGGGTCCGTCGAACGGGTCGCGATCGGTCGCAGCGAGGTCGGCGACCGCGCCGACCGCGATGATGCCCGCGGGCGCGGCGTCGCCCGGCCCGCGCCCGTTGATGAACGCCGACCCGGCCGTGTAGGCGTCGAGCGCCTCGGCGAGGGTGAGCGCCTCGTGCGCGAGCAGCGGTTCGGGGTCGTGCTCGGGGTCGTCCTCCGGCAGCGCGCGCGTGACGGCGACGTGGATCGCCTGCCACGGATCGGGCGTCGACACGGGCCAGTCGCTGCCGGCGCACAGCCGCGGGCGAGCATCCGCCCCTGCGGCCTCGTCATCGGAACCGCCGCCCGCATGCAGGATGCTCGCGAACGGGTACTGCGTCGCCGCGCGCTCGGGGCCGACGACGGGCACGGTGAGCTCGCGCATCTGCGGCTCGTAGCACGCCCAGAGCGCCTGCATGTTGGCGGTCACGCCGAGGGCGGCGAAGCGCGCGAGGTCGTCGGGGTGCACGAACTGGAGGTGGGCGAGGTGGTGGCGGCGGGCATCCGTCGCCGGGCGCGCGGCCCAGTCGTTGGCGGCCGCGGCAGCCTCGAAGGCATCGAGCGCGTCGCGCGCGGCTCGGTCGCCGATCACGTGGATGTGCGCGCTGAAGCCCGCGGCGTCGAGCGCGACGACCGCGTCGGTGAGCGCCTGCCCGCCGACGAAGGCGATGCCGCGCGGGTGCTCGCCCTCGCCGAACTCCC
>VFQU01000125.1_pt1 | contig 98799 bp, 86 predicted proteins | sample 3512311 | NCBI WGS metagenome assembly VFQU01 (sample SAMN10412377, study PRJNA504923) | tailings metagenome | isolation source: Relicate 3 Philex TSF3 active mining site | place: Philippines: Tuba, Benguet | collected 2017-08-29
GTTGCCAGTGCAATTATTCCGGCTCTAACCGCAGGCTATGCGATCAATCCAGAATCGGCTCCTGACGTGATGATTGAGCAAAATATTGCCAAAGTCACGATCGCGGGAGCCGGCATGATTGGTCGTCCGGGGATTGCCGCTCAAATGTTTTCAACTTTGGCAGAGGCTGGAATCAATATTCAAATGATTTCAACGTCTGAAGTGAAAGTCAGTTGTGTGGTGGATGAAGTGGATTGCGATCGCGCAATTTCTGCCCTCTGCCAAGTCTTTGAAATCTCACAATCTGGAGTCAAAGCATCGGCACAAGCTGCACCGAGTTCTGCTGCTGCTGTGCGCGGGGTTGCGTTAGATGTGAAGCAGGCACAAGTTGCAGTCCGCTACATTCCCGATCGTCCGGGCATGGCGGCAAAAATCTTCCAGCTTCTTGCCGGTCAGAACATCAGCGTCGATATGATCATTCAATCGCAGCGCTGCCGCATGGTGAATGGTGTGATGACACGTGATATTGCCTTTACCGTGGCGCAAATGGATGCGGATGCAGCGAAACAAACGCTTGAAGCTGCGCGATCGGAAATTGGCTATGGCGAGGTTGTGGTCGATAGCGCGATCGCAAAAGTCAGCATTGTCGGCTCTGGAATGGTCGGACAGCCCGGAGTTGCCGCTCGAATGTTCGAGGCACTCTTCAAGCACGAAATTAACATCCAAATGATTGCGACTTCTGAAATTAAAGTCAGTTGTGTCGTGTCAGAAGACCAAGGTGTGAAAGCACTGCAAGCGATTCATGCCGCATTTGAACTGGCAGGAACTCAGAGAATTCAAGTCTCTGCATGACCCAAACGCCTCACGATCATTTTGCCAAGGCGTATTTGGAAGAACTGCTTTCTCCGAACGGGCAAGTCACACCCGATCTCCCAATTGAGGCGGAACTCGCTACGCCGATATCTGGTTCGTTCCTGAATCCGTCGAGGAATCTGAACGAGCCTACCTCGGCTTACTTGGAAAGCTGACCACTACGCCTTGTTTGATCGAACCCTTCCGAAATCCTGCTGACGAAGACCAAATTCTCGACTGTGTGGGCAAACTCATTTCACTCCGTCGAGAACTGCTCCGCAAAGCCAACCGCGAAAAACGAACGATTCCCCCAGAGTTCATGCCTCGGCTTTGGATTCTGGTTCCTTCTGCTTCTGTCGAACTGCGTCGTGAATTTGGAGCCAATCGCCGAAAACGGACCTGGGAAAGTGGCATCTATCATTACCCAAATGCTTATCGCACTGGGTTAATTGTCCTGCATCAACTTCCACAGACTCCGGATACTTTATGGCTTCGGATTCTCGGTCGTGGACGATCGCAGAAAAAAGCGATTCAGGAATTCAATGCTCTGCCAGATGATCACCGAATGAAAGAGATCGTTCTGGAATTGTTAACTGAATGGCGCACTATGATAGAGCTACGGCGCAATCTGACTGAAGACGAGGAGGAACTATTTATGAATTTGTCCCCAATCTATCTACAGCGCAGACAGGAATGGCGAGAGGAAGGGCGAGAAGAAGGACGAGAGGAGGAACGTCGATCGACGATCGAGAGTCTGCTCATGTCGCGGTTTAACGCTCTAGATTCAGAACTGGCTGGAATTGTCGATCGAATTGCAACCTTGCCTCCGAACGAATTTACGCCAATCCTCTTATCCGCGTCACGAGAAGAATTGCTGCGTCAGTTTTCAACGATTAATTGAATGTGCCGAATCCCCGAATCTCACAGCAAAATGTTAGCCTAGAAGGGATTTTTGATGATGACACTCCGATGAACAAAGTTGTGGTAGGTCTATCCGGTGGGGTGGACAGTTCTGTTGCTGCTGCCACGTTGCACGATCAAGGCTATGACGTGGTGGGGCTGACCCTTTGGTTGATGAAAGGGAAAGGTCAGTGCTGCTCAGAAGGCATGGTCGATGCTGCAAAACTTTGTGAGGAGTTGGGCATCCCGCATCACATTGTCGATAGTCGGGATGTGTTTCAAGAAAACATCGTAGATTATCTAGTCGCAGGATATGGCGAAGGCATTACGCCCTTGCCTTGTTCGCAGTGCAATAAAGCCGTGAAATTTACTCCGATGCTGAAGTATGCGCGGGAGACTTTAGGCATTGAGAAAATCGCGACGGGTCACTATGCGCGAATTCGCTTCGATGAAACGACTGGGCGATATCAGTTGCTAAGAGCGATCGACCGATCCAAAGATCAATCCTACTTTCTCTACGATCTCGATCAAACCGTCCTGTCTCAAGTGCTGTTCCCCTTGGGTGAGAAGCACAAAACTGAAACGCGCCAAATTGCGGCGGGCTTTGGATTGCACACTGCCGATAAGCCAGAAAGCCAAGATCTCTGTCTTGTCGAAGCGAATGGCTCAATGCAGGCATTTCTCGATAAATACATTGCGCCTCGCCAAGGCGAAATTGTCGATCAATCGGGTAAAGTTCTCGGTCAGCATGAAGGGGTGCATCACTATACGATCGGGCAACGCAAAGGTTTAGGAATCGCGCACAGTGAACCTCTCTATGTGATCGGGTTGGATGCGGTGATGAATCGTGTGATTGTCGGAGAACGATCGCAAGCGCAAAACCCTGAATGCACCGTCTCGCGAATTAATTGGGTGTCGATCGCTCAACCAACAGCCCCAATTAAAGCAGAAGTACAAATTCGCTATCGCTCAACCGCGACTCCTGCAACGGTGATTCCTTTAGAAGGAAACCGCGTGCGGATTGTGTTTGATGAACCGCAATTTAGTATTACACCCGGTCAGGCGGCAGTTTGGTACGACGGTGAAGTGCTACTTGGCGGTGGAATTATTGAGCGCAGTTGAAGGAATGGCGCTAAACGGGATATCTCGAATCGCGTAATTTTGCCAGCCTTTTGCGTCAAAGTGCCACCATTCGGTCGCAAGCGGGATAAAACCCGCTTTCACCATTGCATCTTCGAGCGTTTGACGATTTTTGAGCACGTTTGCGGGCAGATTTTTATAGCTGCGAGACGCTCGATCGCTAAAATCATCAAATCCAGTTGGCATCGGCAATTCTTTTCCAGCGCGATCGACGAGCGTAAGATCAACTGCCATCCCCCGATTATGGCGCGATCCATAGGCTGGATTTGCCACAAAGCGATCGTCCGGTTTGATCGCCCAAAGTGCTCTTTGAATCGCTAAAGGGCGGTAGCAATCGTATACTTTTAACCCTAATCCTTGTGCTTCTAAAGCGGTTTGCACTTGGGATAACTGTTGTGCTGCTGCCGCGCGTAAAATACATCGCGCTTCAGGGTAAAGCTTTTGTTTGACAAAGTTATTTGTTGTTGCGTAGCGAATGTCGAGCGCAATCCGGGGATTAATCGATCGAATGTCAACGAGAACTGTTGGATTGAGTTGAACTGCTCCAACTGGGTTGTGAAGGAACAGCGCGATCGTCAAAGCGACAACGAACGTAAATAGAAATTGAATTCGAGAAACTTGCATGGCGAGGGCATAACCAACTAATTGATATGGATTCAGCGATCGTACTCAGAGTTCCCTACGGCTGAATGATTTGTTCACACCATTCAAGCACCGGGCAGGTCGCACAGTGAGGGCGTTTTCCAGTACAAATGTGTTTGCCAAATGGAACCAGCAGTTGATTGATCTCGATCCAGTATTGTTTTGGCAACTTTGCTGTCAGCGCGATCGTTGTTTTTTCTGGCGTTTTAGTTTGCACGTATCCCCAGCGATTCGTAATTCGATGCACATGTGTATCGACGCTGATATAAGGCTGATGGCAGGCAATTCCTAGTGCCAGATGCGCGCATTTCACCCCAATTCCTTTGAACTTGAGTAATACGTCTAAATCGGCTGGAAGTTCCCCCTGGTACTCTGTGAGAATTTGATGGGCGATCGTATGAATCTGCTGGGCTTTTTGCTCTGGGTAGGTACAGTCTTGAATTAAGGTTTGGATTTCTGCGATCGACAATTGAGCGATCTCTTCAGGCGTGCGCGCTCGCTCAAATAATCGCCGCGAAACGGGTAAACTCACCTCGTCGTAAGTCCGAACAGAAATCAAACAGCTAATCAATTGCTCAAACAACGATTGATAGCCATCTTCGTAGAGTTCAAACATGGCAGCTTTGGGAAATTCTTGCACTGCCTCACGAATTCGAGCTATGACCTGATCGATCTCAAACGGTTGTTTCGACATGTTTTGATAGTGCGGGTGTATTATGGAAGCCGATAGTCCATCGAACCATAATGCTCACATTACAAGGCAAAGTTATTTTAGGAATCGACCCTGCGATCGCAACGATCGGATATGGTGCAATTCAAGATGATCATGTCATCGATTACGGCGTAATTAAGACCGCCTCGACTTCGCTCATTTACGATCGCTTAAAGCAGATTCACGACGACATTCGCGAACTGTGTGAGTTGATCAAACCCGATGCAGTCGCTTTAGAAATGCCGTTTTTTACGCGTGAGACAACCTCTGCAAATAAGGTACTGCGCGCCTTAGGAGTGATTGAACTTGCTTTGGGAGAATATGGGCTAAATGAGCCAATTTTTTTACATCAATCGCAAGTGAAGGCTTCCGTTGCCAAATATGGCGCACAGAAATCAGAGATGCAGCAAGCGGTGATGATGATTTTTGGGTTATCTGAAATTCCTAAGCCAGATGATGCAGCAGATGGCTTAGCGATCGCGTTTGCTGCCCAATCGGGTGCGCGGGCAAATGTGAAATAGCTGCACAAAGGTCGAGGTTTCAATGGTATGCCTTTAGCAAAGTCGCAATTAGACAACGATTATTTGAGCAACTGCGAAATAATTTTACTAGCAGCTTGCTGAGTTTCTTTGAGTAAGCGCGGATCGACACTTTTATCACTCGGCGAATGGTAGTTTGGGTCTTTGCCTCGGAAAAAGAACAAGGTTGGAACTGCTTTTGCCTGAAAAGAAGCATGATCACTTCTGCCAAATCGACTCGATCTCACTTCTTCGCGCGTTGATTGCGTCGCTACCGCGCTTAAGGCTCCTGAACCATCAATCAATAAGCGATCGTTCACGCCAACCATGTCAAAATTGATCATTCCTTTCAAGCTCTTGAGCACCGCCGAGTCTAGTTGCTCGACAAACGCCTCTGAACCTTTCAGTCCATCTTCTTCGCCATCAAAGTTGATAAACCAAATTTGCTGCGCTTCAGTAGACTGAGCAAACTGACGTGCTAATGCCAAAATCACCGCAGTTCCAGAGGCATTATCATTGGCTCCGGGTGAGTTTTCTACTGAATCAAAATGTCCACCAATGATCAACTTGGGCTGCCTCACATCCGGCAAATGAGCAATGATATTCCGTCCGACTGCATTCGGGCGAGATTGCACATTCAGTGTTGCTTGTGCTTCAGTCGGTTGAGCGAGTAAGGGTGCACCATCTTTTCCAGAAATCGCGGCAGCAGGAATTGGAGAAGGTTGCATCAACATGCCGCGAACATTATCAGGTTGGTTATTCACAATCACAATCCCGATCGCGCCTGCTGCTGCTGCATGATCAATCTTCTGAGCAAATGTCAGCCCTCCACCCCGTCGAACCAGCGCGATCGCGCCTTTGACATTCACGGTTTGAAAGTCTTCAGATGTTCCATAATTTGGAACTATAACGAGCTTTCCAGAAGGATGACCCGATCGCGATCGCACCATTGCCCAAACTCGAATCGCAGTTCCATTGACGGTCAAATCAGAGCCGACATCTGCAAATTTCGGATAGCTGAAGGGTTGGATTTCAACTTGATAGCCTGCTTTGCGATACTCATTGACCAAAAATTCGCTAGCTCGTTCAGCAGCAGGCGATCCTGTGACCCGCGCTCCCATTTTGACTAAAGCTTGTACATCCGCAGTGAGTAAATCCGTTGCAAAATTTGGACTTCTCAAACTGAGGGAAAGCACGATCGTGAAAATTGCGATCGCAAGATTGAGCAAGGTGCGTCGCGACCTGAAAAGCATAGATACCTTATGAAGTTTGCGGAGTGGAGAGTGGGGGATGGGGGAGATCAGGCTCAGATTGCTGCTCCCTATCTCCCCAGCAGAGCTATTGCGCTGAACCACTGGGTTGCAGTCTAGCAAATCGATCTCTCATTTCAGAAGCACCAATTTGACGAACTTGGCGAGCAATCAGTGCATTAATTCCAGCAATGAAACTGAGTTGACCTAGCAGCGCGCTCAAAACTGCGAGGGGGGATACAACCTCGGGAGATACACTCCAAAGAAAAGGCGATGTGAGGAGCACAATGTCTCTAAGCGGGATCGAAATTAATCCTCTAGAAGAGAGGAGCGCAGCGAATGCAGGCGGAATCAAGAGCAAGATGGTAATCAACGCGATCGCAATAAAATTCCGTTTGGACGTTTTCTGAATGACCAGCCATTGCATGATTGCAGCATAAAGTGCAATCGTTATGAGGCTCATCAAGACCAAGATTGCGCTAAGTTGTGTGCCATGCCAGATTCGCTCCTGCCCAAATACAGAGATACCAAGCCAAAGAATTCCAGCGATCGCTAAATTCACCATCATTGCAAGTCCGGCTGGGCTGTGGTCATGAAACAACAGATCTTTCAAAAGTGACGATCGCGGCGATTGAGTGTGACGGTATCGCGCCCAATCCATGACCGTCTGACGTTGGGGGGAGAGAATTGCAGCCAAAGGTAGAAAAATCAGCAGATTCAGGACAATTGGGAGCAAGACGGTTCCGAATGCTTGGGGTGCATCAGTGCCCTTACTCACATACGTTTGAAAGCTCAGACCTAGCACTAAGCTTTGCAGATAAAAGACTAATCCATAGCTTTGACGCTTGTGCAAAATTGTGGTGCTAGGTTGATGGAAACATCGCGCTAAGCCTTGCCACACCCATCCATTGAGAATCGCAATATTCAAAAGCGTAAACAGATGTGCGATCGCTGTATTGTTGCTAATTGGTAAGCTAAACCAAAACCAACTTGAATCAGGAGAAGTGATATATAAAATTGGCGCTGTTAGTAAGGTTTTCCAGACCGTTTCTGAATTCCACATGATGTATCCTGGAACAAAAATAGCTCCAACCATCAACACATAGAAGATGGTTACACCTAGCGCCTGAGCAGATCGCTTGAGAGTCGATTTACTAAAAAAGCCAAAGAGCAAAGTAAAGCTAAAAATCAGATATGAGCCTGCTGCTAGCATCATGTAGAAACTGGGCAAAAAGCTGAGATTTCCCGCTCTTGATGTGACAAAAATATGTAAAGGCAGGAGAGATGCGATCGCACAATACACCAAAATCGGAACACCCAAGATTTTACCGAGTAAAATGCTTGATGCAGAGCGTGGACTTAATCGCACAAAATCAAGCGTGCCTTGACGTTCCTCATTTTGCAAATCGCTGAGTAAAAAATACGTTCCTGAAAGCATTAAGACAAAGGGAATACAGGTATGCAACGCTTGTGCAAAGTGCTGCCACCACAGCATCCAATCAATCGCGAAAGTCTTGGCAGAAACATTCTCGGTGCAACCTTGAATAAACTCACCGCCGACCATGTGCCCACAGTAGGGATTATATTGATAGGCTTCTGGGGTTGGTAGTTGACCATAAAACCAGAGAAAGACGAGCACTTGAGCCACGATCGAGAGTGCGCCCACGATTAGAATATTGCGCCAAGTCAGTCGCCCTTTCAGTTCTCGTAAAAGTTGGGGGTTGAGATTACCAATTTGATCCAGCATAGTCATGATGCCTGTTGATGTCCAAGTTTGAGAAAAATCGTTTCGAGGTCTTCCTGTGTGCAGTGAAACTCGGTCAGCGGAATTCCGGCTTGAATCAGCGATCGTAGTAAGTCAGCACTATCCTCCTGATTTCCAGAAAACGCGACTTTGAGTTGAGTCTCTGAGACAGGTTCAACAGATTGAATGAAGGGTGAATGTTTAAGTTCTCGTGTGAGATCATCTAATGATCCTAAAGTTGAGAGCAGAATTTGCTGCTGACTCAGACGAGCATATAAATCTTGAAGCGATGCACTCTCCACAAGATAACCTAATTCCATCATGCCGATCGACGTACACAGTTCTGCTAGATCGCTCAACACATGTGAGGAAATCAGAATCGTCATGCCTGCGGATTGTAAGGTTTTAATAATTTCTCGAAACTGCATTCGAGCGATGGGATCAAGCCCTGAAACTGGCTCGTCTAGAAGTAAAATCATCGGCTCATGCAAGACGGTTCGCGCCAAGCCTAAGCGCTGTTTCATCCCCCGTGAGAGCGTTGAGATCGGAGCCTTGTGCTTGTGAGTCAGTTGAACGAGTTCGAGCACTTCGTAGAGTCTTCGGGAGCGTCGCGGTTCACGCAGTCGATATAGCCGTGCAAAATAATCTAAATAATCCCAGACATTCAGGTCGTCATAGAGCGGAAAGTCGTCGGGAAGATAACCGAGATAGCGCTTAATCTCAGCAGTGTTATGGCGATCGTAGCGCTGACCGTTGAAATGAATTTCGCCGATCGTGGGTTCTTCGATCAGCGCCAGCATCCGAATTAAGGTGGTCTTTCCGGCTCCGTTCGGTCCGATTAATCCGTAGACATCGCCGCTCGCAATGTCGAGATGGACATCACTCACGACGGGACGACGATCGAATCGTTTCGTTAAAGATTGTGTAGAAATTGCCAGCGATCGCTGAATCGGCGCAGAGAGTTGCGGACTTGCCATACGTCAACGTAAGTCATTTGAACGATAGCTTAACCTCAGAATTTTCAGATGCGGAATTTCTTTACAAAAAACGGGAGCATAATTATGCTCCCGTTAATTTTAAATCAGAAGAATTTGTCTATTTGCTAATAAATTCTTTAACACAACCCTGAACAATCATGTCCATCTCCGCAGGTGCAGGTTTGCCAGCGCCTAAATCCGCATCAATTTTCGCAAACTGCTCAAAGGTATACTGTTCTTGAAGGGCTTCGATGCTGCAAGCGCAAATTTGTTGCATAACTTCAGCCGGAATTCCTTTGCTGCTGCCTTGTTCAGTACAAGTGCTCGTGAAAGCTGCGACTGTTTCAGCCGGATAAGCCGTTGCATTTTCCGCGTTTGCCTTGTGCATCGGTGCAAATGATGCGGTCATCAAGCCTAGAGCAATCACGAAGCGAGAGAGAGATTGGGAAGCGCGCATAGTTTTGAGATTGAGTAAAGATATTTCCGCATCGTCAATGCGGTGACCTTAAGATTCCCAAATCGCAAATGCGCTGACCTTGAGACTCTCGATATTCCAGCAGAAGCTTAATAAATCGCTTGCCTGTATGAACTTTTGATAGAGTTTTTGGGGTGCGAATCGGCGGCTGAGGCTTACTACACGATCGCGTGAATATGCCAAGATGAAGACAGTGTTTACCAGAGTTTGCCGGATGTCTTTGACTGAGTTTGATGCGACGCTACAACGCTTGGGACAAGTCCGTTTCGCGCTCTTACGGCTGCATAAAGCCCTATTGGATGGAGAGCGGATGGGCTATGAGCAAGAACATGGACGAGTCACGAATACTGAGTTTTTTCGCTTAGTGTTGGAAGACCAGCGGTTTGCTTGGTTACGACCGATTTCGCAGTTCATTGTGCAGATTGATGAAGCTTTGGATGCGAAAGAACCGATCACGATGGAGCAAGCAAGCGAATTGTTAGCGCAGACAAAACAGCTTCTTCGTCCCGCTGTAACGGGATCGAACCTTGAGCAGAAGTATGACCAAGCGATTCAACGTGATCCCGATATTGCATTTCTACATGCAGAAATGATGAATATGTTGGTCGGTAACTAATGCTACTTTTGTCTTAGCGATCGTGTAGCTGAAGCTGGGTAAACTGAGTCGCCTTCTCAGTTCTTGCCTCAGTTATCTATGCTTTTACACGATCGCTTAAAACAGTTCTGGGGCTATTCTGAATTTCGTCCGCCTCAAGGTGAGATTGTTCAAACAATCTTGAACAATCAAGATGCGATGATTGTTCTCCCGACAGGCGGGGGTAAATCTCTATGTTTTCAACTGCCAGCAGTGATGCGATCTGGATTAACGATCGTGGTATCTCCTCTCGTCGCTTTAATGGAGAATCAAGTTCAAGATTTGCAACAGCGCCGAATTCCAGCCGCATTGATACATAGTGAACTTCCAGCCGCAGAGCGTAAGCGGATTTTGAGCACGATCGCACGTTACCGTTTGCTTTATCTTTCTCCTGAAACGTTACTCAGCGCATCTGTTTGGCAACGATTGCTCGAAGTTAAAATTAACACGCTAATTGTTGATGAAGCGCATTGTTTAACCCAGTGGGGTGAGACATTTCGACCCGTTTACTATCGGCTTGGGGCGGTTCGAGCAGCCTTATCACACAATCGCGATCGTATTGCGATCGCAGCTTTCACTGCCACTGCGAATTCCTTAGCTCAAGCAACGATTGAACGAATTTTACAACTTGAAAAGCCGCAAATCTTCCGGCTCAGTCCGTATCGAGCAAATTTGAATCTGCAAATTCAATCGGTTTCGACTCCGCGACAGCGCAGACAGAAATTACTAGCCGTGATCAATTCGCAGATGGGATCGGGTTTAGTTTATGTGCGATCGCGAAGCGAAAGTGAGGAGCTTGCAGAATGGCTCACACAACAAGGGCATCGAACCGGGGCATATCATGCTGGATTGAAATCCATCGATCGCCGATGCATTGAACAGGATTGGATCAGCGATCGCTTAAGGTTCGTCATTTGTACCTGTGCATTTGGCATGGGCATTGACAAAGCTGAAACTCGTTGGGTGGTGCATTATCATGCGCCGTTTCTGATGAGTGAGTATGTGCAAGAAATTGGGCGGGCAGGGAGAGATGGAAAAAAAGCGACAGCAGTTCTCCTCAAAAGCAGCTGGCTTGATTCAGAGGATCGCCAACGTTGGCAATTCTTTGCAACTCAAGAGCAAAATCAAATTCAGAAGGCTCAAACGTTAATTCAAAAGCTTCCGCAGCAGGGCAATGTCGATCAGGTGTCGAGAGAGTTCAAAGGAGCCGCGATCGCACTTTCTCTGCTTTACAGTGCTCAGCAGTTAGTTTGGACTGATCCATTTCACTATCAAATTCAATCGAGGCGAAGGCTAGCACAGGCTTCAAGCCTCAATTCTACTCAGTCGATGCAGAACTATCTGAAGACAAAGGACTGTCGATGGCAGTTTATTTTAAGGTCATTTGGCTTCGAGCAAGATGCTTTGAATTTTACTTGTGGTCACTGCGATCGCTGTCAACAAAATTAAGCGGTAATCTGTTTCAAGATTGCTAAAACCTTGTAAAGATCATTGCCAGGATTTAGCAGAGAATAGGTTGCAGAAAAACCGTAGGTTGGAGCTTCTTGCTGGAGCAATTTTACAAACAAAAACTCACCACCATTTGTCATCAAAGCATATCCGGGTTGCTCTGGTTGAGGTCGAGCAAGTAAATAAGATAATGCTTGTGGAATCGCAGCTTGCACTGAAAATCGTGATCGCTTAGACTCAACGACTAGAATCCAAAGCTGATTCCGAACAATCAACGTATCGATCCGCCAAATGAGCGCCATGCCATTGTCATCCGTTTCTTGAATTTCGATGCTGACTTCGGAATCGATCGTGAAAGGGAAGCGATAAAATCCAGCTTGATCCAAGAGTGGTGAGACCACGACCATTTTTACGGTTTCTTCGTTCAGAGACTGTACTTCGAGTTGACTGAGATAATTTTGCTGAGCGCGATCGAGCGCAGTTTGTTCTGCTGATGTGATTTCTGGGACAGAGGCTAACTTTGCCCTGAAGAAATCAGGGTCAGTTGACCGCACAACTCCGAAGCGATCGCGCAACTGTGCAAGACTAACTTCATTCGCGATCAGTGTGATCATACGATTCCTGCATCAACAATTATGCCGATTTTATCGCATTTGCAGGGGTTGGGCGTTGGGTGCGAACACATTGGTACGATCGAAATTCTCGATCGCAATCCGAACATAAGCAGAAATCCATTTGAAGTGGTTTGCAGTACTCAGAGGAATAGAGACTTTACTAAATAAAATGACAGCAAAAAGGTTTCCAGAAGGTAACATTCCTCCAAATCCTAGAACTGACTGTACTTTGTAAGGAAGTACAAACTGCATTTGAGCTGGAATATGAGGACTCCCGACTGCATCAGCAACATAAAACACATTAAATGCTTTGTTTGATGCTTTTGTGATTAAAGTGGGTGCAGTATCAATCACCGCACTTACTTCTAGTCCAAACTGCTGAATCAATTGCAAAATCATCGGCGCGCGGTAGACAAAATCTTCATCGATTAATGGAATGGCTTGATGTCCAGTCGATTCTTGACGATCGTTCCAGTACGGTTCATCGCCTGCTGTTGCAAGCAACGTCAAACACTTTGTCGCCCGCATCACAGAGCGGCCTTTCAAAATAGCTTGAGCTGCTTCTTGCAGGTCTGGACTTAAATCGCCGTATGGATGTGTTTTGAAAAATCGAACTAGAGTGCAAGCACTTTCGCCAGTTCGCGGATCTACTAGATTTTCATACAGATATCGAACGATACGATTTGCGGTTTCTTCCATACTGTGCGATCGTTCTTCCATGTTGCGAAGTTTAATCGCACAGTGATTCATATCTTCCTTCGTGAAAGCTGCTAGATTGTACATCGAAGGTTACCTACTCAATAACTGTCTAACTTTGGTCTGTATTTTTTCATACTTCAAAGTTGTGTAAGCTATTGCCGGATACTTTTCAGATGGATTTTCACACAGCTAACAAGTGAAGAGAATCTATCGAATGTTCCATCGCCGCCGCCAGTTTGAGGTTGATTCGCTCTGGTTGGATTGCTGTTCTTTTGCATGTCGCTCTAAGATTGCTTCGGCTGAATCTTGTAAAGTGCGATCGCGATAGGGCACAGCGGCGCGGGTATTTAAATGCTCTTGTTCCATTTGCGATAGAGGATGCAAGGTTTCGGCTGTCCAAGCCGCGATCGTGCCTTGTGACCATTCATGCGGTAAATGCATTTCACCAAGTGGAATCGTACCAATTTTTAAGCCTGATGCGATTAAGGCAGTGCGTACCGATGCCGATCGGGAATAGGTTGCAAGCTTCCCCGTTGGGGCTAAAGCGCGCGCAACGAGTTGGAAAAACTCGATCGTCCAAAGTTGTGGACATTTGCGGGGAGAAAATGGATCAAAAAAAATCGCGTCTGCTTGAAAATCAGAGAGGTGCTGAATCGTTTGTCTTGCATCTCCAATCAGTAATTTTGCTTTGATATCATTTTGGATACATTCATGGTTATGTGCTAATTGTTTGAGAATTGTTTGTACTTCAGGCGACCAGTATTCGAGTAGCTGGGGATGCGTTGCGCCAATGGGAACGGTTGCATCTCGTTCTAAAGCGTAGATTTCAATGATGCAGTTTGGATTGACTTTGTGAATGACTTCGATCGCTGCTGCTGTGTTGTAGCCTAGTCCGTAGCAGACATCTAAGAGTTTGACGGTGGATTGTTCTGCTGTTTTATGAAGCTCGATCGCATCTGAGAATTTCTGAAATGCTTCTGTTTTTGCACCTTGATAGCTATGAAATGCTTCGCCAAATTCTTCTGAGAAGAAGGTAAATGAGCCATCTTGAGTCAATTGCGGAATCCAGGCATCCATGAGACTTTCAGAAATTGTAGACTAGATTCTAGCATCTGTAAGTGAGAGGTTGAATGGTGTTTAAGGTTGTGACTCGAAATGTCGATCGAGACTTCGATCGCTGGATTGATGCGCTGGACTTTGCCAAGTCGCTGATGCCAGACTGCAAGTGGTTTCAGGATGTGCGGATTTTTGAGAAAGGGAATTTAGTCTGGGTCTATAGTCGATCGCATAAATTTCCGCAGTTTGTGGGAGCAGGAGTCTACGATCGTTTAGCTAAACGATTTTTGATTGAGACTCTAGAATCCGAGAATGCTCTAGAAGCTGCTGAAGATGAGGATGTTTCTACCTAAGAATTTATAGGATTTTAGCGTGGGTATAGGTGGCTTTAGACCCTCAAAAATCTGAATTCAATAAAAAAGCCGGATTTGAAACAAACAAATCCAGCTCATCTTAAATTGCACTTACGATTAATTACCGAACATGCGGAGACTGATAATAGATCTTGGAGCCATTATCTGCTACAAAATGACAAGCTAGATAAGACTTAAAGAAGCTTTTCCAAATCGGCTCACTTGACTTGCGGTAGTAACTTCCTAGCAAAGGCTTAATTGCTTCTGTTGCTTCTTGGAGCTTATAGTGCGGCATGTTTGAAAAGATGTGATGAGCTACATGCGTGCCAATGTCATGATGAATTGGGTTAAAGATGCCATAGTCTCTATCGATCGTGGATAAAGCACCTTTCAAGAAGTACCAATCATCACCCCGATACCAAGGAATATCATCTTCAGTGTGATGTAAGAAGGTAACTAAATCTAACCACATCACAAACACTACATATCCACCAAGATAGTACTTCAGCAAAAACAAGAAGCCAAACTGGAATGTTAATGCTGCAAGAAAACCAATCATTGCTAGCCAGCAAATTGTACTGACAATGATGTCATTGCGTTCCGAAGGCTTAAACAAGGGGCTATCCGGCATGAAGTGAGAGCCTTGTTTGCCAGGCGAGCGACGAAACAAGTACAACGGATATGCAATCAACGGCAAGTAGAACCGCATCAGCTTTTCTAGAAATCCCATTTCTGCATACTTCGATTCGGTCACAGGATACCAGCTTTCATCTGTGTCGATGTTGCCTGTATTCGAGTGGTGCGTCCGATGGCTGATTCTCCAACCATGAAATGGGACAAGAATCGGAGAATGCGACAAATGTCCAATGAGATTATTCAACCATTTGTGCTTGGAAAATGACCCATGTCCACAGTCATGTCCAACTACAAATAATGCCCAGAACATTGTGCCCTGAGCAAACCAAAAGATGGGGAAGAATAACCAAGAATCGAGATATGCTGCGATCGCAATCAGCCCTGCAATGATTCCAATGTCGAGGAAAAAGTAGGACAGCGATCGCGCTGTTGAAGGTTCAAAACAATGGTCTGGAATCGCGTCTCTTACGTCTTTTAGAGTGAATGGAAGGTCTTGAGACCGCGTAGCCGGAGTCTTGATTGAGAAAGCATCAGATGGACTGGGGTAAACTTGCACGATTTCTTTTTACGAAACAATAGTAGGTAGCTCGGCTATTTTACAGCCTTGTCGGGGGATATGTAACGGTATGTTTCGCAAATTAAGTGAGATTTCTTCCTCGGTATAGACAGATTTGACGTGAGCAATCCCTGAACAAATTGTCACGAATAAGACTCCACCCAATTACTTGGAACTAGGTGGAGTCAAAATTCAGCGATCGCCAAATTTAACTTTGAACTTAAGTTTGAGGTACTTTCGCCAAAGTCAACGGCACATCAGACTTCACGCCCGGCGCATAAACCTGCGCGACATAGTCTGCAATCATCCGATGCGTGTTGAATGCAGGGCAATTCGTCTTAATCGATGCTTTCATCATCTGCACCCAACCATGTGGAACCCCATTCTCATCCTGCTCGTAGTAGAGCGGAATGATTTGATTTTCCAACAGATCATAGAGTGAGTCAGAATCGATCTTATCTTGGAGAACTTGATCGCTCGTGTGAGCATCTTCTCCGATCGCCCAACCGTTCAAGGCTTTACCATTGGCATCGGTCAAGTAGCCTTCACACCACCAACCATCGAGAACGCTGCAATTTAGACCGCCATTAAAGCAGACCTTTTGACCACTCGTTCCAGAAGCTTCTAACGGACGACGCGGATTGTTAAGCCAAACATCTACACCCTGGACTAATTTCCGAGCGGTGTGCATGTCATAGTCTTCGATGAAAGCAACGCGATCGCGAACATTCTGATGAGTCTTACACCATTCCATGATTCGCTGAATGATTCGCTTGCCTTCTTCATCAGCCGGGTGAGCTTTACCCGAGAAAATGATCTGAACGGGCTTCTCATCGTTGCTAAAGATTTGTAGCGCCTTTTCTACATTTCTGAGCAGCAAATCACCCCGCTTGTAAGGACTGAAGCGCCGCGCAAACCCGATCGTGAGAATCTTCGGATCAAGTAAATGCTGCGTTGCTTCGACTTGGCTCCAATCTTCGCCTCGGTTCTGCCGTGAATTTCTCACTTTCTGGCGCGTATGAGCGACGAGACGCTCTTTGAGGATTTGATGTCTCCACCAAATTTCTTCATCGGGCGCATTGTCGATCTTTGCCCAAGTTTGGGGATCAAGTACTTTCGTTGTCCAATCTTCGCCCAAGTACTGGTTGTACAAGTCTGCCATCATTGCAGAAGTCCAGGTTCCAGCATGAACGCCATTGGTGATGTAGCCGATCGGAACATTGTCTTCGCTCTTTTCTGGGTAAAGCACTGTCCACATTTTGCGGGAAACGTCGCCATGCAATTCGCTGACTCCGTTTGCCGATCGACAAAGCCGCAAGGCTAAAACAGTCATGCCAAACGGTTCCCAAGGATCGCCTAAGCGACGTGCGCCCAAGGCAAGGAATTGTTCACGAGACAGTCCTAATTCTCCCCAGTATTTTGCGAAGAAAGAATCCATCAAGTCGGCGGAGAAGACATCGTGCCCCGCTGGAACGGGCGTGTGCGTTGTGAAAACGCAGCGATCGCGCACGCCTTTCTCAATGTCGTAGAAGGATTTTCCAGTTTTCAGGATTTCCTGACGACAGACTTCTAGTAGACAGAACGCCGCGTGACCTTCATTCAAGTGATAAACCGCAGGCTCGATCCCCACAGTTTTTAACGCCCGAACGCCCCCAATGCCCAGAATAACTTCTTGAGCGATCCGGGTTTCTTGGTTGCCACCGTACAAGTGCCCAGTCAGCCAGCGATCGATGGGATCGTTATCTTCTCGATCGGTATCCATCAAGAACAAGCTGACTCGTCCAACTTGCGCTTTCCAAATTTGTACTTTCACATGGCGATGCCGGACGAGAACTTCAAACACTAAAGGCTGGTCGTTCTCATCTTTCAGCAATTGCAGCGGTAACCGCTCGAAAGGATTGTTGATGTAGTAATCTTCCTGCCAGCCACTTTGATTGAGCTTTTGACGGAAGTAACCTTGACGGTAAAGTAAGCCGACGGCAACCAGCGGAACCCCTAAATCTGAAGCAGATTTCAAGTGATCCCCAGCGAGAATTCCCAGACCACCGGAATAGATTTGGAGCGATTCGTGTAAGCCGAACTCTGCACAGAAATAAGCGATCGGGTTCTGAGCCGTAATTTGTGGAGCGACGCGGCTTGACCAAGTATCACTCGATGCCATGTATTGCGTGAACTGCTCTGACAATTTCTTCAGCCGTGCCATGTAGTTTGGCTCAACCGTCAATTGGGTCAAGCGATCGAAACTCACGGTTTCGAGCAGCACGATGGGATTATGTCCACAGCGCTCCCATTCGTCGGGATTGATCGACTGGAACAGCGAAATCATATCTGGAGTCCAGCACCACCAGTAGTTGTATGCGATTTCCGCCAAAGGCTTCAAGGCTTGGGGTAAACGCGCACTCAGTCTGTCAGCCGGATTGACAGTTGAAGTATAAGTCATAGATTTGAAGATCTCTTTGCTTTCTTAGAACGATAGGAATCGAAGTTCTGGGGCGTTTTTGCAGCTTAATCTGGGTTCCCAGAAGCTTCGTATGTGTTCCTGGGCAGCGCGAAGTTACGCACTGTGAAACGGCGATCGTGTGTTTTGGATTGTACCCCGTTGAACATCAGACCTGGCTTATCGTTTTGTAGCATTATTTATCGGGATGCAACGACGAATTACAGATTGTCTTCAGGCTCTGGTGCAGATGGCGGCGCTTGACGCTCTAGATACAAATCAATAAAGTCTTCGGCTGCGGTGGTGTTAAGCTCTCGCAAGGCTTTAATCACATGCGTCACAGCTTCGGCAAGGGGATCACTGATCTCGTTGACCCACTGATGAACAGTCGATCGATTGATCCCCATCGTGACCGCCAATCGGTTTTGGCTAATCCCGTAGGTTGAGAGTACTTGTCTTAGTGCCTTTCCTGCTTTTCCCATGTTGCAGATCTTGGCAAAGCCAATCGCGTTCGTAAATGGTTGTAGTAACCAACATGCGTTGATTACATAGTCTCTCGTGACGAGATTGATACTACGTTAGGTTTCTGTACTGTTGTGAAGAATTGTTATGAATTAAAGACGGGGCGGGTCATCGAATGGATTTTGATAAATTTGGGGACGAAGTGCGAAATTTTGCCCTCAAAATCGTTAAATTTTATTGAATTCAAATCTTGACCTGTATTGAGAATGAAGATAAGGAGAAAAAGTAAAGGGCAGTTCAGAAAGCTGCCCTTTGTTGAAGATGAAAGCGAAATCGAAGTTTAATTTAAATCGAAACTTGTGCTGAACTGGGTTCAGCGATCGCTTCAACTTCCTGGGGCACAGGCTGGACTGCGGGCATTTCGCTCTGCATTTCTCGTTCTTGGAAGACTAAGCCTGTCAAATGGACGATCGATAATCCAAGCGCTGCTAACGAAATGACATAGCTGTGCAGCGTGTACATATGAGCCACGGTCAGGCTGCCGACACTTCCGCCTGTCAAAATCTCACGTAAGGTTGCACCAATGAATGGGATCGCTTCGATGGTTCCCAATTCGATTTTTAACCGCCAGAATCCGATCTGATTCCAGTTCAAAATCATCGCTGTCCAACTGAGTCCGATCGCACTTAAGGTAAAAAGAATTCCACTGACCCAAGCTGTCAGCCAACTGCGACGAAATCGCTCTCCCAAAAACATGACGAAAATCTGAATCAGACCGACTACAATCACAAGATTTCCAGACAGATTGTGTAGGGTGTGAACGAGCCAACCAAAAGGAATGGTCTGATCAATGGCTTGTAACGAGTCGTAAGCTGCACCCGCTGCAGGTTGGTAGTAAAACGCAATCAGAATTCCAGAGGTCGCAGCGAGAAGCGTTAACGTTACGATCGACACTGCAAGAATCGTGGATAACCGTCGCAGAATGAAGGCTGGAGTAAGCATGACGGAAATTCGTTAATATGTATAGTTCTGTTAACTAAATTGTAACGAAGTCTCTCAGAATCGGAAATGATTCTTAATGTATTTGATAAAAATTCCCCTCCACTGTCCAGAATTCAGTATTTTTCCATCGCAGCAACTCGGTCGGACGCGATAAAATCATTGCCTGAAGCTTTGGGACAGAACATTGCCTACTCTCGGTGTCAACATTGACCATATCGCGACCATTCGCCAAGCCCGCCGTACTGTCGAACCCGATCCCGTCGCAGCGGCAGTTTTAGCAGAACTTGCAGGTGCAGATGGCATTACCGTCCATTTGCGAGAAGATCGCCGTCACATTCAGGATCACGATGTCCGTCTGCTCCGCCAAACCGTGCGAACGCATTTGAATTTAGAAATGGCAGCTACCGATGAAATGGTGGCGATCGCGCTCGATATCAAGCCCGACTACGTGACCCTCGTTCCCGAAAAACGTGAGGAAGTGACGACTGAAGGCGGACTCGATATCGCGGGGCAACTGAACCGGATGACGGATGTTGTGAGTGCCTTACAAAGTTCTGGCATTCCAGTCAGTTTATTTATCGATGCGGAACACGACCAAATTGATGCTGCGGCTGAAACTGGGGCGAAATTTATCGAATTGCATACCGGACAATATGCCGGGTCTTACTCAGAAGAGGGACAGGCGAAGGAATTGGAGATTTTGGCTCAGGGATGTGAAATCGCGATCGCTGCCGGATTGCGGATTAATGCGGGACATGGATTGACCTATTGGAACGTTTACCCGATCGCGCGACTCCCTGGCATGGAAGAATTGAATATTGGACACACGATCATTAGTCGAGCCGTTCTCGTTGGATTGGAACGAGCGGTGAGAGAAATGAAACAAGCAATTCGCGGGCAACTTTAACGCCTGTCCTGACCCTTTTGAACTTAAGAACAGACCATCATGACAACCTACTATTACGTTTTAGCCAGCCAAAAATTCCTGTTACAAGAAGAACCGATCGAAGAAGTTCTCAAAGAACGGTATCGCGACTATGCAGAAAAGAACCGAGAAATTGATTTCTGGGTGATCAAAGAACCCGCGTTTCTTGAAGCACCAGAAATGGCAGAAAACAAAGCAAAATGTCCTCGTCCGGCAGTCGCGATCGTCTCGACCAAGAAACAATTTATTACATGGCTCAAGCTGCGACTAGAATATGTCATCACTGGAGAGTTCCAGCAATCGGAAACCATTCCCGAACCCCTGGCATCTCTTGAACCTGTCCCTTAAACCCGGAAATTTCTATGCCCCAGATGCCCTTTCAAACTGTTTTTAAAGCGATCGCCGGAATGACACTTGTATTGAATGTGATTCCGCCTGCTTCTGCCCAACTTGCAAATTGCCAAGCGCCGCGATCAAATGAGCCTCTTCTTCTGGTTGTGACGCGTACTCCTGAAGCCCAAGCGCGCCTCCGAAGTGTAATTTCTCGGGATGCAGAAGTCTCAGTTTGTAATTACTTTGGCGAAACAGTGACGCGCATCGGGGGCTACCGAGATACGGATACAGCGAATTCTTGGGCAGGTTACCTCAACGAGACGGTTAAACTTCGGACGTTTGTAGCGCTACCCGCAGGTGGGCAAGTTGCCAGTCAGCCAGAAGTTCCAGTTCAAGCGATCGATCTCTCTAGAGAGCCTGTACGGACTGCAACGCTTTCTCCTGAGCCGATTAATCCCAATCCATCGGGTTACAATCCTCGGGCTTTGGAAGACGGATTTGCGGTGATTGTAAATCACTATAATCGCCCTGAAGTTGCTGCTCAAATGCAGCAAGTTTTGAATCGCAATATTGGTCTCGTTTCGTTTGAGCAGCGTCCATTTCTGCTAGCTGTCCACACGCGCGATCGCGGTAGTGCTGATCGCATTATGCAAATTCTCAACGATCGCGGATTTGCCGCCATGCTCGTGAGCGGTCGCCGCTTAACCTTGCTGACTCCAGTCGTACAGACAGATTCTGCGATCGGGGGACGATAAGTAGATCAAGCCGTATTTGCTTACGGCTTTTTGATCGCGGCTAAAACAAACGCGATCGCGGCTTCTGTGTGCTTTTCAACCTTCTCAGGACTTAAGCGATCGACATCTGGCGTTAAATGCTGCCAATTTTCTTGCACTGTGAAGTAGAAAATGCAAACGCCTAGAATGTGAGTCAACATCAACATTGGATCATCAACAGGGCGAAAATCACCGGATTCGATGCCTCGTTCTAGAACTTTGATCACGCGTTCAAATATGCCTGACCAGTTTCCTTGCTTGAAATAAAGTCCTTGATTTTGGCTTGCTTCTTGAAACCACAGCATTTGTCGATAAGGATTGCGAAATTCGTTTGCGATCGCGACTCGAATAATAAAAGTAATCGCATCTTCAGGCGATAAATGATCGAGTTCTAACTGTTCTACAAACTGCTGATTTTCTTCCATGGGGCGCTGTAGAACGGCGCGATAAAGTCCTTCTTTATTTTCAAAATAGTAATGAATCATCGCGGTCGTAATCTTGGCTTGTTTTGCGATTGCGCTAATTCTTGCTCCTTTCAATCCATGCCGAGAAAACTCAATTTCTGCTGCATCTAGAATTTGCTTTTGAGTGATTTCTGCATCTCGAAATTGCCGTTTTTGAGATTGTGCCATCTATCACTCCTGCCATGATTCAGGAAATTGTGCTTCTAAATCTTGGCGACCATGCAGAATTCTAACCACTTCAACTAATTCATCCGTAACGATGTAGAGAACGATGTAATCGTTCAGTAAAACGCCTCGTAAATTGGGCGCGAGATATCCATAGCTTTTCCCGATATTTGGAAAGCTAACAATATTGCGACATTTTCGCTCAAATTCGTCTACGAATTTCTCACCAGCGTCAATGCTACGTTCAAGGAAATAATCCAAAATGCGGTTAAGGTCTCGACTCGCAGCAGGAGCAATCTGATAGCGGCGAGTCATTCTCTTGTACCACGAGCTTTAGCGATTTTGTCTCTCAGTTGCGCGATCACAACTTCGCCATCAACGCCTTCGCCTCTGTGCAGTTCTGCGAGTCCAACTTGGACATCTTCACGTGCATCTTTAAGCCATCGATCATACTGTTCTCTCTTCTCTAACAGCTTAAATGCAGCATCAACTACCTCATCGGCATTCTTATACTGTCCAGATTCAACTCTCGCTTGAATAAATTCTTGCTGTTCAGAGTTCAATGCCATGGCCATCATCTCGACTTACACTTTCTCATCATGATACAGCGATCATTAGTTGACTTTTCTAGACCGGATTTCTAAACTAACTAAAAAATTAATTAATTAAAATCTTATGAACATGCTGCAAGGATCGCCTTGGTTGCTGGCTCATCGATCGATGCTGAAGTCAAATCAGCCGAAAAAGGTATCGCTGTACGGTCGGGATTATGTCCTCTGGCAAGACTACAAAGGCGAAATTCATGCCTTGTCCAATGCTTGCCCAACATGGGTGCAATGCTGTCTGAAGGCTGGTGCGTGGCGAAATCTGATGGCAGTAGTACGATTGCTTGTCCTTTTCATGCACTGGAATTTGATCAGACTGGCTCAATGGTGCTACCAGGTTCTAATAAAGCAACGAAATCATGGTTAAAACCGCTGGAATTGATCATTCAGGGAGATTTGATTTGGTCTTATGGCGGAGTGGAGCCGAAAATGCCAATTCCAAATGTCTTGAATGAGTTTGCAGCAAAGTATGAATTTGCTGGAGTTGCAGGAGAGTGCAGTGTCAAAACAGATTTACTCAGCATGTTGTTAAACATGCACGATTACAACCATCAAAATGGAACGCATCGACCTTTATTTGAGATTGAACGGATTGACTTTAAGCGGTTCATTGATCAACGCTTGCATTCTCATGCGTACTATGACATGCCAAGAGCTCAACCCAAGTGGCAAGACCTTCTCAAAAATCCTGCGTTACTCGAAATGCCAAAAGTCATTCGGGCACATTTAGAAAACTACTTTCCAGCGATCGTGATCTTTCATGGTGAAGCACCCATCGGAACCATGAAACAGTGTCATATCTTTGTGCCTGAATTTGAGATGCACACACGAACTTATGTCTTAGCTTATGGCAGATTCAAAAATCCTGTGTTTCGATTGTTGAAAAACAATGTTCTGAAATTCGCTGCAACCGTTGTCGAACAAGATGCAGATATTTTGGGCAAACTCTACGCTGACAGTCCGCAACATATCAAACTCAACAATGAAGTTGGTATGGACTGGGTAAGACGCAATTTTGCCAACTTTTCAGAGATGACAAATTCCAGATCTTAGCTGCTAAAACGGAAATGGAACGATCAATTTTGCATGGTTCCCGGATCAAAAGTCGATCTCTCAGCCCTAAGTCTAAGATCTGAAAATCTTTACAAAACTTTACAATTAATTTGATTTTCCCCACGCTCTCCACAGACAATCCACAAGTTTTCAAGTTCTTTTCCACACTTTTTCCACACCAAACTGAAAGTTTTCCACAGGAGATCGAGCTAAGATCGGCATTTTTCGGCGAACTGTGGATAAGTCATCGAATCCGGCGAACTGGGCTGAAAATCGCTCAATTTTGTGAAGCCATGTAACGAAAAAATGGCTGAAACACCGATTCTGCCGTTCAGTAACTTTGATCTAACCGACGAGCTTAACTTTTCTTGATGTTGATCTTCTTGCAGCGATCGCGCAGAATGTAGCGACTAACCGAAGAGCGCACAGCCGCACCGAAACACACGATTTCCACAACGCACATTTGAGAGGGGAAATCAAGCAGGGGGTCGGACTGGCGTAAGTTTCTGATGCAAATTTTCAGAAAAACGGATAGTTTCTTCACTCGTTTCACTTCTTGAGGTTTGATATGGATAGCAACATTAGTCTTTTCGTTGAAATTCCTGAAGCTCTGCATCAATCGTTTCAAACCTTTCTTGATACCCGTCCTGACTGGGATCAAGATCGGGTGATGTCGGCGGCATTGTCATTGTTCTTGTTGCAAAACCGTCCTGCAAACGAGCGTCAGAACGATCGACAAACCGCACGGATCTATCTCGATTCGATTTTCAAGCGTCCGGTTGAGCAACTCTAGTTCAATCTTTCAGTTTCGTGTTTTCAGCTTTTAACCTTGTTTGCCTTAGCCATGCCTTATCAGATTTCTGCCACAAAACTCCAGGCATATAGTCGCTGTCCTTATGCGTACTATTTGCGGTACGAGCGACGACTGACGAGTAACGATTTTTTCGGTTCAGCCGCATTGGGAACAGCGTTGCATCAAGCCTTAGCAATGGTTCATCGGGATTGGCACTACCACGATTCAGTCCCGGATCAAGCATGGGTGCTACGCTGTTGGGATGAAGCCTCCGAAGGCTTAACGACCAATCAGTTTGAAGATGGTCGATCAATGTTGGAGAACTACTATGAGACGTTCATCCAAAATCAGCCTTCGTTGCGTAAACCATTAGCGGTTGAAGGACGAATTCAAGCTTTTCTGCAAGTAGAAAGTCTCGAGTTTTGCATTACGGGACGCTACGATCGCATTGACTATCTCGACGATGGTTTAGAGCTAATCGATTACAAGTCCAGCCGGGAGTTGAAAGTGCCGGAATCTGATGAAATGGATTTGCAGATCGGATTGTATTACCTGGCGTTGGAGCAGACCTACCACCAAAATCTGAAGTACTTAAGCTTATTGTTTCTGAGATCGGCTGAGAAGGTTCGCTTTAAGGCAACTGATCGCCACAAGAAGCAAGTACAGGCTGTGATTTCAGATTTAGCTGTGCGCCTGCGTCAAGACCAGACGTGGGAACCAACACCCGGTAAACAATGCGATCGCTGTGCGTATTCTCGCTATTGTTCAGCTGTGAATCTTGATCCGGCTCCGTTGCCGACGACAGCTAGCGCATCTCCCGAATTGCAGCTAGCTCTCGGTCTGTAAGTTATTCCCTGTTGATGGTAGTTAGTACGATGAATCGCTTTATTACTTACGCTAGGAAGGCTACTAGCGCCCCGTTTCTCATTTCAATTTATCGAGATGATTGGACTTACAGTGGATATCGCGCGATCGCTTGGGCAAATGTTCGAGTTGTTCGGGCTGCTAAGGCGACCCGTCAAGTTACGCAGGATAAGATTACTGATCGTCCGAGAATTCGGAAGTTTAGTTAGAGCTATCAGGTGGCTGTTATTCAATGCCTCTACTGGTGTACATAGCAAATTTGCTAGGGTGCTCAGTGAGCAACAGCATCAATTTGTAGCTCGTATTGAACTGGGGTTGTACTTGTTGGTGCAACAATCAATTCATAGATTCCCGATCGCTGAATCTTTCCACTCCAGGTCGATTGGTTAGAGTTTTTAATGAGTGATGCTTCTGCTGAGAACATCCAAATTGCGATTTGACCCGCAGGTGCTTTTAGGCTTAGCTCAATAGTCTGCCCTTGTTTGAATTGCGATCGGTAAACTTTACCTACTCCCTGTTTGAGTGTTCCACTCATTTGAGATGAGATCAGTTCAGATTTAGCTTGCTTCGTCTGATCGAATGCGATCGCATACCAAACTTGTCCGAAAGTTCTTGGATTGAGCATCTTACCTTGCTGGTCAGGGAAAAGTGCGACAAACTGCGCATCGGTGAGTGTTTCAATAGCGCGATTGCTAAGGTTAACACTTCGCTTAGATTGCCAAGCATCATAGTTTACTCTCTTGTAAGTTCCCATCCCTCTACGAGCTTCTTTGCTGAGTAGCTCTAGTTGCTTGAGGAGTGCTTCTGAAGATTGAGAAGTTTCTTCGGTAAGTTGGGAAAGCAACTGCTGTGAAACGTTCAAGCGTTTAGAACGTTGCGCCACTGTTTCAGGTGGTGCTGAGTCGGCTTTTATTGCGATCGGAGGTGTGACGAGTTCAGGCTGTAAATTAGATAGGTGATTGATCAAGCGATATGCAGAAATTGCTGCTAGCCCGATCAACACAAAAGTAAAAACAATTGAAGCAATATCTTTCTGATCAGGTGTAAACAATGCTTGCATCACTTTTGCAGCAGAAGAATAGCGTTGATGATCAGACAACATTCGATCGAGAACTTTTACAATGCGCGGATCAACCGATTCCCAATCCTGCCATTCCCATTGTCCTGTCGCTTCATTATAGAGATCTTTGGGTTCGCATCCGGTTAAGAGCACGATTGCGATTACTGCTAAGTAGTAAAGATCCTGATCAAATGTTTCCGCAAAATGAGCTTGTGTAAATTCTGTCAAAATCAGCGAACCATCTTCACGCTGAATGATTGAATTGAGTGAAATACTACAGTGAGCAATTTTCAGACGGTACAGCGATCGCAAAATCGACAAGACTTGTTTCAAAAAACGCATCACTTCCGTTTCAGAAAAGATGCGCTGCTGTTCTAATAATTCTCGATACGAGCGTCCTTCAATATAATTTCGGATTAAATAGGCTCGATCAAAATCGACGATCGCATCTTGATATTGCGCCACATGCCGCAGGTTTAATTTGGTCAGAATCTCCTGAAGCTCATTCAAATCTGTCGTCGTTTCTTCTAAAACATAAAGCTTATTCGTCGTTTGATCGATCGCCAAATACACCCAGCCTACTGTTCCTAGGTAAAGCAACTTGAGAATGGAATAGCGATCGGCTAAAACAGATTCAATAGACAATGGTGTTCGCATCGCAAATCATCTTGTCCAGGATTGAAGCCTGGACAAATATCAGTATTTATGTACTAAACTAACACGGCTTTTTTAAAAAGCGATTATAAAAAAATTATGAAGCGGATCTGTTATTAAATAAAAACGCTGAGGCACTCTACAAATAAGGAAGTTACGTAACGATCTCAATGCCCTCGTGAGCGTGAATTGCTGTCCGAATACGATGACGAGATATTAGCGTAAGTTCTGTAACTTACATATCAGGTGGTCTTCTTACATGCGTCCTATTTCTTTGTCTGACTCCCGCCCCAAGATCAGCACGATGCCACGTCCCCAGACTGAGGCAACGGCTTATCTCAATCTGTACAAGCTATCGATCGAGAAAAAGCGTCTCCAGTGTGAACTGGATTCGATTGAACAACGTCGTCATCGTATTCAAAAGCGCCTGTCTTTCCTCGAAAGCCAAGTTGCTGAGATGCAGCAATCCGCTCAAGTGTCTACTCCCAAGTTGGTCTCTGTTGAGAAAAATTCTGCTCCCGATTCAGCTTTGAACATGCTGTTTCTTGAGTACTAAGGTTTGAAGTCTGAGATTTGCTGCTGCGCGATCGAATGGAAGATTCGATCGCGTTTTTTGCGTCACTATTCTAAATTTGAGACTCATTTCTATCGCGTTGACACAAGATCACTTCCAATTTTCTACTCTTTAAGTCGGACGCATCTTGATGAAGAGCTGAAAATAATTATTCAAAATTGGTAAAGAAACGACCGAACCTAAATAAGACTCAGTGAAGAAGAACAGAACTTACGTAAGTATCACTTCCTGCGTGTAATAAATTACTGATGTTCCACTTATCGTAAATCCTCGCTTCTGCTCATCGACTGATTCCTCAGTGATAACACGTATTTTGCGAGCGATTTTACAAACTGCTCAGAACTCAGACATTGACAAGTTCAACCTGCTTTTATTTGCCGTTTCTGCTTAGCCCGCTCATGTCTGATCGGGTGAGACAGCGCAAGTTGACCCCTATCCGGAAAATGCGATGTTTACAGCGAAAGCTAGTCAAACCTACCCAGCTTCTTCAATTTCAATCTCTCCCTCTGCCCACACTAAAAATCATTCCGTTGATCAACCTAGAGTTTCCCATGTCGAAGCAACTTACGCGCTCTCTTCAATTCAGCAGGGTATGTTGTTTCATCACCGATACGAACCGAATTCTGGCGTAGATATTGAACAAGTGGTTTGCAGGCTACAAGAGAATCTGGAGGTTGATCGCTTCGCCCGAGCATGGCAGCAACTAATCGATCGACATCCCATTCTCAGAACTCGCTTCGGTTGGAACGCACAAAATGAGCCGATCCAGCAAGTCCTAGCAGTCGATGAAATTACGATCCAGTACCACGATTGGCGATCGAACACAGCAGATCAGCAAATTCGGAAATTCAAAGCATTTCTACGCTGCGATCGCCAAAATGGATTTGATTTCTCTGGGTCATTGATGCGATTTGTGCTTTTCCAAACCGCCCCTGATGTGTATCAGTTCGTTTGGACATTCCATCACATTCTGTTAGATGGGCGATCGATCACTCAGATTCTGCAAGAAGTCTTTGCTCTGTACGATAATCCAGCACAACCGCTTCTTGCACGTCGCTCTTATCAAGATTACATTGAGCAGCTTCATCAGCAAGACTGGTCGCATTCCAAATCGTATTGGCAAGACTTGCTCAAGGGATTCACAACTCCGACTCCTTTACTGCATGCTCCATCACTGCATCAAACACAGACTCAATCTGGGCATGGAACTGCTCGATTGAACTGCTCGATCTCATTGACAGCACAACTGAAATCATTCGCTCAGCAACATCACATCACGCCAAATACTCTAGTTCAAGCTGCTTGGGCATTACTCTTACATCGCTATAGCAATGAAACATCTATTGTTTTTGGAGTAACAAGAGCTTGTCGCCGATCTTTACTGCCCGATGGCGACTCGATCATTGGATTAATGATGAATACGCTGCCTGTGCGTATAGAGATTACAGACGAAACAACGGTTTTACCTTGGCTACAAGCACTGCGATCGCAACATCTTGCTGTCCGTCCTCATGAAAATACACCTTTGTCTCTGGTGCAGGATTGGAGTGATGTCCCCCGTGGAACAGGATTGTTTGAAAGTATTGTCGTCTTTGAACATGAGAACTTTAACGATCGCCTGAAACAAGGTAAACACCGCTCCTTTAAGCTGATTGAACAACCTTCATTTCCATTAGTCTTAATTGCAAGTTTAGGAACAGCTTTAGAGTTACAGATTTCTTACGATCGAGCAAGATTTACCCCTGAGACGATCAAACGCATGTTAGATCATCTTCAGGTGCTCTTGCATGGAATGATTGCCAATCCGCAGCAATCCTTGTCAGATCTGCCGCTAATCACAGCGGCTGAACGCCATCAACTGTTGTTTGATTGGAATGCAACGGCTGCAGACTATCAAGCGCAGCAATGCTTACATCAACTTTTCGAGGCACAGGTTGAAAAAACACCCAATGCGATCGCAACAGTCTTTCGACAACAATCGCTAACTTATGCTGAGCTGAATCAGCAAGCAAATCAGATTGCCCACTATCTACGATCGCTAGGAGTCGGGGCTGGACAGTTTGTCGCAGTCTTTCTCGATCGCGGCTTGGAAATGATTCCTACGCTGCTTGGTATTCTCAAAGCTGGAGCTGCTTATATTCCATTAGAAACAAGTTTCCCACCTGCTCGAATCGAATGGATTCTGGAATCGCTGGCTGTTCAAGTTGTCATCACTCAAGTGCGCTACGTTGCAATACTTGAGTCATTGTATTTGCGGAATTTACAGCATCTTGTTTGTTTAGATGTGAACTATCCAGTTTTTTCAGATGTCAAAGTTTCCACACAAGCAGACATTCAACAATCCTCGATCGAGAATTTGCCGCTGCATTGTACTTCTGAAGATACAGCCTATGTAATTTTTACTTCTGGTTCAACTGGGACGCCAAAAGGTGTTGTGGTCAAGCATCAGCCTGTGATCAATTTGATCGAATGGGTGAATCGCACCTTTAATGTAAATCATCAAGATCGAGTTTTATTCATTACTTCCCTCTGCTTTGATCTCTCGGTCTATGACATCTTTGGATTGCTTGCAGCAGGCGGCTCGATTCAAATTGCTTCGAGTGATGATGTGCGCGATCCTCAAGTATTGATCAATCTTCTCAAAACAGAGCCAATTACGTTTTGGGATTCTGCTCCGCCAGCATTACAGCAGCTTTCATCGTTTTTCCCCTCCCTGCTCGATTGTCCCTCTTCACTGCGGCTTGTGTTTATGAGTGGAGATTGGATTCCAGTGACGCTCCCAACTGCATTGCAAACGACATTTCCAGGTGTTGAAGTCGTGTCATTGGGAGGTGCAACAGAAGCAACAGTTTGGTCGAATTACTATCGCATCGATCGCGTTGAACCGCACTGGAAAAGTATTCCTTATGGGAAACCGATTCAGAATGCTCAGTACTATGTTTTAGATGCCAAGTTAAACCCTTGCCCAATTGGCGTGACAGGTGAACTGTACATTGCAGGAGATTGTTTAGCAGTTGGCTACACTGATCCGGTTAAAACTGAAGAGCGCTTTTTGCCAAACCCATTCGTGCCCGGCACAAAAATCTATCGAACTGGAGATCTCGCTCGGTTCTTTGAAGATGGCAATATCGAATTTTTGGGACGCATTGATCATCAAGTCAAAGTACGAGGCTATCGAATTGAGCTAGGTGAGATTGAAGGTGTGCTTTCACAACATCGATCGATTACCGATGCGATCGTCATGGCACGAGAAGATCAACCTGGAGACAAACGGCTCGTCGCGTATATTGTGGCTCAAGCCAAACTTGATGCAAATGACGTTCGACAACATCTGCGCGAGAAGCTGCCAGAGTACATGGTTCCGTCTGCGATCGTATTTTTAGATGCAATTCCTTTGACTCAAAATGGGAAGGTTGATCGACGAGCTTTACCCATGCCGGAAGCCGTTCGGGTTGAGCGTAATGATGTCATTGAACTCACTCAGAATCCACTGGAGCGGCAGTTAATGTTCATGTGGGAAAAAGCATTGGACATTCAACCGATCGCGACCACGGACAATTTCTTTGATTTAGGGGGCAACTCTATTACGGCGGTGAAGCTGATCAACCAGATGGAAAAAGCATTTGGGCGACAGTTTTCTGTTGCTGCATTATTTCAAGCGCCTACGATCGCCCAATTTGCCGAAATTATCCGAGATGGACAAGAAATCGATCCCTGGGCAATTATCGAAATCAATCCGTTGAATGGGAAAAAACCACCGCTCTTCTGGTGTCAGAACTATGGCGATTTACTTCCGCATCTTGATCCGGAGCAGCCATTTTTTGCGCTGGAATCTGGCTATCAGCAAGTCACAAACCCAGAGACTCATATTAAAGATTGGGCGGCAGGTTATGTCGGTCGCATTCGGGATATTCAGCCTGAAGGGCCGTATTTTATTGGAGGCTATTGTTTTGGGGGCTATGTTGCCTTAGAGATTGCTCAAATGTTGCGATCGCAGGGTCAAGAGGTTGCACTCTTGATTTTAGTAGAAACCTTTGGACCGGGTGTCCCTCAATATCAGCACCAAAAACTTACGGCACGCAATGTAGTTCTTTACACAACTAGTATTCGCCGTCGCATTCTCGGAGCCTTCGATCGACATTGGCACGCGATCGAAGATCAAAAAATCGCTCAGAAAACCGGGGGTCGAGTAGTGAAAGTCAATTTACCCCCTGCTAAACCCATTCAACGTGCTGTTCAAAGCTATGAGATACAGCCTTACTCTGGGCGAGTTGTGATGTTTGAGGCAGCATTGAGTTCGCTCAAGTCGAGATTAGCTCCAAGAGCCTTCTGGGACAATATTTTCAAGGGGGACTTCTCGATCGAGCGGGTCAGCGGAACGCACCACACTGTGGTGTATCACAACAATGGGCGCGATCTGATGCAGCGGATTCAAGCCTACCTGGAGCAATATCGCCTCAAGTGAAGTCCGATCCGCCGATGGGGAATCTTGCAGACTCGTTAAAATCCGTCCACTGACCAGTGCGGCGGATCGTACTCTAATTTGTACACCCCAAACGTTGCCCCAACCTCCCAGAGTGTGGCATTCTGACTTGCATCTCCGGTTCCTGGAACAGTCACCATTTGTCCATTCCCATTTTGCATTCGTAGTGGGGGCTTCCAAGTGACGATCCAATCGATCGCTAAAGCCTGAGTATGTCGAGACTGGAGTGCGGCTGGATTGCCTCCAATGCCAAATGCGTTCACCATGTCTCGTGCCGCTTGGTAAGATGCCGCATCCGTGTAATGCACCCAATCAATATCAACTCCCACCATCGGCGGCACATCCCACGGAGCAAAGTCTCGATTGTTCAATTGCACCGCATAGTGCATCATGTAAGCCCGCTGAGGGGGTCGGTAGGTATTCGTAACTTCGATCTCTGCTCCTGCATCTTTCAGCGCTTTTTCAAATGCGCGCACTCTTTGACGGAATGGAGATGCCAAATCATCGATCGACTGACTCGCGGGAAAAAATCGTACCCATTGCGCCCCGCTTAGCCTCGCTCTCTGCCGTCGAGCATACTCTGTCAGAATTGCTAGCCCCGGCGCATAATCGCTACCTAGCTTCTGTTTTGTTGCGGCTGAAAGCGTAGCATCTAATCGAGGTCGAAAATTCACATCCAAAATTTTGTAGGCTTCGGTCATGCCTTTCGTACTACCTAGCCCAAAATTTCCATCTAAGGTTAAAGCTGGATTGAGCCGCCCAATGACATTAAGGCTCCGCTGTAAATCCCGCACTTCTGCTGCACCGTAGTTCAAATAACTCAGCAACATGGCTGCGCTTAGATCGGCGACGCGATAGATAAATCCTTGACTCAGCGCTTTGGTATAGGTCGCATTGCCCACAATTCCATCGGCGATTAAACCGTTCTTTTGCTGGTAATCTTTTGTAACTCGATCGCTCACACTACCGAAGCCATTATCGACAGCCCCGATCGGGAAATTTTGATCTTGTAAAAATCGCTGCCATGCACCAACGGCTGCCCCAGTCGAGCCACGCTGAATCACGGGTAATCTTAAAGCATTGATATTAAATGCCATACTCTCTCCTGAAACCAATGCAGGCGTTTGTAAATCGCCTCGCGATCCATCATACTGAGCGGCTGAAAAAAAGGATGTAACGGTTGGTCAAAATACGTTACATCCTTGAAGGATTGATTCTTTTGTGGGGGAGTAGGGCGATAGAAGATCCCTAAAAATCTGCCGGAGCTGCCGATCTCATCTTCGCTTTCGCTTTTGCTGCACTCTTCTTCAGTGCATCCAGACGCGCCTGATATTTTGCGCGCTGTCTCTTTTTGGGAGTTTGATCAATTAAAGTCTTTAACGCGCTGCCCAAACTCTTGTAGGCATTCGGCAAAGTATAGCCAAAGCGAGTTGCTAATTGGATAGCGCGCTCGTCGGCTTCGATCGCTTCTTTGACATTCTTCTCGCTGTTGTTCTTCTGATAGAGTCGCCAGCCAGCAACCCCCGATAATCCCATCGCTAACAGCAATAACAATCCATCTTGTACCCACAGTTCCCCGACTGCGCCGCCAAGTCCGATCGCTAATGCCGCCATCTCCCAGCCATCTTTCGGGATCGTGTCCGCTTGAACTCGCGCGACTTCATGCCAAAACAAGAGATTTCGTTGGTCGATCGCCAACTGATCCCATTTCGGCATATCAATTTGGATCTCGATCTCATCCCGACCGATTTCCTCACAGGTGATCAGTGGAGGATTGACCGCGGTCGTTGTTTCGATCGTGACCCAACTCTGCAATTCCGGGGGTAGCAGGGTCTTCAAGCGACGTAACTCGCTCATGTCGGCTCTAGCGGACGAGGTTGCATAAGATGTCATGGACTTCAGCCTCAGAATGAACGCCTATCCTCATAATATTGCGATCTTAGCGATTCTACGGAGGATGGGTATAGGTGAATTCATTCTGCCTGATAAAAGTCTTATCAAGCAAGTCGTGCGAACCGAATCTTTTCAATTAATTCGATAGTTTGGTGGGTATGGGTTGGGGACTCTCTGGCGCGTAGTGGGAAATGACCACGATCGGTAAAATCAACGTAATCAATGCGATCGCAGTTCCAACAAGATTGACAACAAAATTGGCAGATACGGGATGCGATCGTTTCGGAGCGGTAGCCTCACTACCTATGTGCATAGAGCGTTTTAACCAACTCAATAAGGTTCAGCAGGAAAGCCCTGATTCTTTCCTAGTTAACCCAGGTCAGAGAAATACATTTCACTGTATGAATAATTTTAGCTAATTTTTCCCAGGTTTCTGTTGCTCATAAACAATCCTGATAACTCTCATGTAGCAACGGATACATAATGCTGTTTTGGGTGAATCTTGCAAGGATTTTTGTCTACCTCGGGGTAGATGCTGGTTGAGCGATCGAGTTTCTACTCTCAACATCGTTATTTCCGAACTTGGGCTGTACGGTTCTACTGACTGTGGCACAGCAAGTGCTTTGCTAAAGTAAGGTTAATCGAGATTGAAATTTGATCCTCAGTTGCGAGGTACAGACTGTGAACGATACTTCTAATCAACTTCCTGAGTTTCTTCAAGGTGCGGGCGATGCTAGCGGTAAGCTGCTTCAATATGTACAGTCGCTTGAGCCTGAAACGATCGCTCAACTTTCTAAGCCGTCCTCACCTGAAGTGCTGCAAGTGATGGAGCGCAATATTATCGGGCTGTTGGGCGGTCTGCCTCCTGAAAGTTTTGATGTGATGATTACGACGAACCGCGAGTCTTTAGGCAGATTGCTCGCGTCGGCAATGATGAGCGGATACTTCCTGAAAAGCGCTGAACAGCGGTTGGCATTGGAAAAATCATGGTCAGATGTCCAATAAGAGATCGATAAAGTCCTCTAGCTCGGCAGGGAGTTTCTCTCTGCCGAATTTTTTGGTGTCTGAATTGCGATCGCGCTTACTGGATTGGTATGCAACATCGGGGCGTTCTCTCCCTTGGCGCGAGACACGAGATCCTTATCGGATCTGGATTTCGGAAATTATGCTTCAGCAGACTCAGGTGAAAACGGTGATCCCGTATTTCGATCGCTGGATACAACAATTTCCTTCAGTGCAGAGTCTTGCTGATGCTGAATTGCAAACAGTGCTAAAAGCTTGGGAAGGTTTAGGCTACTATGCTCGCGCTCGCAATCTGCATCGGGCGGCAAAGCAAATTGCTGAAACTGGGTTTCCAACTGATTTGGATAGCATCCAAGCACTGCCTGGAATTGGACGAACGACCGCAGGGGGAATTCTCAGTGCGGCGTTTGATCAACCGATTTCGATTCTCGATGGCAATGTCAAACGAGTTTTAGCGCGACTGATTGCATTAGACAAGGTTCCAAATAAGGCTTTGACGCAACTCTGGGCGATTTCCGATCAATTGATTGATCCCGAAAACGGGCGTGATTTTAACCAAGCATTGATGGACTTAGGGGCAACGGTTTGCACGCCGAAAAATCCAGCCTGTTTGGTTTGTCCTTGGCGATCGCACTGCAAGGCTTACAATCTAGGAGTTCAGTCGGAGCTACCTATGTCAGAAACTCGTACAGCGATTCCTCATAAAGTTATTGGTGTTGCGGTGATTTGGAAGGATCAGCGCATTTTAATCGATCGCCGAAAACCCGAAGGCTTACTCGGGGGATTGTGGGAATTTCCGGGCGGAAAGTTAGAACCCGGAGAAACGATCGAGGAATGTATTCAGCGAGAAATCCGAGAAGAATTAGCGATCGACATTGCAGTAGGCGAACAACTTATCGTCGTTGATCATACCTACACTCATTTTCGAGTCACCTTGAATGTGCATCACTGTCAATATTTAGCAGGCGAACCCCAAGCGATCGAATGTGATGAGATTCGCTGGGTCGCTGTTGATGAATTATCAGACTATGCTTTCCCGAAAGCGAACATCAAAATTATCGAGGCGCTGCGCTCAGTGAGCTTTTCCGGCTCCTAAATAGAGTTCTGCCACTTTGGGATTGTTTAATAACTCAGAGCCTGCGCCCTCAAAGCGATCGCGTCCTGCTTCTAAAACGTAGCCGCGATCTGCCATTTCTAGAGCTTTCCGGGCATTTTGTTCGACTAGGACGATTGCCGTTCCATCACGATTAATTTGGCGAATCTGCTCAAAAACGCTATTGACGAGAATGGGAGATAATGCGGCTGAAGGTTCATCGAGTAACAGTAAATCTGGTTTCAGCATCAGTGCCTTCCCCATTGCTAACATTTGCCGCTCTCCGCCCGATAGGGTTCCTGCCCGTTGTTTCCGGCGTTCTGCGAGGCGAGGGAATCGCATATAGATTTCATCTTTGAGCGGCTGTAAAGGCTCATCGCGGACAAATGCACCCATTTCCAAATTTTCTTCGATCGACAACGACGGAAATACATTTGCGATTTGGGGAACGTAACACATGCCTTGGCGGACGATCTGATCCGATCGCAAGCCAGTAATATTCTGACCTTTGAAATGAATGCTGCCCGTATGGGGAGTCAGCAAACCGAACACGGTTTTTGCCAGCGTTGACTTTCCGGCTCCATTCGGTCCAATAATCGCCACCAATTCACCCGGATACACCCGCATGTTTGCGCCTTGCAAAATGTCGAGATCTTTTACATAGCCTGCGTGAACATTTTGGACATCAAGAATTGGCGAGGTCATAAGAACCGAAATGCGGAAGGATCAATTAGCAACTCTAACATCCTTCGGCATTCGCGGAAGTTTGCAGATGACTTGAGGGCTTGTGGCAGTCCTAAATTGGGTGGGGAGTAGGGAGTAGGGGGTAATTTTTTCTACTCCCCACTCCCCACTCTTTTAGCCTTTACAACTCAAACATTGCGCGGTTTGAATTGCCGCTTACTGCGGTGTAGATTGCAGATCAGGGCGTTCTTCGGGCAAGATCGCGCCTTCAACCGGACAGACTTGGAGACAGATCCCGCAATCAATACAGGTCGTGAAATCAATCCAGTACCAATCTGTGCCTTTTGTATTTTTGCCAGGCCCTTCATGAATGCAGGCAACTGGACAAGCATCGACGCAATCGGCAACGCCTTCGCAGATATTTGTAACGATCGTATGAGACACAGTGTTCTTCTCTCTGAGCAAATCGACAGGTAGGACGATTGTCCCGGATATCTATTCTCGTACACTTGTCACGCTTATGGGGCGAATCTGCATCGGATTCTCAGGCTTAGAAATCATCCGTACTGATAGATTCCGGAAGCTATCAGCGATAATGCAAGAATGTCAGCGATCGGTCAACTGTATGCTTCATCGCATCTTGATAGAAACTGTCTTTCAGATGAATTCAAGATGAACTTGGGTACGTTAGGGTTGACATTGGGACGGTCTGGCACAAACCTCTGGGGAGTGATCGTGCTCCAGCGGGTGGACTGGCTTGATTTAAGTCCGAATCAGGCAGCAAATTGTCCAGTTTGTTAAGCGATCGTATGAAAATTGATGGCGTAGGGTTGGAGAATAACGATTTATGAAAGCCATGATTCTGGCAGCCGGAAAGGGCACGAGAGTTCGACCGATTACCTATACGACTCCGAAACCCATGATTCCGATCCTGCAAAAGCCTGTAATGGAATTTTTATTGGAGTTGCTCCGGCAACACGGCTTCGACCAAATCATGGTCAATGTGAGCCACCTTGCCCATGAAATTGAGAATTATTTCCGCGATGGGCAACGCTTCGGCGTCGAGATTGCCTATTCGTTTGAAGGCAGTATTGTCGATGGTGAATTGATCGGGGAAGCGCTCGGCTCTGCGGGCGGAATGAAGAAGATTCAAGACTTTTCGCCGTTTTTTGATGATACGTTTGTGGTCTTGTGTGGCGATGCGTTGATTGATCTCGACTTGACTGCGGCAGTGAAGTGGCATCGAGAAAAAGGATCGATCGCAACCATTATCTCCAAGCCTGTTCCGCGCGAAGAAGTATCGAGCTATGGCGTAGTCGTCACCGATGAATCTGGCAAGATTAAGGCGTTTCAGGAGAAGCCTTCGGTTGAAGAAGCACTGAGTACGAATATCAATACTGGAATCTATATTTTCGAGCCGGAAATTTTTAACTATATTCCTTCCAATCAGGAATACGACATTGGGGGCGAACTGTTCCCGAAACTCGTCGAAATGGATGCGCCGTTCTATGCGCTGCCGATGGAGTTTGAGTGGGTTGATATTGGGAAGGTTCCAGACTACTGGCATGCCATTCGCAGCGTGCTGCAAGGCGAAGTGAAAAATGTTCCGATTCCGGGCAAGGAAGTTGCACCGGGCGTTTATACGGGTCTGAATGTCTGTGTGAACTGGGACAAGGTGGATATTCAAGGTCCGGTTTATATTGGCAGTATGACCTGCATTGAGGACGGGGCAAAGATTGTCGGTCCGGCGATGATTGGTCCAAACTGCTGGGTGTGCAGCGGAGCGACGGTCGATAATAGTGTGATTTTCGATTATTCGCGGTTAGGACCGGGCGTGCGTTTGGTCGATAAATTGGTGTTTGGTCGGTATTGTGTTGATAAGACGGGAGCGACGATCGATGTGCAAGCTGCATCGCTCGATTGGTTGATTACGGATGCACGACATCAGTTTCCCAGTCATCCGACCGAGGAGCATCGCGCGATCGCGGAACTGCTGAATGTTGGCAAAGGTGCGCTTTGATCCTTGGTTGATCATTGAAAACCTTGCACGGCTCAATGCTGAAATTTAAGTCACAATGGCTGATGTTGAATAATTTTCTCAGGTCACAAATTTGCTTCTCCTGCTTCTCCGTGAAATTGAGAAGCTCGGAGGATCTCTGAAAATGTGTAACAGGAAAAAAGTTATTCAGCATCAGTTTCAGCATTTTTGATGACTATGATGCAGTTGCGTGAGAAAGTCGCTTTCTATTTAGAAGATATTGAGACACCTTTAGGGCGAGCCGTCACGCTTTTTATTACAGCACTTGTTTTAGTCTCTTCGGGCATTTTCGTCGCTCAGACTTATTCAATTCCGAGTGAAATTCGAGAAGCACTTTCGGAAATTGAGAACATAATTCTTGCGATCTTTGTGATTGAATACGGCTTAAGAACATGGTGTGCAGAAAAGAAATTAGAATTTATATTTAGTCTTTATTCAATAATTGATTTATTGTCGATCGCTCCTTTCTTGATCGGCGCAAATGCAGGTTATTTAAGACTATTTCGCTGGTTCCGAATCTTAAGACTGATTCGGTTTATTCAAGGGAAAACAATTTTCGGTTATGTCAGCAGTGAAGACAGCGCAATTTACACGCGAATTCTATTTACTGTTTTCTCAATTATTTTTGTTTATTCTGGCTTAATTTACCAAGTCGAACACACCTTAAATCCGCAGTTTTCAACTTTCCTGAATGCAGTTTATTTTTCAATCTCGACTATCTCAACTGCAGGACTGGGCGATATTACACCTGTTTCTCAAACTGGGCGGCTTCTCACGATTTCGATGATTCTCACAAGGCTAATTTTAGTGCCTTGGCAGCTTGGGGAGTTGATCAAACGCCTCGTCAAAACAACGAATCAAATTGAAACGGTTTGCTCAAAGTGTGGGTTAGCGTCTCACGATTCTGATGCAAATTTCTGCAAAAAATGTGGGACTCAATTACAGCATAGTCAACGTGCAGAGTAATAGAGCCTCTGTCCATTCGACGATCGCTCCATATGTATCTCCGGTCTGACCGCCTAATTTCCGATTGAGCAAAGCTCCGACTGCAACAGCGATCGCGCTACCGATCACCATGCCCGGACGCACCATCAAGCTAAATCCCATCAAAATCAGCAACGTCGGAACCGCTTCCCAAATTGACTCAATCGCTTCTTTATGAAATGCGCCTTTTCCAGTGGGTTTGAGATAGGGATATTTCGCGATCGCGACCAACTGTCCCCAACGTCCCCAGCCTGCAACCGCCATTAAAATCCAAACTCGACCTGTCGCAATTTCGCTCAATGCCACAGTTTTGAGCAATAACAAAATCACAGCAGTCATTGCGCCAAACGCGCCCGTAGCGCTATCTGCCATCACTTCTAAACGGCGCTCAGGATTCATCACAGCGAGTCCGTCGGCAGTATCCATTGCGCCATCCAGATGCAATCCGCCTGTAATCGCCACCCAAGCTGCAACATCGATCGCGCTGCGGGTCAATACCGGCATCCCGAGCCAAGCCAAACCCCAATCTAAACCGCCGATCAATCCACCAATTGTCAATCCGACCAAAGGCGAGAATCTTGCAATCCCCCGAAACTCTAAGTTGGCAGAGACTGGAAGCGGCAAACATGTATAAAAGGTAAGCGCTGCAAGGCATTGACTTAATACTTTCGTAAACATTGTTCAGAATTAATTTACATAACGTAAACTTCTAATACCTTCTGGCAGGATCGCATTTGCGATTTACAGCCATAATTGCTTTAGGAAGCATCTAACTGAAGTTACAGATCGAGCCTGGTTTCATTTGCCTGATTTGGTTTGTTGAGTGCGACCCAACCCCCATCGACTATGTTGCTGTCATGAGTCACGATTCACTTTCCCGCCCATCTCGAATTCCCGCTCCCTGTATTATCGATGACGGCACGATCGTCGATAAGCAAGATATGCAACGGGTGTTGACTGATCTTAATCGGGTTCGCTACATCCACATTCAAGACGGCAAAACCAGAAGCGAAGGAGAAGGCTGTGTCCTAGAAGTTTTTGCCGATCCGCATCGCGCGACCATGGTTGCGAATCATGCGCTATATCTCAATGTCCATAGTTTTGACTATTTGCAATTGAGCAAGCTTGAAGCGGACTCCTATTTTGATTTAATTCAAGACGATCGCCAACTGCGCTTAATTCCTTTGTCGAATCCGATGCAGGAGCAATCGAATCGCGGTATTAATGTGGCAGAACTTGAGGCAATGGTTGCTGAAGTATTGTCTGCTAGCCTAGATGTGCAGATTGACGACGAAGAAAATTTTTCGCTTTAGTTTATGAGAACTTCCGGTCGGCGGCAGTTTAACGCCTTGTTGGTGAGCAGTCTTGTAGCAACTTGGCTACATGGGTGTGGTCAATCAGAACGTCCCGCAAATCAAAAACCGCGCGTCGTTTCGACGAGTACAATTTTGACGGATTTGGCAACAGCGATCGCAACTGAAGCGATTGAGGTCATCGGCATTCTCAAACCCGGAGCCGATCCCCATACGTATGAGCCTGTTCCGGCTGACACCGCAGCAATGGAGAAGGCGGACTTAATTCTCTACAACGGGTATAACTTAGAGCCGGGCCTAATTCGTTTGATGAAGGCGGCAGGTGCCAATGTCAAACAAGTTGCGATCGGGGAAGTTGTGCCGCCGTTGCAACTCGAAAAAGAAGGTCAGAAAGTTCCAGATCCCCATGTGTGGGGAGACGTTCAGAATGTGGCAAAAATGGCTGCTGCAATTCGAGATGCGTTGATTCCATTAGCTCAGAACGATCGAGAAACAATCAATCAAAATGCCGATCGCTTAATTGCTGATCTGAATCGATTAGATACTTGGATCAAGCAGCAGGTACAGACCATTCCAGCGCAGAGTCGGCGGTTGGTGACGACGCATGATGCGTTTCAGTATTACGGCAAGGCTTACAACTTAACGATCATGGGCACTTTAATCGGCATCAGTACCGAAGAACAGCCGAGCGCGCAAACTGTGCAAAAACTGGTGCAAGTGATTAAGTCTGCTCGTGTTCCTGCCATTTTTGCAGAAACTACGATTAATCCTGCCTTGATTCAAACAGTGGCACAAGAAGCGGGCGTGAAACTGGCTCCAAACCAGTTGTATTCTGACTCAATTGGAGCGCGGGGTAGTGAGGGCGAGACTTATATCAAAATGATGGCAGCGAATACAACGACGATCGTTGAAGCACTGGGCGGGAAAATCACGCCGTTTAAACCATGAATGATGAAATCGTTTCGTTTCTGATTGGTGCGGGTGTTCTGATTCTGTATCTTATCTTTTCTGCTTGGACAGAAATGGGGACAAAAAATCCTTGGAAAAAAGATCAATCTGACAAGTAGTTGATGGTCTTGCGATATGATACTTTGCGCTACTCTTTTAAACGCGCACTATGACACAGCAGTATCGCATCACGCTTCTACCCGGTGATGGCATCGGCCCTGAGATTATGGCAGTTGCCGTTCGGGTCTTAAAAACGATCTCTGAAAAATTTGATCTCAGCTTTGAGTTTCAAGAGGCACTGATTGGTGGAGCAGCGATCGATGCGACTGGAGAACCTTTACCTGCTGCAACTCTAGAAACTTGTAAGAAAAGTGATGCGGTTTTACTCGCTGCGATCGGGGGCTACAAGTGGGATACTTTACCCCGCCATTTACGCCCTGAAACTGGATTATTAGGATTACGATCGGGCTTACACCTTTTCGCAAATCTACGTCCTGCCACGATTTTGCCGCAATTGATTGATGCTTCTACTTTGAAGCGGGAAATCGTTGAAGGCGTTGACATTATGGTTGTGCGCGAATTAACGGGCGGAATTTACTTTGGTCAACCTAGAGGTATTTTCACAACGGAGACGGGTGAGAAACGAGGCGTGAATACGATGGCGTATACCGAATCGGAAATCGATCGCATTGGTCGAGTGGCGTTTGAAACGGCGCAAAAGCGATCGAAGCGGTTATGTTCAGTCGATAAAGCAAATGTCTTGGAAGTGTCGCAACTTTGGCGCGATCGCATGACTGCTCTAGCGATTGAATATCCCGATGTCGAACTCTCGCATTTGTATGTGGACAATGCTGCAATGCAATTGGTTCGTGCGCCAAAGCAGTTTGATACGATTGTTACTAGCAATTTATTTGGCGATATTCTCTCTGATGCCGCAGCAATGCTGACGGGCAGTATCGGAATGTTACCTTCTGCAAGTTTAGGAGCTTCAGCACCAGGGGTTTATGAGCCTGTGCATGGTTCTGCGCCTGACATTGCTGGACAGGATAAAGCGAATCCGTTAGCTCAAGTTTTGAGTGCTGCAATGATGTTGCGCTATAGCTTTAATCAACCGGACGCGGCAACTCATATTGAGCAAGCTGTGCTGAAGGTGCTAGACCAAGGCTATCGGACGGGCGATATTATGTCTGAAGGCAATACGCTAGTAGGATGTCAAGCGATCGGGGATGCTTTGGTTGCTGCGCTTTAAGCGATCTCAAAGCTGATAATTCCTCGACGTTCTGAGCCATAGAAAGCGAGCAATATCTTCTTGAGCTATACCTGCATCAATGAGTTGTTGAGCGGTTTATCGATCCGTTCCGTCCCATTCCAGCCAGATTTTGCCATTCTTGAGACGCAGATGAACAGGGACGGAATGGACTCGACCTAATGTCAGTCCAGCCATGAATCATAATAAATGTCATCTACAGGGTCACAAATAGCAGTGGCTTCTGCTGAGCTGTCAGTGCTGTTGAGACTTGCATAATGATGAATGGTTTTCTGAATGATTTGGCAGTGAATGATAACATCCCAATTTCTCCCTTAATTCAGATTATTACGAATCCTGGTAATCTCAAAAGCGATACCATTTTTGCAGCAATGTTGCGATCGGTCTTTTCGTTTTAAGTCACAATAGAGGCAAGCAATTCTGAATCGTACAAACCGACGATGCCAATCTCTAGTTCTCACGTGAATTTAACAGAACGCTTAGGAGTCACTTCAGAACAAATCGCAGCACTCTGCCAGCGCTGGAAAATTGCTGAGTTTGCTCTATTTGGTTCCATCTTGCGAGAAGATTTTCGCCCAGATAGTGATGTAGATATCTTAGTGACTTTTGTACCGAACGATGGTTGGTCATTGTTTGATCTGATGAATCTACAGCGAGAATTAGAATCGCTCATTGGTAGACCTGTTGACTTACTCGAAAAGCGCGACCTCAAAAACCCTTTTCGACGCTCTGAAATTCTTCGCACTCATCAAGTCCTCTATGCAGCCTAGCGATCGAGATTTTGCTGCTCTATGGGATATGGTGCAGGCAATTCAACTCATTCAAGAATTCATCGCACCGCTAAGTTACGAGGACTATCTCAACAGTCGGCGTGATCAAATGGCTGTTGAGCGCGGACTAGAAATACTTGGTGAAGCGGCTCGTAGAGTCTCTGGAGCTTTCCAGCAAGCCCATGCAGAAATCGATTGGCGTAACACGATCGGTCTGAGAAATGTTATCGCCCATCGTTATGAGCAAGTGCAGCAGGATCGGATTTGGGCGATCGTAACCGTAGAACTAAATATTCTCCTAGCTCAGCTAAAACTGCTCTTACCAGATGAAGCATAGGCTGCAATCTCAGACCATTCGGAATCTGTGAGGTCTCGCACTACAAGATTAATTTTGAAATGCTCTCTTGCTGCTTGAGTCAGAGTATTAGTAATTGCATCGATCGACATTCCTACATCAATCACACCAATCTCTTGCTCAAACACTTGAGCAAACAATTTTGCATCCGGTTTAATCCGCATCGAACCATGTTGCAAAATCGCGCATTCTCTTCTCAGTTGAGCGCTCCCAATCAATTTCACGCCATCTTTCGTGACTAAATCGGCTCCAGTCGCAGTTCCAAAGCAATTCGGATTGTGAATGTAGCCGCGCCCTGCTTCGCCGTACTGTAGCTCAATTCCTAGTTGCTTCCATCCTTGAATCAAAAACTCACAAATCGTTTGATATGCCTGCATTCGATTGCTTCCGAGTCCAGAAGTAATCACTGCATAAGTTAGATCTCCCTGATGTAAGACTGCTCTGCCTCCACTGGGACGGCGGACAAGCTCGATCGCTTTTCCTTGCCAAGTTAAAGACTGCCAAAATTCAGGAAACTGACGTTGATGATAGCCCAAGGAGATTGCAGCAGGCGACCAAGTATAGAAGCGTAGAGTTGGCGGATGACGGTGCATTCGATGTTGTTCGAGTAACCAGGTATCGATCGCCATTTGCACCTGTCCCGAAGCCTCGATGCAAGGAATGAGCCGCCATTTATCCACACCAACCTCTTCTAATCATGTAGTAATGCGATCGAGCAATACTTCAAGATATCTTTGACGAATACAGCTTCTCCATTATGTTCGATATCGGCGATCGCATCTCGCCAACTTGTTCCCGGAAGTGCGATCGCAGTATCTTCCCAAATTTCCGCGATCGGGAGTTGTTCGACTTGAATCAAGCGACTGAAGAATCGAGGAGCAATGGTGACGATCGTTTTTTCTGAATCTTTTCTGGCAAATGCAATGATGTGATTTTTGAATTTGCCTGTTACCTCAAGGGGAAGGTAATCGCCGTTGAGAAAAGTCGAGGCATACTGATTCCGAAGTTTGAGAACTTGGGTAATGAGAAACTGCTTGATTTGTCCAGTTTGACGGGTTGCGAGTAGTTTCTGAATCAGAGACAAACGATCGGTCGAGGCTTGAATCTCATCGAGAAAAGATGCGCGTAGCTCAAAGTCAACCGGGCGACGATTATCTGGATCGACTAAACTTAAATCCCACAGTTCAGATCCTTGATAAATATCGGGAATCCCTGGTGAAGTCAGCTTAATCAAGGTTTGAGACAGTGAATTAAACAGTCCGTAGTGCGCGATTTTTTGCTGGAAGGGTAGAAACTCTGTGAGAAAGCGATCGCTGTTTAAAATAGCTTTGACAAAGTTCGAGCAAGCCTCTTCGTAAGGTTGATTCGGTCGCAGCCAAGCTGTATGAACTTTTGCTTCTCGAATCGATTTGATTGCACATTGTTCGATGCGATCGACAAATCCAGGCATCTCGCTTTCCTGAAATGGATATGCCCCTAAAATCGTTTGATAGAAAGCATATTCGTCATTTGCAGAAGGCATATGACCTCTTTTGCCGCGCACTTTATGCTCTGAATTCAGATCGCGCCATTTCTGTAGTTGAGCTTGCCACTCATCCGGAATTTCGGATAGCACATTGAGGCGGGCGCGAATGTCTTCACCTCGCTTCGTATCATGGGTCGAACTTGCATTCATGGCAGTATGCCAATGCTGTTGGCGATACTGATTGAACTGATGAAATTCTGCTGCACTAATGCCAAAGCGACCTGGATCGCCGCCAACTTCGTTGAGTGAAATTAAGCGATTGTAGACATAGAATGCTGTGTCTTCAACACCTTTCGCCATCAGTGGCCCAGTGTACTGTTGTACACGCATAGCAAAGTAAAGCCATTTGTCTTTGTCGGTTTGAATTAGCGAGTCGTCATAGTCAAGTAGTAGTACTTTTTCAAGGAAATCTAGCTCTTTTTGCGAGAAGGGTGCGTTTTCTCTCGCAGTCTCGATCGCAGTTTGAATATAAGTGCGATCCGATTCGGATACGCCTGCCTCGGTTGTGTAAGTTCGGTAGATTGAAAATTGAGTGAGAACTTCGGCGATCGCTCGTTTTAAGCCGTTAATTGTGAAATCATTTCCATAGCGATCTTTGAGCGAAATGTCTTTCAAAAGTGCTGCTAAATTATCGAGATCTCCAGCCAGGTTTTTATCGAGAATTAAATGTTTCTTCTCAAGCGCGACTTGCTCAAAATCAAGCGATCGCTCTTGAATCGTCTGATAAATTTTGTCAAATTCTTTCTCGTTCTCAATATCACAGAAAACGCTATTGAGATAGTTCAAATAGTCATAGCCTGAAGTACCTTGAATATTCCAATTCTTCGGGATATCTTCTCCAGGCTGTAAGATTTTTTCTGCGACAATATAAGTTTCTGGATTCTTTTCTTTCAGGCGATCTAAATACTCTTTGGGATTATATAATCCGTCAATATGATCAATTCTTAACCCTGTAAATTTGCCCTGTTCTACCATCTGGCTGAGGAAATTATGCGTCTCGCTAAAGACTTTTAGCTCTTCAACTTTGACAGAAATCAATTCGTTGACTGTGAAGAATCTCCGGTAGTTAATCTCTTCTGCGCCAACTTTCCAATAAGACAAGCGAAAGAACTGTTCAGAAAGTAGTTTGTCTAAGAGATCCACGCTTCGAGGATTTCCAGCTTCTCCGTTAAAGAATCGAATATTGTCATCGATAAAAGCTTTGACTTCTGAATTGCTTTCATACAACTCCCAAAGCATTCCTTTGACAAATTCGGATTGGTCTTGTCGCTGCTTGCCGCCTGATTCAGATGGCAAACTTCTCAATACAAACAGAACAGCTAGAAGTTTGACAAAATCGGGATGTCTTCGACCTAGAGATTTTGCGAGTTTCCCTAAGTTGCTTGCTATAAAAGTTGAATAGGATTCAAGCTTGAGCGGAATTTTTAAGCTGTAGTAATTTACAGTTAACCCGTTTTGATCGTATTGAATTTGAATATCGCCATTTTCTAGACAAGACCCATAAAAATCTCCAAGCAAAGGCGCTAAGATTGGCTCTTGGCTACTTCCAAACGGCGAATTCCAAGCCAAATCAAAATACTGTACGTAATCTGAATCTGAGCCATTCTCTAAAACATCCATTAAATAGAGATTGTTAGCGTCATACGACATATGATTGGGCACGATATCTTGCAGCCACCCGAGTTGATGAGACTGAAGCTTTGAAACTAACTGATCAAAGGCTGCTTGTCCTCCTAGCTCAGGATTAATCTGGGTTGGATCAACGACATCGTATCCGTGAGTACTGCCAGATTTTGCTTTGAAGATCGGTGAGGCGTATAGCTCAGTAATGCCGAGTTTTGCTAGGTATCCAACAATTTTCTCAGCCGATTTGAATGGAAACTCTGAGCTAAATTGAATTCGATAAGTTGAGTTTGGAATTCGCATATTATCCTCTAGTACCGCTCATACACGACAAAGCTTTGCGATCGCACAGTTCCGCTTTCTCCCTCTTGCCCCTTCTCTGGTGCAAGCGAACCTGCTCCCATCCATTCTTGATCTGCTGAATTGAGCAAAATCCGCCATTGTCCTGCTGGAAATTCAAACACTTGATCGCTCTGATTAAAGTTAAAAATACAAATCACATCTTGCCGCTCCAGCCAAACCAGCTTTTTATCCTCCTCGGCACAAGCCGAAACTGAAGCGCGATCGCGCTTTACGAGTGCAGGATGCGATCGCCGCAGTTTCAACAATCTTTGATAGAACGTCCAAAGAACTTTGTGTTTGCCTTGCTGATGTCGCTCCCACTGCAACTTACAAACTTGAAATGTTTCGGGAGCTTCTGGATCAGGCGGTTCACCCTCAAGATGAAATGCCGCAAATTCAGCCTTTCTACCACGTCGAACCGCTTGAATTAGCTCAGGATCAGAATGGCTGACAAAGTAAGTAAACGGAACTTCCTCACCATACTCCTCACCCATAAACAGCAGTGGAATATAAGGCGAAAGTAACACAGCCCCCGCAGCTAATTTCAAACCTTCAAACGAAATCAACTGAGACAATCGCTCTCCGTGCATTTGATTCCCAATTTGATCATGGTTCTGAATGCAGACTACAAATTGTGTCATCGGACAATCCAGCGCAGGCGCACCATGAAACCGAAATCGATGAGGTGCATACTTCCAATCGTATACAAACGTGTTGCGATAAGCTTTTGCTAAGTCCTCGCAAGTTCCAAAATCTTGATAGTAACCAATGTCAGTTCCCGTTAGTAATGCATGTAATGCATGGTGAAAATCATCGCTCCACTGAGCATCTAAGCCATACCCGTTTGCACTCTTCGATCGAATCAACTTCACATCGTTCAAATCGCTTTCAGCAATCAGGTAAAGCTTGCGGTTCTGTCGCTGCGAAAGCTCCTCAACTCGATCGGCTAATTCTGCTAAAAAGTGCCGCGCACCCATGTCATAAATAGCTTGGACTGCATCAAGTCTCAAGGCATCAATATGAAACTCTCTCAACCAATACAGTGCATTCTCTAAGAAGTAACTCCGCACACAATGACTGTAAGCATTATCAAAGTTGAGCGCGCTGCCCCAAGGTGTTTTGTAAGTCTCCGTAAAGTAGTCGCCAAACTGATTAATGTAAGCTCCTTCAGGCCCAAAGTGGTTATAAACAACATCGAGCACAACGGAAATTCCATGCTGGTGACAAGCATCCACTAGCTTTTTCAAGCTGTTCGCATCACCATACGAATTCTGAATGGCATAAGGATAAGTGCCGTCATACCCCCAGTTGCGATCGCCCGGAAATTGAGAGATCGGCATAATCTCGATCGCGGTTACTCCCAAGTCTTTCAAGGTCTGCAATCGCGGAATGATTGCCTCAAAGGTTCCTTCGGGTGTAAAAGCGCCGACATGTAACTCGTAAATAACGAAATCTTCGAGCTTGATTCCCTGCCATTGCGAATCCTGCCACTCAAAACGGTGATCGACAACTGCCGATGCTCCATGCACGCCAGAGGGTTGAAATTGCGAAGCCGGGTCAGGAAAGGTTCCACTCTGAAGTCGATAGCGATATTCAGCACCCGGCTTGATTCCCGAAACGATCGTGCTCCAATATCCATCATCTTGTCGCTGCATTTCAACAGATCGATCGGATAACTCCAAAGTTACTGTTTTCGATCGAGGACACCAAACTGTGAATTCACAGCGATCGTCGCCCAAGTACCAAGCGCCTACTTTCATATTTCAAAAAAATATTAAACCCGCTTTGCCAACAGTACTCGATTCGCTCTGAGCGCCAATCTATCTCAAGTCAGAGTGCGAGGAAGAGATTGTCGCAAGCAGACTGTAAACGTTGTACAACCTGGAACACTATCAAATGAAATAGTTCCAGAGTGTTTTTCGATCAATTGCTGCACGATCGATAACCCTAAGCCATTTCCTTCTCCGATGGGTCTTGTGGTAAAGAATGGCGAGAAGATACGATCGTGAATTTCTAGGGGAATGCCCGCTCCCGTATCGGTTACGGCAACTTGAATCCCATTCGAGATAGAAGTGACTCTGATCGTTAATGTGCCTTGATAATTCATCGCTTGAATGCCATTGTGGATCAGATTCATCCAGACCTGATTCAATTCATCCGCATAAGCTTGGATTAAAGTAACTTCTTCATAGTATCGGACAACTTCTACGCCTCGCTTGAGTTGATTGCGGTAGAGCGTTAATGCAGTTTCGATGCTATCAATGACGTTAACAAGAATAGGCTGGCTATCTGCGTTCTGTCGCGCATAGGTTTTCAGCGCGCGAACAGCAGTTGCAGCTTGATTTGATGCGATCGCAAGTGTCTGTAAGCTGCGCTTCGCGATCATAAGTTGATAAGCAGCATTCAGAATCGCATCGCGATCGCGCTCTTGCAAAAGAACAATGAACAATTCAATGCGATCGTACACTCCAATATCGATTAACGTATCTGCAATGATATCTGCTGGTTTAATTTGATAGCTCTCAAGTTGTTGGCTCAGGGCACGTTTTAGCTGACGCTTCTCGCGACTGGATAAGCGAGCAAATGTTGGAGCCGTTTCAGCAGCGTGGTCAAGCAAACTAAAAAAGTCTTGCTGACGTTGTACTGAAAGCTGCTGTAAAAATGTGGGCAATGCTTCTAACTCAGTTTGCATAAAGCCCGAAAGTGTCTCAATTGAAGATTGGATCGCACTCAATGGCGTGTTCATTTCATGTGCAACTCCAGCCACTAATTGTCCCAAAGCAGCAAGCTTTTCAGATTCAATCAGCTTTGCTTGTGTTGATCGCAATTCATCTAAGGTTTGTTTAAGTTCGTCATGGCTTTGTTGGAGTTGTTGCTCAGCACGCTTGCGATCAGTAACATTTCTCGATATCCAAATCACGGTCTGATGATCAATCGGAGAAATGCTCGCATCAGACCAAACTACTTCACCCTCGATCTCTAGCGTGTATTCAATATCGACAGTTTTCTGAGTATCGAGCGCCTGATGAATGTGCTGGAGAAAGTGATCGGCAATGTCCTGGGGAAAGACTTCATGAAGCGTTCGTCCAATCCGTGATTCGATTGGTTTATAGAAAATCTGCTGTGCGCGTTTTGCTGGAACTTTGAGATGTCGTCCATCGCGATCGAAGATAAAAATTAGCTGATCCATTGCTGCAAAGACGGCTCGTAATTCTGCATTAATTTTCTGGCGTTCTTCGACTTCTTGTTCCAGTTGGTGCGTCCGCGCTCGAACTTTCTCTTCCAAAGTGTGCGCATACTCTTCAAGTTGGGATTGCGATCGTTGAATCTCTTGGCTCATCAAATTAAACGATCGCGCAAGTCCGACGAACTCTCGAGCACCTCGGATTTTAACAATTTGATCAAACTCTCCTTTGGCAATGTTCTGGCTTGCCTCGCTTAACTGCTGCACTGGACGAGAAAGCCATCGTGCGGTGAGAATGCTCGTCACGATCGCAGTGGCTAACGCAGCTAGGCAAAGCCAGAGCATCATCCGCTGATTCGCCTCCACTTGCCCCAAAAAACTCGATTGTGGAACCATGATCACAATCAACCAATCCAAGCCGTACTGATCCGCAAAAGGAGCGAGATAAACGTAATGCAGATCATGGTCGAATTGCAGCGTTAGAAGCTGCGGAGCGTGACTCTTAATCTGCTGCCCATAGCGCTGGCGTAGCATTTCGGCAGTCCTGCGGATCAGAGGATCTTGTACTGTGATCGAATCGATTCGTCGGCGTTCTGAGTCGAAAAGTAGCTCGTTTGAAGACGTAGCAATCAGCTTGCTGTTCCGCTCCATAATCAGAATTCGGCTCTGTGAATTCGGTTGAATGCTGCTCAAAAATTCATGAATGCCAGCTAGCGAAAAATCGGCTCCTAGCGCGCCTCGAAATTGCTGAGCCTCATAGACGGGACGTACAAAACTAATGCCGAGCATGGGTGGGGTATCATCAAAGGCATAGATCTCTGTCCAGCCTGTTGTACCGCTCTGCGCGAGTTGATACCAGGGACGAATTCGCGGATCATAGAGCCGCTTTAGCACAACTTTTTGCGGATTGCCTTGGGCATCGAGTTCAAATGATTTTAACCGTTGTTGGCGATCGCTATAGCCATATCGAAATTGACGATCGCCATATCGTCGAAGTTCGCTGTACTCACCTTGGGCTGACCCAAAATAGAGGTAGGCGAGGTTTTGGAACAGGTTACTTTGCTGAAAGAGATAACGATTCCAAGTAGAGAGGCGATCGAGCTTCAGGGTTCCATTCTGAATGGCATTCGCATTGAGTTGAGTCGCAAGCGGTGGTGCTGCTGTATAAGTTGTGAGATAGTCAGCAATGCGATCGCTTCTTTCCTGAACGACCTGCTTTGCGAGTTCCTGGACAGAGGCTTGGCTGTTGCGAAACGAGAAATAGCTAATTAACCCTACAACACTCAGAATGTGAGCAATCAACGCAAGAATTAAGACATTCTGGAGTGAAGGATGAGGACGGTTCATGATGTGGGTAGAGTGAACCAGAATTTTGCACCTTGGTCAACTGCACTGATGACTCCGATTTCGCCGCCATGTGCCTGAATGATTTGCCGACAGAGGTAAAGCCCTAACCCAATCCCAAGCGATCGCCGATTGCGACTCCCCTGCTGATAGCGTTCAAACATTAGGTCACAGTCTTGCTGGGGAATGCCAACGCCATTGTCTTCAATCATACATTTGAGTATGTTATTTTCAACAGTCGTAGAGATGCTTAAGGAAATCCCTGGTGCATTGTGTTTCAAAGAGTTTGTAATGAGATTCTCGAACACTCGCCGCAGTTGAAATTCGTCAGCATAAACCGTGGATTCGGATGAGATTGTATGCGCGATCGTCACTTGATTTTCAGTCAAAATTGGCTCTAAATCCAAAATAATCTCATCTACAAAGGCTGCAAGTTTGATGGCTTGACGATCGAGCCTCATGCCATGTTCGCTAAGCTGTACTGCTAATAGAGAGTCAAGCAACTTGAGTTGACGCTGAGTGCTTTCAACCATGCGATCGAGCATGGATCGGGATAGCTGTACCGGATCATCAAGTTGTTTTTTCAAACGCTGAAAGACTAACATGCTGCCGATCAGAGGCGTTTTGAGATCATGACTGACCGCATGTAGAAACTCATCTTTGAGCGTGTTGAGTTTTTCTAGTTCCTGCATTTTTTGCTGAAGTTCTTCCGTGCGCTCTTGAATTTGTTGCTCTAAATAAGAATTGATCGCACGTAATTTTTCAGTCTGTGTTTCTAATTTTCGATCTTGCAAATAAGATTGAACTGCTTCGACGATCGTTAAGCTAATATCTTCTGGTGTCCAGGGTTTCGAGATGTAGCGATAGAGTCTAGCACTCCGCAAAGCCTGACTGACTGCTTCTAGATCAGCCTGCCCGCTAATCATCACATTGAGAGTTCGAGGCGAGCGATCGTGGATTTGTTTGAGCAGTTGATCGCCGTTCAGCCCTGGCATAATGTAATCTGCAAGTACTAAAGCGACTTCGTATTCTTTGCTGTTTTGCAGTTCATCAAATAGTTCTAATGCTTCTTCTCCGCCTTCTGCCGTCTCGATTAAGCAGTTCTCGCCGAGCACCCGTTTTAATTCGATTTTGAGAGTTTCTAGTACTAATGGTTCGTCATCTACACAGATAATTACAGGTTTGCTCATGGGGGTCTGCCTCAATCGATGTCATGGCTCAATCTGAAATTTTGGGCGACTTGAAATTTTGGGCGACTTGCAGAATTTGATTATAACGGACTGCACGGTCTGACTAAAGTTCAGCACAATGACGATCGATAATTGTTTCAGGGAAAATTCGGGCAGCGAGTTGCGACTGCGCTGCACTTGTCAGGCTTAAATTTTGCTCAAATCGTGGAGTTTGAGTGTTAAGCGTCGTTTAGTGCGATCGCGCGCGATGAGATTTCACGGCAATTCCCTGATTTTTCGATAGAGTTCTGGCTAGGGCGCTATTTCTGTCTCTGCGAAGCTTCTACAATAGAGAGTTGTAGCTTTCATCATTTTTGTCCCGAACCTTGATTCAAACTGAGACTCTAGAACTTTTAGAATGGTCACGCCTCTGTCAACAGTTGGCAACGTTTGCCTCGACCAAGCTAGGCGCGATCGTTCTGCGTGCGCTGAAAATTCCAACCACTCAATCTGAAACCGAACATCTGCTTGCCCAAACCAAAGAAATTTATGATTTAGAAACTCAACTCACGACTGGGCTAAGTTTTGAAGGGATTGAAGACATTGGAGATTCACTCGAACGGGCATCTCTGCAAGGAATTTTGTCGGGTGTAGAACTTTTGACGATCGCGACGACACTTTCGGGTGCAAGGACGCTGAGACGCACGATCGACAATCAGGATGGCTACCCGATTCTGAGCGAATTAGTGGCAGAGTTGCGCACCTATCCTGAAATTGAACAGGAAATTTATCGTTGTCTCAATGACGATGGTAAAGTCAGCGAACGCGCGAGTCCAAAATTGGCAGGAATTCGATCGCAGCAAAAACAAGTTCGCGATCGCGTTTACGAAATGCTGCAACGTACTATGCAGCGCCAATCGACTGCGGTGCAAGAACAAGTGATTACTCAGCGCGACGGGCGATTTGTCATTCCCGTCAAAGCGACTCACAAAGAGGCAATTCCTGGCATTGTGCATGATGTCTCGATGAGTGGCGCAACCTTTTACATTGAGCCGCATCCGACGGTGCAACTCAATAATCAACTGCGTCAATTACTGCGCCAAGAACAAGCCGAAGAAGAAACGGTTCGGCGGGTTTTGACCGAGCAAGTTGCGATCGCAAAAGATGACTTAGAACGATTACTCGCCATTTGTACAACATTGGATTTGGCAACGGCACGAGCGCGCTACAGCTTCTGGCTCAAAGCAAATCCACCGCGTTTTACAGAAAATACGATCGTGCTTCGGCAGCTCCGTCATCCGCTCCTGGTTTGGCAAAATCAGCACGAACAAGGTCGCGATGTCATTCCTGTCGATCTCGTGATTCAACCTCAGATTCGAGTCGTCGCGATTACAGGCCCCAATACAGGCGGTAAAACGGTCACCCTCAAAACGCTAGGTTTAGCAGTGCTGATGGCAAAAGTTGGGCTATTTGTTCCCGCGCGTGAACCCGTCGAACTGCCTTGGTTTGAGCAAGTTTTAGCAGATATTGGAGATGAACAATCTTTAGAGCAAAGTCTTTCGACTTTCTCTGGGCATATTCGCCGCATTAGTCGAATTTTAGAGGCATTAAAGGAGCGATCGCATTCTTTAGTGCTGCTCGATGAAGTCGGAGCCGGAACTGATCCGACAGAAGGCAGTGCGCTCGCGATCGCGTTGCTCAAATATCTTGCAGATCACGCGCAGCTTTCAATTGCAACCACGCACTTTGGCGAACTCAAAGCTTTGAAATATCAAGACGATCGCTTTGAAAATGCGTCAGTCGAGTTTGACGATGTTTCGCTGTCTCCTACCTATCGATTGCTCTGGGGAATTCCGGGTCGATCCAATGCGTTAGCGATCGCGCGGCGGCTCGGCTTGAACTCGGAAGTGATTGAAAACGCACAAACTCAAGTCGGTGGCGCGACGGAAGATGTCAACCAAGTGATTGCAGGACTCGAAGCGCAACGTCGGGCGCAAGAAGCGAAAGCGAAAGAAGCCGCAGACCTGCTTCAGCAAGCAGAACGCTTTTATACAGAAGTATCGGCAAAAGCAGAAAATCTGCGCGATCGCGAACGTGGCTTGCAGCAAGCGCAAGAACGAGCCGTACAAGATGCGATCGCGCAAGCCAAAACCGAAATCGCGAAAGTGATTCGCAAACTTCAGCAAGGCAATGCCACGGCTCAAGATGCCCAACAAGCAACCGATGCCCTGAATCGCCTCTCGGATAAGCATCTACCTTCGCGCCAGCAACCCGCGAAACCCAAACCCGGCTATCGTCCGCAAGTGGGAGATCGCATTCGCATTCCTCGCTTAGGTCAAACTGCAGAAGTGCTGGAACTTGCAGGAGATGAGGAGCTAATTGTGCGCTTCGGCATCATGAAAATGACCGTTCCCGTGACGGATATTGAGTCTCTCACAGGCGAAAAAGTGACGAAGCCTCAACCTGAACCCAAGCCAAAGTCTGCTCCTTCTCCTCAACCTGCGGTTTCCATGCCTGCAGTTCGTACCGATCGCAATACGTTTGACATCCGAGGCAGCCGGGTCGCAGATGCGGAAATTGTGCTTGATAAAGCAATTTCAGAAGCTCGAACGCCGATTTGGATTATTCACGGACATGGCACAGGCAAGCTCCGTCAAGGGGTTCACGACTTTCTGAAACAGCATCCGCGAGTCCAAAGATTTGAGCTTGCCGATCGTGCAGATGGTGGAACTGGAGTGACGATCGCTTATCCTGTGTAAGTGGATTCCACAGTCAACTTCACTCAGACGAAACGGTAACATCGCCCAGTTTTAGCTTTCTTAGGATCTAACTGATTTGCGTAAAGATACTGAGCAATAGCTTAGTTTTGCCGATAAATCCTGCTAAAACTGGGCAGTTCCGCATAAAAAAGCCGTGTAAACACAGATGCAGAATTTAAAATTTCGTTAAAGTTAAGTGAAAGCGCTTACAGTATTCTTTCTGGAATGCTAATGTCAGAAAACGAGCATCATCAGGAATTACCTCACTGTTTTTGCAAACTGGTTTTGTAAACAGGTGATAGAAGATTAACCGAGCGCCACCTATCTAGTCGCGTCTCACCATTTGAAGTCAGCACTACTACCCTTTCGTTTCAGAGTCTTACCCAATCTGAAGCTCATTGATTGTGCGATCTAACCTTCAGGGGCATCCGAACAACGTTTTTCGTTGCTTCGTAAAATGCACGATCGCAGTTTTTAGCAGAAATTCACCCTGGCTCAGACTAAGAGCATGGATGGTGGAACCACTCAGGATGGCTAAAACTGAGTGAGCTTTCGGCTGTCTAGCTTTAGCTTGTCTAAACTTCGGGCGATGCGATCGCGGCGTTTCACAAAGCGACTTTTACTATCGTTTTCATGCACGAAACGAAATGCAGAACCTTTTAAATTCCTCAAGTGTGTTCGATCTCAATTCATCTCCTGTCGGCAGTCGTCCCTGGTTTGACTCGGCGAGTTCCCTCTCTCAATCAAGTGCTTCTCGCATCGTCTTCATCGATTCCGCGATCGCGCAAGCACATACGCTTGCCTCTAGCGTTATAGATGGCACAAAAATTGTCCTGCTCGACTCGCACAAAGACGGCATTGATCAAATTAGCCAAGTGCTTGCTAGCTATCAAAATGTCGAAAGTGTCTATATCGCCTCACATGGCAGTATCAACAGCCTCAGCCTTGGCAATGCGACCCTTGATCTTGCAACCATCACGACCTATCAAGATCGCCTTGCAACTTGGGCAACTTCACTGGCTCCGAATGCAGACATCTTGCTCTATGGCTGTAACGTTGCTCTCGGAGACCCTGCTCTAATTCAGCAACTGAGTCAGATCACAGGAGCTGATGTCGCTGCTTCTACAGATGCGACTGGAAATCTAGCTAGCGGGGGCAACTGGATACTGGAAGCTCAGACTGGAGCGATCGAATCAGCGTTGCCGTTTGATCTCGATCGCCTAGCTGGCTACACTAGCTTGCTTGAAACCGGGAATGGGCTATTCGGACAGTACTTCGATAACATCGATTTTACAAATCTGCGGCTGACTCGTACCGATGCTACGGTTAATTTCAATTGGGGATCTGGTTCTCCTGATCCCTTGATCGGAGCGGATACCTTCTCCATCCGATGGACTGGACAGATTCTCGCACCCGTCACTGGAACTTATACCTTCTTTACGACCACCGATGATGGGAATCGTCTCTTCATCAACGGGCAGCAAGTGATCAATAACTACCGAGATCAAGCCGCAACCGAACGCAGTGGAACGATCAATCTCGTGGCAGGGCAGCGCTATAACATCGCGATGGACTACTACGAAAATGGTGGACTTGCCTCTGCCCGACTACAGTGGTCAGCACCTGGTATTACAAAACAGGTTGTCCCTCAATCACAACTGTTTAGCACCGCTCTACCTCCGGTTCAACCGGGTACAGGGAATGGACTACAAGGTGAATACTTCGATAACATCGATTTTACGAACTTAAGAGTTACCCGCACAGATGCTACGGTTAACTTTAACTGGGGAACGGGGTCTCCTGCTCCGTCGATCGCAGCCGACACCTTCTCAGTCCGATGGACAGGGCAAGTGCAGCCGCTCTATAGCGATACCTACACGTTTTTTACGACCACGGATGATGGTGTTCGCCTATTTGTCAATAATCAATTAGTCATTGATAGTTTCATCGACCAAGCCGCAACTGAGCGCACAGGCACGATCGCACTGCAAGCGGGACTGCGATACGATATTCGCATGGAGTACTATGAGCGTGGTGGAAGGGCTTCTGCGCTGCTCGGTTGGTTGAGTCCCAATCAAGTGCGCCAAATTATCCCGCAGGCTCAGCTTTACAGCGGTCGAGTGACTGTCAATCCAGGGACGATCGTGATTGGAACGAATGCGGTGACAGTGAATGAAAGTGCAGGTACAGCAGCAGTTCGTGTTGATCGCATCAATGGGAGTGACGGGGTTGCTACCGTTCGATACACGACTGCCAACGGGTCAGGAGCCAACGCTGCGATCGCGGGACAAGATTACACCTTAACTGAAGGAATCTTGACCTTTGCCGCAGGTGAAACCAGCAAAACTGTTACAATTCCCATTCTGAACGATGCGACGACTGAAGCAACCGAAGAATTTGGGTTTGGCTTGGGTGAAACAACGGGTGCAGCACTCGGAACAAATCGCACTGCTTTGATCCAAATTATTGATGATGATGCAGTTGATTCAAGCTATGCCTTTTCTAGTGAAAACTTTAATGTCAACGAGAATGCTGGAGCGGTCACCATTACTGTGCAGCGAAGTGGTAACACGACCGTAGCAGGTAGCGTGAACTATGCAACCAGTAATGGAACTGCAACGGCAGGTGCAGACTATACGACGAGCATTGGCACACTCAATTTTGCAGCAGGTCAGACCAACCAGACGTTTACCGTCCCAATCACAGATGATATGGAAGGAGAACGGAATGAAACGTTTAATATCATTTTGAGTAATCCCTCTGCTGGTATCTTGGGAACTCAGCAAACGGCAACGGTGACGATCGCAGATAATGATCCGGGTAGTTTCGCTCGTGAAGCAGTAATCACTGGATTGTCTCAACCGACCGCGTTTGATTGGACACCGGGTGGTGAGTACCTGTTCATTGCTCAGAAGAATGGGGTAGTGCGAGTCGCTCGCAATGGTGTATTGCAACAAACTCCAGCCGTTGACATTTCTGCGATCGTCAATAGTCCGCGCGATCGTGGATTACTGGGTCTTGCAGTGCATCCCCAATTCTTTAGCGGTAGTCCCTATGTCTACCTGCTTTATTCTTATGATCCACCTGAAACGGCTTCACAGACTGATCCAGAAGCAGTTCGAGATGGAGTTGGCAACCGAGCTTCTCGCTTGGGTCGATTTACTGCCACGATTACCAATGGCATTGTCTCGATCAATCCAGCCAGTGAAGTGGTGATTCTGGGTAAAAATAGCACCTGGCAGAATATCAGTCGCCCTGATGAGAATAGTACGAACAACTTCAACATTCCTGAGTCGGGTCGCAATTCTGATGGAACCTTTGTTCAGGACTTTTTGAACCTCGATAGTGAATCTCATGCGATCGGCACAGTCAAGTTTGGTACGGATGGGTTCTTGTATGTCAGTAATGGGGATGGTGCGTCTTACAATGCGGTTGATCCAAGAGCGGTCAGAACACTCAACATCGATAGTCTGTCCGGCAAGATTCTCCGCATTGATCCCATCACTGGCAATGCGCCTGCTTCCAATCCGTTCTACGATGGCAATCCCCAAAGTAATCGATCGAAGGTCTGGCAATTGGGCTTGAGAAATCCCTTCCGATTTACGATCAATCGCCAGAACGGACAGCCCTATATTGGGGATGTAGGCTGGACGAAGTGGGAAGAAGTCAATACGGGCGGTCCCGGCGCAAATTTTGGCTGGGTTGCTTATGAAGGAGGCAATGGTACGAGTAATAGAACCGGAGGCTATCAGGATCTCCCAAGTGTCCAAGCCTTCTACGCTGGCCCTCAAACTGGATTAACGGCTCCGATTTACGCTTATCAACACTTTGGTAGCGGTGGCAATGCGATCGCAGTTGGAGATTTCTACACTGGAAATACTTTCCCATCGATCTATGACAACAACTTATTCATCACAGACTTGAGTAAAGGAACCGTCGATGCTCTAGTCTTTGATGCGAATGGTGTGGTGGTTGGACAGCGACGATTTGCCAGTGGGGTGTTTGGCTTGGCGCAGATTACAACAGGTTCAGATGGCAACTTGTACTATGCAAGTCTTGGATCGGGCGAGATAGGACGGTGGCGACCGATTGGTTAACGCTTGATCTGTCCAGAAAAAAGGGCTGAAGTAATTTTCAGCCCTTTTTTCTCTGCAAAGACGACTAAATTTTTGGTGTCATTGTTCGAGCATCAATGGCGATCAAGGCATCGATACCTTAGCTTCCAACGATTTGAGGAATTCCGTATTCACACCGGATTCACGGCTGAGAGCAATCTTGCCAGTTCGGGCGATTTCTCGTAACCCAAATTTCTGTAAAACCTGAACGATCGCCACCATTTTCCCTGGATCACCCACGACTTCCAGCGTCAAAGAATCTTCAGCCACATCGACCACCCGCGCCCGGAAAATCTGCGCTAATTCGACAATCTCCGATCGCGTCGAACTGCCTGCATTGACTTTGAGCAACATCAATTCGCGTTCAACACAAGGCACTTCTGTAATGTCTTGCACTTTAATGACATTAATCAGCTTATAAAGCTGTTTCGTCAACTGTTCGATAATGCGATCGTCTCCCGGCACGACCATCGTAATCCGAGATACTCCCATCTGTTCGGCAGGACCGACTGCCAGACTTTCAATATTAAAGCCACGACGAGCAAACAGACCTGCAATCCGAGTCAAAACCCCCGCTTCATCTTCTACCAACACCGAGAGCGTGTGCTTCATTTCTGTGTTCCGAATAACATTCAGTCCTTATTATGGTGCAACGTAGACTCCCACTTGTCCACAGCATAGAAAAAGAAATTCTGAAAAAAGTTGAGTTGAGAGAATTTCTTCGCTATGGTGAAAAGCGATCAAATTGCCACTTCAATGTCCTGCAATCCTTCCCTGGAGCGATGAACATTCTAGTGTTGCGATTGTTCAATCCACTGTGAAAGTCAAAAAAATTAGGAGCCGCTGTTATGGGTTGGTTACAAAGAATGTTTGGGCTAGAGAAGCCCGCAAATCCTGAGCAGGCAGTCATGGGTCAGCCTGCCCCTGATGCTGCAGCTTCTGCTCCTCCAGACGCAGGAGTGTCGGCAGGCGATACGATTCCGCCGGAGCGGGTCGGCTTAAATGGCGAATATGACCAGAGCGGTTTGGCGAAGCGCGTCGCGTTAGCTTTCGACCAAGATAGCCAGCTTGATGATGTGAATACGCTTTGGGTAGCGCAGTTGGGAACAACTGTAGTGCTGAAAGGCAGTGTTCCAAGTCAAGATATCTTGAACAAGATGATCGAAGTTGCGAATGGGGTCAATGGCGCAAGCGCTGTTGATACGAATCAAGTTCAAGTCGGTTAAATTTGGAGAGAAGTCGGAGCTTTTTGAAGACTCCGACTTCTGCATTTCAACTAACTTGCCCAGTCTTTTGCCCAGTTCAGAGTTTGGTGAACTTGCTCAAGTGAGGCTGCTTCACAATAAAGTCTCAAGACTGGCTCAGTTCCACTAAAGCGAATCAGCAGCCAGCTTTGATCTTCCAGTCGGAACTTATAGCCATCATCGGTTTGACAACTGACGACTGCTTTTCCAGCGATCGCTTGTGGAGGCTGCGTTTGCAACTGCTCTAACAATTTAGCCCGAACCTCCATACTGGCAAGCGGCAGATCAATGCGATCGTATTCTGCGAAAAATCCCGTTTTCTCTTGCAATTGACGATAAAGCTCGCCGAGATCCGTTCCGGTTTGGACAACCGTTTCCAGCACATACAGTGCCGAGAGTAAAGCATCGCGTTCCGGAATGTGATGACCATAGCCAATGCCACCGGATTCTTCACCGCCGAGCAAGACTTGGGTTTCTAACATGCGATCGGCGATGTATTTATACCCGATCGGAGTCTCATAGACTGGCAGATCGTAGAGTTTTGCAACGAGTGGCATCAAATCAGAACCGCTGACCGTTTTGACAAATTCGCCTGTGAAGCCTTTCTGAATCAGATGCCCCAGCAGGATCGGAATGAGAATTTGAGAACTGAGGAAGTTGCCTTTTGCGTCAACGGCTCCGACGCGATCGGCATCGCCATCAAACACCAAGCCAACGGCTAAACTGTTGCTGTCAAACTCGCGAATTGTTTTCAAAATCTTGGGCAGATATTTCGGCAGAGGTTCAGGGGCGCCCCCTTCAAATAACGGATCGCGATCGCTGTTAATTTCTTGAATCTCAACGCCTAATAGTCGTGCGAGTCCAGTTGCCGCTGCGCCATGCATGACATCGGCAAACACAGTCACTTTGCCTTGCTCGATCGCAGTTTTAATCGCATCTGTGTCCACCAGCGATCGCAGTCCTTCACAGTAGCTTTCCCACGGATCAAAGGTACTGAAATTTCCAGGTTGAGCATTTGGCAGAGTTTCACCCTTAGCTAACAGGGCTTCGATTCGCTTGGTCACTTCTGGTGGTACTGATCCCCCATGCGCGCTTTTCACTTTTAGACCGGAATAGTTTCCGGGATTGTGGCTGGCAGTAATGACGATCGCACCTAAAGCATTCAATTTTTTTGCTGCCCAGCTAAAGGCTGGAGTCGGAGCAAAGCTTTCCGAGAACAGAATGTCAAATCCTGCTTTGCGAATGGATTCTGCGGCACTGCGAGCAAATTCTTCGGACAGAAAACGGCGATCATATCCCACAATTACGGTATTGCTGCCTGTCTCTGCACCATACACTTCTGAGAGAACTTGAGCCGCAATCGGAGCGACGCTCATGACGCGATCGAATGTAAAATCGGCAGCAATCACGCCGCGCCAGCCATCTGTACCAAACTGAATCGGGTTAATCGTTGTAATTGTCATTGGCGCGTGTGCCATGATTGCACTTCTCCTCAACTCACAGAACAAATAAGGGCTTGGGACAAGACCAGTTTAACGGGGATAGTCTAGACTCAAGCGAGTTTTTCGATCGTTCCCCTGTTTCTTTACAGACGATCACGGAGATTACAGGATGGTTTTGGTTATTAATGTGACAGGTTGAAGGTGGGGAGTGGAGAGTAGGGAGTGGAAAGTCGATTGTGCCCGACAATGCAGAGAAAGCTTTAGCATGTTTTACATCTCTCTACCCCCTACTCCCCACTCCCCACCTCATCCATGCACTCTTCCCTCGTTTGGCTAATGGCGATCGCATCTGGCGCAACGGTTGCCAATCTCTATTACAATCAGCCCCTTTTAGCGATGATTGCGGTTCAGTTTAACGAATCGGCTGAGGCAGTTGGCGCGATTCCGATGTGGACGCAGATTGGCTATGCCATGGGCATTTTATTAATCGTGCCCTTGGGCGATCGTCTGGAGCGACGGCGGTTAATTGTGACCATGACAGGAATCACTGCGATCGCGCTTCTAGTTGCGGCGGTTTCGCCGAATTTAATCGGATTGAATTTGGCAAGTTTCGCGATCGGAGCGAGTGCAGTTTCGGCGCAAATCCTGGTGCCATTTGCTGCACAGTTATGTGAACCTGCACAACGCGGCAAAGTGATTGGCATGGTGATGAGTGGGTTATTTGTCGGAATTTTGATGGCGCGGATGGTGAGTGGCATTGTTGGAGCGAAATATGGATGGCAAGTGATGTATGAATCTGCATCCGGGATGATGGTGTTACTTGCGATCGTGCTTGCGAAAAGCTTGCCGCGCTCTCGATCAACCTTGGCATTAAGCTATCCGAACTTACTCCGATCCATGCTCGATTTGCTCATTCATCAGCCGATTTTGCAGAGTTCGGCTTGGATTGGGGCGATGTCATTTGCGGCATTTAGCGCATTTTGGAGTACGTTAGTTTTTTTACTGAGAGAGCCACCGTATCAGTTTGGCAGCGATGTTGCAGGATTGTTTGGATTAGCTGGCATTTCTGGAGCTTTAGCTGCACCAGTCGTAGGAAGAATCGCCGATCGTCGCAGTTCAAGTTTTACGTTGACCTTGGGAATTTCCATAACCATTGCTTCATTCTTAGTATTTTGGAGTTTGCAGGCTCAGTTACTCGGATTAATGCTTGGTGTCGTGTTAATTGAGTTGGGAGTCCAGACGACGCAAATCTCCAATCAAACGACGATTTATCAGCTTCCTGTAGAATTTCATAGCCGCTTGAACGCCATCTATATCATGCTGTACTTTGTCGGCGGTGCGATCGGGTCAAAACTAGGCACATCTGCCTGGAATGATTGGCAGTGGAATGGGGTCTGTGCAGTCGGTTTGGGGTTGATGCTAGTCGCATGTGCAGGTGCATTTTGGCGCAAGCGATGCATCAAAGCGTAAGTCGCCATCATCCAAACTCATCCGATAGGGGGTATCGCCCTGTTTTGCCTGGGAACACTGAGTGATACATTGTTCTTCGGTTCATCTACGTGCGATCGCACACCCGGTTAGACTATGACGAGATCTTTTGCAGCGATGGTTGGGCTAATCTGCTTATTCTTAGGTTCGTGTGGTTTCTTAGTAACGGCTTCTGATTGTTCTGGTTCGATTCGAGCAGGCGTAACTAGCATTATGATGTCCGCTCTAGCTTGGGGCTATTTGAAGCAAGCCAATGAAAAACCTGTTGGATTTTGGCTGAATTTGTACCGCACTGGCGTGGTGATTGCCAGTGCGATCGTGCTTTTTGCGATTGGGCGGATCATTGGTGCGCTGCAAGGAGTTGGCTGCGCAGTGGGCTAAGCCAAACTCTTGACGGCAGCCCTTAAGTTGCCTTGATGTTCTTTTAGTACGCGATCGCTGTCTGTTTTTGAGAGTCCTGTCCAATGCATCATCAGGGCTGTTTTTACAGAGCGATCGCTTTTTTCTAGTAATTCTGCTGCTTGGTCGCGATCGAGATCGGTTAAATCGCTCAAGATTCTTAAAGCGCGATCGTGCAATTTCGTGTTTGTCACGGCTACATCAATCATGCGATTTCCGTAGACTTTGCCGAGTCGAACCATCGTTCCAGTGGAAAGAATATTCAGAGCTAGCTTCGTGACTGTTCCAGATTTCAATCGAGTCGAACCTGCGAGTACTTCCGCTCCAACGAGCAAGCGAATATCGACATCGACATCAATTTGCACCTGTTCTTTTGGCACACAGGCAATAAAAATTGTGGTTGCTCCGCGCTTTCGACCTTCTGCAATGGCTCCATGTACATAAGGCGTTGTTCCACCTGCTGCAATTCCGACCACGACATCCAGTGCGCTGACAGTGCGATCGGCGATTGCCGCTGCGCCTTGATCTGCTAAATCTTCTAGTCCTTCTGAACTTCGCACAAGTGCATCGGCTCCTCCTGCAATGATGCCTTGTACCATTTCTGGCGGGGTACAAAAGGTGGGAGGACATTCTGCTGCATCGAGAACACCTAAGCGTCCACTGGTTCCAGCCCCGACATAAAAGAGCCGTCCACCTTGGCGCAGCTTCTCAGCCGTGAGATCGATCGCTTTTGCAAGTTCTTCGCGGGCTTGAGCGATCGCATGAATCGTTTTTGCATCTTCTTGATTAAAGACATCGACAATCTCGATCGAAGAAAGCTGATCTAAATTGGCACTGGCTGGATTGACTTGCTCAGTGAGTAAGTGTCCTCGTTGTTGAAGCTGCATAGAAGTTCCGAGAAAAACGCAACCCGTATTTTACCGTTGTGCGGTAGGCGTTTGCGATGCAGATCCAGAACGCCAGCGTTTACTAATCAATCTAGAACGAAAGAATTATCAGGATTTTCATGCTGAGAGAGTGAAGTGAGTGATATCTCTTGAGCGACTCAATCCCCTATGCGTTTATCCCGGCTTCGACGATCGCGAGTCTATCTTTCTCTTGCTTGCATTCCCATCAATCTCTTGATCTGGCAAAGTTGGGAAACCGTAGATATTGCACTCTGGCAAACTTGGCGCGTGCCAACGCAGGATGAACGCCTTCGGTGGTTTTTGATCACTCAGGCTTCTCCCCTGCTATTTGTGTTTCTGGGACTCGCGGGAATTGGGTTTGCTGCCTGGGGTGCAATGACTGAACGAGTTTTTCAAAATCGCTGGTGGCTTTCACTGCTCGCAGGACTGAGCAATAGTGCAATTTTTTTAGTTGGTTTAGCGATCGTGCTGTTCAAGTACATCATTCATTAACAACGGTGCTGAAAAGCGAATTTTTAAGCCGCCCCCACTCCGAGAATTTGAAGGTTCAGACTCTAAATCATCACCAAGGCTTTTAGCGCTTCGAGGGGCGATACAGTGCAATCACTTCCTCCACACTGGGATTTCCTTTCCCCTGCCCCCGAACTAAGACGATCGGCGCATCCTGCTGCATGACTTCATTCAGGCGCATCATGCCAGCAATATCACTGGGATTAGTGAAACCAATTGACTCAGTGCGTCGATGCGGAATTCCAGCTTCAGCTAATTTTGCGGCAAGGGATCGAGTTCGTTTTCCACGCGCAGTATTACAATCTGGACCAATCACCAAAACCTCATTGAAATCAGCTCCATCCGGCATGACCACAGGCACAAATCCTGACTTTGAGCTTGCAACGTGCTTGCCTGAAGTGGCATGACTCAAAAGATGCGTTGCACCCAACCCCAAAACACCAACCATCAGCATTAGTTTGAGAAACTGCATAGGAATTGCATCGGTGAGAATGTCTTCATTCTCGCCAGGAAATCCAGGGTAACGGTGCGATCGCAATCACATCAAAATCACATCAAATCCGCAATTCTCTGAATTTGCAGCGTATAGTCCATCGTCGATTGCACTCCGCCCGATCGTGTAACTTTTCCTACAATTGGTGCAGCATATTCCGGGATCGCACTTGCCGCGACTGCGATATGACGATCGCTCACTGCTAGTCCATGCGTGGGATCATACCCTCGCCAACCTGCACCCGGTAAATACACCTCAGCCCAAGCATGGAGATGGCGATCAGGATGATCCTCGTCTCCTTCTTGATATCCGCTGACAAATCGTGCGGCTAATCCAATCGATCGACAAACTTCGATAAATAAAACCGTCAAATCTCGACATGATCCCTTCTTCTGCGTCCAAGTCAATCCAGGTGGATAAGGATTGCCAGTCTCGCGAATCACATATTCACAATTAGTATAAATCTGCTGAGTCAATTCATATAGAAATTGAGTGACCTGATTGCTAGAACGTTCGGCGATTTCATACGCCAGTTGCAGCGCGATCGCATCAGTCGCTCCTAAGTAAGGCTGAAGCTGCTTAAACAGTGAAGTTGGATAATCGATTGGCAAACTCATCGCCCAAGGCTCCAATAAATAATTAAAAGGATTTGCTTGATGCGTCTGAGTTTGCGACACGATTTGAACCGTCAAAGAGCCTGTGAGTTCAGGTGAGAACCAGACTTTGATCAAAGTGTTGCCATCGAGATCGCTTAATTCTGATTGTGCGATCGGGATTGGCATAACTTGCATCGAAAACAATTTGAGTGACTGCCATCCATCCGAACGCGGTCGTAACCGAATCAGATGAGGTTGCAAAATGACGGGATCGCTATAGGTATAAGTCGTCGAATGTGAAATTTGGTAAAGCACAGGCAGCTAGAAATTAAGGGAAAAATTTGCAATTCATTCTGAACTCATCTTCCGGATCAGCGGGGTTTGAATGGCAACCAGTAGACATCAAAAATATTATCTTCACGATCACGGGAACTTCACGATCGCGAGAGCCGTCTACATTGCTCGAGCCTAATCCTGCTCTAGCTTAGCGCGATTGAGCGACCCGGAAATTTGTTCAGCGTGATACCGTTTTTTTGTGAAATATCCTTTAAGATCTTAGAGACGATGGCTCCGCAGGTTACGCCTCTAAAGTCTTGCATAACGCTAGTCTGTTCGTCCCTATCTTTATCTACTAACTGAATCTCACTTGGTTTACCTGTGGCTGTTTGGGGTGTTCCTATGGCACTAATTCGTGATGTTGTTCAACAAGCACTATCGACTGGACTCCTTTCGATTGAAGCCGAGAATCAACTGCGGCTTCTGCTCTCATCAAAATACGATCGTGAAGACTTTCATGCCTTCATGACATTACAAAATGCGACCATGACTGGCTCCGTGAAACAAGAATCTCGCCTGTTTCGAGGTTAAACTCAGCCAAATGGTTCCTTTCTATGGCAATCTGAAAGACAGAAACTCCCCCAGAGTGAGTTCTGTCTTTTTTGCTGTCGAGCCATTCTTCAGAGCGTTATGCAAACTCTCCCCAACCCGATCGCGTCAGCGACTCCTACCTCTCAGACTCTAACGGATACCACTATTCATCGGCGCAAAACTCGCTCTGTCCCCGTGGGCAGTATCTCGATCGGCAGTGATCATCCGGTCGCAGTACAGTCCATGATCAACGAAGACACCCTCGATATTGACGGCTCGGTCGCCGCAATTCGTCGCCTCCACGAAATTGGGTGCGAAATTGTTCGGGTGACGGTTCCGAGCATGGCACATGCGAAAGCGATGGAAGAAATTCGCGATCGCCTCTACAAAACCTACCAACCTGTGCCGCTCGTTGCTGATGTCCACCACAATGGGATGAAAATTGCGCTCGAAGTCGCGAAATACGTCGATAACGTGCGGATCAATCCAGGACTCTACGTTTTTGAAAAGCCGAAAACCAGCGAATATACTCAAGCTGAATTTGATGCGATCGGCGAGAAGATCCGCGAAACGCTCGAACCCCTCGTCATTTCCCTACGAGATCAAAACAAATCGATGCGAATCGGAGTCAATCACGGTTCGCTAGCAGAAAGAATGCTGTTCACCTATGGCGATACGCCTGAAGGCATGGTCGAATCTGCTCTAGAATTCATTCGGATCTGCGAATCGCTGAATTTCTATAACATTGAACTTTCGCTCAAAGCCTCGAAAGTTCCGGTCATGCTTGCCGCAAACCGTCTAATGGTGCAGCGCATGAATGCGGAAGGCATGGCGTATCCCCTGCATTTGGGAGTGACCGAAGCAGGTGATGGCGAATACGGGCGCATCAAATCGACCGCAGGTATTGGCACACTACTTGCTGAAGGTATCGGAGACACGATTCGAGTTTCTCTCACCGAAGCGCCTGAGAAAGAAATTCCGGTCTGCTACGGAATTCTGCAAGCGTTAGGATTGCGGCGCACGATGGTTGAGTATGTTGCCTGCCCATCTTGCGGGCGTACCCTGTTTAACCTAGAAGAAGTTCTACAAAAAGTCCGCGAAGCAACGAGTCATCTCACCGGACTAAATATTGCAGTCATGGGCTGTATTGTGAACGGTCCAGGTGAAATGGCAGATGCGGACTATGGATATGTCGGCAAACAAGCAGGCTATATTTCCCTATACCGAGGACGCGAGGAAATTAAAAAAGTCCCAGAAGACCAAGGGGTTGCGGAATTGATCAATCTCATCAAATCGGATGGGAAATGGGTAGAACCCAAGTAGGGAGCAGGGGGTCGGGAATAGGGGTAAAAAACTTCTCTCACTCCCCACCTCCCCACTCCCCACTTTTCCCTCCCCCGCGCTTTCTCCGCAAAACTTAATGACAAAAACTGGGCAATTATTACGGATTGCCCCTGAATGCCTGTGTTAAATTGGGCATAACCTTTTTTGTCACTTCTCCAGAATTTAAGCAGGTATAGTCATGACGAAACGCGCGCTTGTCTTAGGTGCAACGGCTGCCGCCGTAACAGCAGTGACCATCACCGGAGCCGGAATTCATTTGAACAAAGGACAAGCGTTCTTCCGGGACAGTCCCAAAGAACTCGTGGATGAGGTCTGGCAGGTCATCGATCGCAACTACGTCGATGCCACCTTCAACCAAGTGGACTGGAAAGCCATCCGTAGCCAATATCTCAACCGCAATTACAAAGACAAAGAGGAAGCCTATAAATCGATCCGCGAAATGCTGAAGCGTCTGGGAGATCCCTATACCCGCTTCATGGACCCGACTGAATTCCGAAATATGCAGATCGACACCTCTGGTGAATTGACCGGAGTCGGAATCCAACTGGCAGCGGACGAGAAAACGAAGAAACTTACGGTCATTTCCCCGATCGAAGGGAGTCCCGCCTCGGCTGCCGGAATCGCTGCGAAAGACATCATCACCAAAATTGATGGCAAAAGCACCGAAGGGATGGACGTTAACAAGGCAGTGACCTTGATTCGTGGACCTGTCAATACCCAAGTCAAACTCACCGTTCAGCGCGGAACTCAACAACTCGAGTTCAATCTAAAACGCGCCAAAATCGAAATTCATCCTGTGCGCGCCAGCGTTCAACAAAGTCCGACTGGCAAAGTCGGATACATCCGTCTCGTTCAGTTCAGTGCAAATGCCGCTCCTGAAATGCGAGCCGCCATTCAAAAGCTGGAAAAAGACAATGTGACAGGTTACATTCTCGATTTGAGATCCAATCCGGGGGGTCTGCTGTATGCCAGTGTTGATATTGCTCGGATGTGGATTCAAGAAGGTGGAATCGTCTCAACCGTCGATCGCAAAGGCATTTCCGATAAAGAAGATGCCAATCGTCGGGCTTTAACCGACAAACCGCTGGTTGTCTTAGTCGATGGCGGCTCAGCCAGTGCCAGCGAAATTCTCTCGGGTGCAATCCAAGACAACAAACGCGGTACGATCGTTGGAACAAAAACCTTTGGAAAAGGCTTAGTTCAGTCGGTTCGCAGTCTCGGAGATGGCTCTGGAATGGCGGTGACGATCGCAAAATATCTCACTCCGAATGGACGAGATATCAACAAACATGGCATCGATCCTGATGTCGTCGTGGAACTGAACGAGCAGCAAAGACAAGCCCTAGTCCGCGATCGCGACAAGATTGGGACAACGAGCGATCCGCAATACGTTAAAGCCTTGCAAGTCTTGAATCAAGCGGTGAGCGCCAAACAAGGCACCCGCGCTCAGACCAAGAACTAGACCAAGAACGAGTTAAAGGGAGGCTCGCCCGCCCTCTAACTCGGCTGGCACTTTCCAGATCGAATTAATCCAACGCGACGCGCAATCGCTTCTCCCTCTGAGGCAAACGGACCCCACTGTTCTGTGACCTCAGAGGGATTTGTCGTTTGTTGAGTCTCAAACTCATCCTGGGTCAAAATCTCACAATGAGCATTCGATCGCTTCACCACATACCAACGCGCAGATTCACTCATTCGCCACCCCACTTGATACTCGTTTACACCATCTGGGAACGCTTACTCATGTTAGAGGTCTGGCATCGCCGTGAAAAGGCTAAAACCGTAAAGATTTTATCCAAATCCTGTCGCCTCCAACCTGCTCACCCCTCAGGGATTTTATCAACGTAGGGATATGTCATCAGAAATTCAGAATCCGTTCGCAATGCCCACTGAAGTAACTGCACCGCGCCGTGAAGTTGCCCCACCGCCTGCCGCTCCCCGAACTCCCCCTGCGCCGCCCCCTGCGATGCGGACGATGCCGAATTTGATGACTGAGGTGACTGAAGCCGCTTCTAGAATCAATAGCACGACTGCAACTCAACCGAGTACGGATGTGACTGAACCGAATGCAGCTGCCACTCCAACCTTTGCAATGCCTGCGGCGAGCACTTCCACTGCCCCGGCTGCTGCTCCCCAGCCGATTCCAGCAAGCTCGCCTTCTGTTCCTATTTCCGCAGGGACAACTCCGCCGCCCACATTAGGACACCGTCCGACGACTCCCCCGACCGCACCCAACACCCGCCGCTCTAGCAATGGGTCGCCAACGCTTGAGCACATTATTCGTACTGCTTATGACAAGGGCTTTTCAGATATTCACTTAGGTGTGGGTGAAGTGCCTCGCTTTCGTAACCGAGGTGAAATCGATACGACAGATTGGCCTGAGACAGATAAACCAACGTTTATGAGTTGGTTAGGTGAGGTTTTGACTGAGGCAGAAATCAGTCAGTTTGAAGAAACCTTAGATTTCGACGGCGCAACGCAATACGAATTTGCGCGGGTTCGGATTAATATTTTCGACTCGTTACATGGACCTGCGATGGTGCTGCGCTTGATCCCGCTGAAAATCTTGACGATGGAGCAGTTAAACTTGCCTCCGGTGTTTAAAGATGTTTGTCATTATCACAAAGGGTTGATCTTGATTACGGGTCCGACTGGCTCCGGTAAATCGACCACGATGGCAGCGATGATCGACTACATCAATAAGGAGATGCCGAAGAACATTATTACGATCGAAGACCCGATCGAGTTTGTTCACAAGAGCCGCAAATCCTTGATCAAACACCGAGAAGTCGGAATGCACACGCGCAAGTTTGACAACGCGCTCAAAGCTGCACTGCGGGAAGATCCAGATATTATCCTCGTCGGTGAAATGCGTGATAAAGAAACCGTCAACACTGCTCTAAAAGCGGCGCAAACGGGTCACTTAGTCATGGGAACCTTGCACACGAATAGTGCGGTGAAAACGATCGAGCGGGTGCTCAGTCTCTACCAACCGAACGAGCAGCCGACGATGCGGGTGGCACTTGCTGAATCGCTGGTGGCGGTGATTGCTCAAGGCTTGTGTCGGACAACGGATGGAAAGCGGGCTGCATTCCATGACATTCTGATCAATACGGATGCGATTCGAGACTATATCCGGAAAGGTGAACTGGATGAAATCGAAGCGATTATTCCTCGCTGCGGATTTGACGGCATGTGTACGATGAATCAATCGTTGTACAAACTTTACGAGAACGGTCAAATTACTGAAGAAGTGGCGCTCGAAATGTCGCCGAAGCAGAACGAAATGGCACAAATGCTACGCGGTCGCGTGTAGAACAGCACCCCGATTTACACAATCCGAAAAGCCCTCTTGTCATGGCCAAGGTACAAGGGGGCTTCTCGTTTGCCTGAATTTTGGTTGTTTCAGGGGGTCATTCCATGCCAAACTACCGGATGATTTGCTCTCGGACTCGACACATGAACAATCAGGTTGATGCGCCCAAAAAAGAACGATCGCGGTTTTTAATCGGTTCGATCTTGTGGATTCTTGCGTTAGGTGGAATAGCATTTTTCTATCAACTCGGAAGTATTGGGTTAGTCGATGAAACAGAACCGCTATTTGTCGAAGCCGCTCGGCAAATGACGGTGACAGGCAATTGGATTACGCCATATTTTAATCAGGTAACTCGGTTTGATAAGCCGCCTTTAATTTACTGGTGGATGGCGATCGCATTTCAAACGCTCGGAGTCAATGAATGGGCAGCCCGATTGCCGTCCGCGATCGCAGGTACGATTCTGACCGGATTTTGCTTTTATATTTTGAAACGATTTGTTCCGTCGAAGATTGCGCCATTTTTGGGATCGGGGATCGTTGCGCTGAATCTGATCACGCTATTTTTTGGGCGATTGGGATACTCAGATATGTTGCTGAGTGCCTGTTTTGGTGGATCGCTCTTTGCGTTCTTTCTGGGATACGCCTCGAATCGGCGATGGTATTGGGCATTTTATGCGCTCATGGGGTTTGCTGTGTTGACCAAGGGACCTGTTGGGGTCGTCTTGCCGAGTGCGATCGTGATTCTGTTTCTACTGTGGGTCGGTCAACTGCGCTCAGTGCTTCGCGAAATGAAGCCTCTGTTGGGGACGGGATTATTTTTATTGGTCAGTATGCCTTGGTATGCGTTGGCATATTGGCAGAATGGGAATGCGTTTATTGATTCATTTTTTGGGGTGCATAATGTTGAGCGCTTTACCTCAGTGGTCAATCAGCATTCGGGAGCATGGTATTACCATCTTGTGATTGTGCTGGTTGGGTTTTTTCCTTGGTCACTGTGTTTGCCCGCTGCGATTATCAATATTCTCAAATCAAAATGGCGAGAAAAGCCGCGCTCAGAACAGCTTGGATTGTTCGCGCTGGTTTGGTTTTCGGTGGTGCTGATCTTTTTTACGATCGCAGTCACGAAATACATTACTTACACGTTGCCGCTCTATCCTGCAACTGCGATTCTCGTGACGTTGTGGTATGTGCATCATTTCTCCCAACCAAAGCAATCTTGGGGCTTAAAACTCACGGTCTATCTCAGCGTGATTGTCTCGATCGCCTTTGGGATTTGCGCGTTTTATAGTCCCACTTGGCTCGATGATGATCCATCCATGCCAGATCTGGGATTCAAAATTCAGCAGGCTGGATTACAGCACGTTGCTGCCTCGATTTGGATCACTGTCGCGATCGTGGGGTTAATTTTGGCACTCCGTTACCAATTACGCTGGTTTTGGGCGGTGAATTTGATTGGGATGGCAGCATTTATCTGGTTCTTTGTGACTCCTGCCGTGGGTGTGATTGACTCAGTTCGGCAGTTACCGTTGCGGCAGATTGCTCAAGCGACGGTTGAAGAGAAACTGCCAAATGAACCGATTGTGATGGCAACGGATGCTTTTGAAAAACCGAGTTTGGTCTTCTATACGCAAAACCCGATTACGTTTATTAATCGTGCCCGGTTGATTCAACCTTATCTAGAAGAATTGCGCCGAGATGGAAAAACCGAATCGATCGCGATGATTACAACTCCGACAGCATTAAAGGGTAGCGGGATGAAACCAAATCAGTATCGCTTTCTTCAACAATACAGTAACTATCAACTGGTGCGCGTTCCAATTCGTCCCTCGAAGAAATAAGTTATGCAAAAGTGGTGGTCAGATCAGACTCTCCAGAAAGTCGTTTGGATTTTATTAGCAGGGTTTTTGTTTCGGAGTTTTATTGCGTTTTGGTTGCCGCCAGGATTCGATGAAGCGTATTACTATCTATACACTTTGCATCCGGCGCTGAGTTATTTTGATCATCCTCCACTGGTTGCTTTGGTAACTGCGATCGGGATTTGGCTGACCGGAGATGTGTCTCAATTCAGTATTCGCGTCGGCAGTCTCTTATTATTTCCGGCGACTTTGTATTTTTTATATCGCGCAACGGTTCAGTTATTTTCAGTGCGGGTTGGATTAATCACGTTAGCGATCGCGTCAGTGATTCCAATTTTTCAACTCGGATTTGGGACGTTTACGCTCCCAGATTCGCCGTTGATGTTTTTCTGGGCATTGACTTTGTGGGTTGGCGCGATCGAGTTTTTTCCAAAACAGAGTGAATATCAACCGACCTATCGCGTTGCCTTGATCGGACTTTTAGTGGGGCTGGCTTGTCTTGGCAAATATCATGGCTTTCTATTAGGGTTCGGACTGCTCGGTTTCTGTATCACAAGCCGAAAGCACTGGGTCGTTTTTCGATCGCCTTGGACAATTTTGAGTTTTGTCTTATTTCTGGCAGCATTCTCACCTGTGCTGTATTGGAATGCTCAACATGACTGGGTATCATTTCGATTCCAAAGCGATCGTAGTATTCCCGATCGCGCTTACAATCCATTGCAAGCATTGAATGTTGCCATGATGGCAGCGCTATATCTTTTTCCAACGTTTGGACTTCCACTTTGGTTTGTGAGTATTCGAGAAATCGTCTCAGTATTAAAGTCAGGATTTACGAAATCAATTCACTCATTTATTCTGTGGAATTCTGCACCTGTATTTTTGATTTTTACTTTTATTGGCGGTTATCAGCAGATTTTACCTGGCTGGACAATGCCAGGATTCTTTTCGGTAACGCCGCTGCTCGGAGCATATGCTGCACATTGGCAACCCAAAATACTGAGACGTTGGCTGAATGGCTCGACGATTGCGATCGGCACGCTGTTACTGATTGCTTTATCGCACATTGCGATCGGCACCCTCCAAAAGCCAGGGCAGTTTTCCTTCATGGGTGGCGTTGTTCCACCGCAAGAGGATGCTTCCATTCAATTGATTGATGTTGGGCAACTCCGCCGCGAATTTTCGAAATCGCCGCAACTCTTAGCGGCTCTGAAAGACGCTGATTTTATGTTCAGCAATCGCTTTCATTTAGCGGGACACATGGCAATGGCACTGACTCCGATTTATGGAACTCCGATCACGTGTTTCGATAAACGAGACATGCGCGGATTTGCGTTTTGGTCAACTCCAACGCAATGGATCGGTGGAGATGCACTTTACCTGACTTCTAACGATTTTCAAACGAAGAGAGACTCCTCTGTCGAGTTTTCTCCGTATTTCCAGACGTTCACCAAGTTAGGAGAAGTCTCTTTACGGCGTGGGGGCGTGATTGTCGATCGTATTCACGTTTTTCAAGGGAAAAACCTGCTGAAACCGTTTCCTCGTCCTAAAGAGTAGGTTCACTAGATAAGCGAATTTCACACATGTGAATTCAGCCATTTCGCTTGAATTATTCACGATAAGTTTATTTTCACTAAAGTTAAATGATGGAATTAGAAACTTTTTTTTGACAGAATTGACAGACCTCAAACCCCTGCATCACGGGGGGTATACAATTTCCTACGTAGTTTTTCACATCAAATCGTATCGAAGATTACTTGCGATAATCCCAAATTCGCGTTAGTGTCTTCATCGTGACTTCATACGTAGGAGAGAGACGTAATGCTGAACTGCACCTCCAGCAAAACCGTACGGAATTTGGTGATGTCGATCGGAATTTTGACAGCATCGTTCAGTCATGGAGGAGTTCGAGCAGGAACCGTCCCGATTCAAGTTGCCAGCATTCGAGAAGCAGATTTCCAAATCGCGCAGGCAAGTTTGATTGCTGAAATGGAGCAAGAGATTTTGCGTCGCATCAATCAACATCGTGCCAGGAAAGGGTTGTCCGCATTATCTTGGAGTTCGGATATCGCTCATCAAGCGCGATCGCATAGTCGCAATATGGCGAAAAAAATTGTCTCATTTGGGCATCAAGGCTTTTCTGAGCGCTCAAAAGCGATTAACAACTCTATTCAGTCTCAACGCACCGCAGAGAATGTCGCTTGGGTCGCAAGCCGACGTGATCCAGCAGGACAAGCGATCGAAGCTTGGTTGAAAAGCCCGAAACACCTGCAAAATATTGAAGGTAACTTCAGTATGACGGGCATCGGTATTAGTATTAGTTCGAGTGGCGAGTACTATTTCACCCAAGATTTCGCGCAGAAATGATGCTGGTTTTCATCGTGGGTCTAGGTTTCAGTTTGGCTGAACTCGCCAGCATCGTAGTGTAGAATGAGCGCTTGTGTTTAGTGCTTTAGCTTATGCAGCCGCGTGAATTTCAGATCTGCGATCGTGATCTTTCTTCGGAACTTTTACAGCGTTATCGGTCTGCGAGTGCGATCGCAGTGGATACCGAAACGATGGGGCTTCTACCGCACCGCGATCGTCTGTGCTTAGTGCAGATCTGTGATGAAAACGATCAGGTTGCAGTGGTGAGAATTGAGCGGGGACAAAAAGAGGCTCCGAATCTCAAACAACTGTTTGAAGCGGCAGAAATTACGAAGATTTTCCATTTTGCTCGGTTTGATATCACAGCATTGCGATATCACTTAGGAATCGATGTCAATCCGATTTTTTGTACTAAGCTTGCCAGTAAGCTGATTCGCACTTATTCGCCTCGTCATGGGCTGAAAGACTTAGTTCAGGAATTGACAGGAGTAGAACTCGACAAAAGCGCTCAGAGTTCGGATTGGGGCAATGCAATGAACTTATCAGAAGCTCAGTTGCGATACGCTGCCAATGATGTTCGATATTTGATCGAAGCGCGGCAGAAATTGATTGCCATGTTGGAGCGTGAAGAACGGCTGGAGCTGGCAGAAGCTTGTTTTCGATGTTTGCCGACATTTGCTCAGCTCGATATTTTGCAGTATCAGAGTGTATTCGACCATTGAGCAGATGCCGAGGTATCCTAATGGGGGGCAGATTTGCCTCTAAAAATTCTGTTGTTTTGGATGTGGTGTCGTGCTTGACCTAAAGCTAATTCGTGAAAATCCTGATCTCGTGCAGACGAAGCTCAATCAGCGAGGGGGATCTTATGATCTTTCGACGATCGTGTCGCTGGATCAGCAGCGTCGTGAGTTAGAGGTTGAGCGATCGCAGTTGCAGGCGCGCAGTAATGAGGTTGGTAAATTAGTCGGACAGAAGATCAAAGCTGACCCGAAAAGCGATGAGGTTCAGGCATTGCGAGAAGAAGGCAATGCACTCAAAGCAAAACTGAGTGAGTTAGAACCAAGAGAGAAAGCAATTCGAGAACAGATCGAAACTCAATTGCTAGGATTTCCGAATTTGCCGAGTGACACGACTCCGATCGGCAAAGATGAAACGGAAAATGTTGAGGTTCGACGTTGGGGCGACGAGTTCAAACCGTCGATCGCAGTTCTGCCTCATTACGAGATTGCTGAAAAGCTCGGAATTATCAATACTGAACGCGCTACGAAGATTGCTCAGACGCGATTTGTGGTGCTGATGGGTGCAGGTGCGGCATTAGAGCGAGCGTTGATTCAATTTATGCTGAATCAGCAAATTGCCGCAGGCTATGTGGAGATTTTGCCGCCTGTGTTGATCAATTCGCGATCGATGACTGCGACCGGACAGTTGCCGAAGTTCTCAGAAGAGAGCTTCAAATGTGCAGACGATGATTTGTGGCTAGCTCCGACAGCGGAAGTTCCCGTGACCAATTTGTATCGGGATGAGATTCTGTCAGCCGAACAGTTACCGATCTATCACTGTGCTTATACGCCTTGTTTTCGTCGAGAAGCGGGGAGCTATGGTCGAGATACGCGCGGATTGATTCGACTGCATCAATTTAACAAAGTCGAGCTAGTAAAACTGGTGCAGCCTGAGACTTCTGAGCAAGAGCATCAAAGCTTAGTACGAAATGCAGAGGCGATTCTGGAAGCCTTAAAGTTGCCCTATCGCACGATCGAGCTTTGTACAGGAGACTTAGGATTTGGAGCGGCGAAGTGCTTTGATTTAGAGGTTTGGCTGCCGTCTTCGGGCACGTACCGCGAGATTTCTAGCTGCTCGAATTTCAAAGACTTTCAGGCGCGACGCGGGAATATCCGATTTAAAGAAGCGGGGCAAAAAGGTACTCAGTTTGTGCATACGCTGAATGGATCAGGACTCGCGATCGGGCGAACGATGGCGGCAGTCTTGGAGAACTATCAGCAGGCGGATGGAACTGTACGAGTGCCGGATGTCTTGCAGCCTTATTTGGGACGTGAGGTTTTGTAGATCGGATTTAGATTCTTATAGGTGCGATCGCGGTATCGATTAAATCAAGAACATCGCGATCGACTGCCAGATCAAATTTGCGCGCAAAATCAGCCTGACTGTTCATCAACGCTGGAAAATCAGTAGATTGGAGAATCTTAGGATGACCGTTCCGGGTTTGAGAAAAATCAAAATATCGTCTACTATCGTTGCAAAGTTTGAATTTCTGACTGTTGACTAATATTGTTTGAATAAAGCATTCATCAGGAATTGCTACTCCCTTGTAGTAGTCAACGATATCAGGATTGAGTTGAACGTACTGGTGGAGATATTCCACACATGGTCTAGACAGCGTACAAAGAAATGAGCCGCCATAACATACAAAATGTTGGTTGAATGGCGATGAAGTCCTTAAGCCTAACGTAATTCCATAAGAGAAATTTACGCGAAAAAAAGGTTGGAGATAGTTCAAGAGTTTGACGGGCTTAAGCATCTCTTTCTGCCACTCTGCTAGATCGCGGTTCAAAGTTCGATATTTGTAGTGATAGCGAGAATAGCCTTCATTCCTTTTCCACGGGCTGTGCTTTGAGAAAACCTCAAAGTGATGGACAAAACCATCGTAATCAGTGTGAGATAAAGATTTCTCAACTTCAGCAAGCGGTCGGATCGGATAGTCTTGACCGGATAGATTGATCAACCAGCTAAAATCACTTCCAGAAGCGAGTAACCATGCGATCGCATCCAGATAACTCTGGACAATCTCAAAGCTTCCTCTGCCTCCGCGTGATGGAATCAGGTCAACATTCGGTAAATCCTCAAATGTCGATCGCGGCAAATCGCAGTTTGTAAAGTCATGACTGATCAAGATCTGAGCAGTTGGACTCAATGATTTAATGCGGCGAACCAAGCGTTCAACCTGTTCAGGTGATTTATGGGTTTGGAGAAGGTAGCAAACTCTCATCATTTCTAATCCAGCGATAAACGAACTGGAACTTCTGAACTTCCATGAATTGAAGGCTCTCTAGACCGTGTAATTGGCTCCATCGGCTGTACTTTTGGGAAAAACGAATGGGTTTTTGCCAAAGCAATATGGAACAAAAATGCAGGATTACCCAGTAAATAGCGGGTTGCTAGACGCTTAGGCTCCTGGCAGAGACGATATAGCCATTCCAAGCCTAGATTCGAGATCATCGGTGGACAGTTTGGAACAATTCCCGCTAGGCGATCGATGACTGCACCTCCTAGCATCATGACATTCACATTCAACCGCTCCCGATTGAGTTGAATCCAATTCTCTTGAGTAGGCATTCCCATGCCTACGACTAAAATCTTTGGCTTCACGTGATTGATCTGTCTGATGACTTGTTCGTTTTCTTGGGCGTTCTGCATGTCAAAGTAGCCGTGATGACCATTGATGATCACATTGGGATATTGCTGTTTGACTTGCGCGATCGCGGCATTTAAGCATTCAGGCTTCGCGCCTAAGAGGAAAATTGAAAAACCATGTTGGTTGCAGTGAGCTAATACCTTTGGCATCAGAAGACTATAAGAAGCTCGGTATTCCAAAGGTAATTTTACTCCCATCCAGCAAATAGCTTTGAGAATACCCATACTATCGCAATGGGCGATTTCAGCACTTTGGAGAAAGTGATGAAACCAAGGAAGCTGCATTGATAAATTGAAGCTATGCACATTGTAGTTTGCGACAGTTAGCTTCCTTCCTTCGATACAAGCAATATGGATCGCATCGACGATCGCGGAAACTGTCATAAACGTAATTCGTCGTCCTAGTAAATCAACAGTCAAATTCGGAGGACTTTCTAGCTGATACATTTTATTTGCCTAGTTGTATAGATGCTTAGATGAATCCGCCCAATTTCGTCCAATAGCGATTGTAGCTAGCTCAGATTACAAGAGATGCTTCGTCTTCCAAGATGCTCTAGCCGAGTTTAAGTTCCTGAGTTTAAGTTCCTTTGGTAATGAATTCTAATCAGGTGATGAATCTCAATCACAGTCGCCAGACTTGCAACGAATGGTAAGAATCTCTAAATTCTAAGTTCATCTCTCAAAAGTAATAGATATCGATTTTCGACTCTGTGTAGCTGCTTCAGATGCTGGCTTAAGTCATGATTAGCAAGTTGTTCAGCAACTTGCACATAATTTTTCTGTTGTGTAGAGATCAACATAAAACTAAGGTTAATGTGTGAGCTTAGATGACTCTTTCTACCTTTAGAAAGAGTTACATAACGTTTCTTTTGCTTATACCTATAGGCTGTATTGGTTTACTACCTGGAAAGCTTTGTTGCGATTTTTACCAATCAATCTGAATGTTCAGGTTGCATGATGCCAAATGTAGGGAGTTTTCCATGAGTACTTATCCTAGAGTCAGCGTTGTGATTCCAGCTTACAATGTTCGCTCTTATCTTGAAGATGCTCTTATTTCCTTGGAGCACCAATCTTTTCAGGCATTTGAAGCGATCGTAGTCGATGATGGTTCAACTGATGGAACTGCGGACTTAGTTCAGCAATTTTGTCAGCGTGATCCCCGTTTTCGCTTATTGATCAAGCCGAATGGGGGACTGTCATCTGCTCGCAATTATGGGATTCGTCAGGCGCAAGCACAGTATATTGCAATGCTGGATGGTGACGATCGCTATGAGCCAGATAAATTAGCAAATCATGTGGCAAGGCTTGATCGTGATCCCCAGATTGGAGTCGTCTATAGTGCTTCAAAAATCATTCGCGATGATGGACAACAAAGCTGGATGTCTTTGAGCGGAAAGCCGATTTTTTCAGATGCTCTCGTCTCACTATTGTGCAAAAATTTCATCGGAAATGGCTCCAATGCGATGTTTCGTCGGGCTTTAGTCGATGAGGTGGGAGAGTTTGATGAAACATTGCGGAGTTCTGAGGATCTGGATTTCTGGCTCCGAGTTGCAGCAACACGGCGATGGCGATTTTATCGAGAATCTCAGGCTCTTTGTTGTTACCGGGTACGTTCTTCTGGATTGTCTTTTAATGTGGCACAGATGCAGCGATCGCATGAGCAAGTTCTTCAAGCTGCTTACCTGCGATCTCCGGAGCAGATTGAACCTTGGTTGCCAACAGCTTATGCCTATATGTATCGCTTGCTGGCTCGATTAGCGCTGACAGGCGGCGATACAAAGCAGGCTCAGCAGTTGATGCAGCAAGCTTGGGATTGCGATCGATCGATCTTTTATCGAGATCCGCGATCGCTGTTGACGTTACTTGCTGTGAAGTTCGCGCCGATTGCGAAACAACTGATTGAGCGATCTCTGGGTAAGTCACAGCGTTTAGATATTGCAAAATCTATTCAGAGCAGAGAACTATGAAGACAGTCTCATTGCTCAGAGGTGGATTGTGGATTACTTATGCAACGTTTGTGACTCGAATTTTTGTCTTTTTGAGTAATTTGGTCTTGGCGCGATTGCTTCAGCCTTCAGACTTTGGTGTGATTGGGATCGCCTATGTTTTTTGGTCATTTTTCACGCTATTTACTCAAGACACAGCAGGAGCTTTCATTATCTACAAGGGAGTCGATAATCCTAAGTACGTGAATACGACTTACACGATTAGCTTAGGAGTAGGTCTGGGATTAGGTCTGCTCATGGCGATCAGTTCACCTTGGGTTGCGAGCTTTTTTAATGAACCTGCTTTAGTTGGCATCCTGATTGTATTTGCATTCAATTTACTTTTATCTTCTGCGACCTATGTTTATTCGGGCGTAATGACGCGGCGAATGCAGTATCAGGCACTCGCAAATATTAGTCTGGCAAACTCAATCACACGACTACTCTGTACGACTGGGGCGGCTCTATTAGGGTTAGGGTACTGGTCTTTCGTGATTGGAGATACAATTTCCTGGATCGTCAATGCGCTGTTAACGCGGTATTACTCTAGGCATCGATTTCGGCTCCAAATTGATCCTGAAATTCGATCTGAAGTGCTGACGTTTTGCTTCGGTTCAGTGGGCGCAAGTTTGGGATTCTATCTCAGCTTTAATGCGGATAATTTTACGGTCGGAAAAGTATTAGGTAATGCGAGTTTGGGGTACTACAATCTTGCTTATCAGCTATCGATGACACTCTCAGGAATTTCCAGCGCGTTGCTGAACCAATTGGGAATGCCTGTTTTTGCTCAATTACCGATCGACAAACAAGAGAATGCTTTGTTTAAGGTAGTTGAGCAAATTGCTTTTTTGACGGCTCCGATTTATGCGCTGATTTTCTTAATTCTTGATCCCTCAGTTGTGACGCTCATTTTTGGTTCTCAATGGATTCCAATTTGTACCGTGCTACCGGGGTTACTTTTTTATGCTTACTTTCGTGTCGTGAATTCGCCGCTCTATTCTATGCTCGTTGCTAAAGGTCGTCCGGATCTCAATGCTAGAGTCAGCCTTCAAATTGCTCCGCTTGCAGTTCTGAGCTTTATTGCAGGTGCTTATCAAGGGGGGATTATTGGCGTAAGCATAGCTGTGGCAGCGGTACTTGGAATTCTTTGGACACTTTATTACTGGTGGATTGCTTGCAAGCATCTCCATTGGTCAATGAGTCGCTTTCTTCGCCCTTGCTTTATCCCGATTCTGCTGAGTATTCCAGGGCTGGCAATTTCATTTCATCTGCCTTTCATAGTTAAGCCATTTACTTTTCTATTTGCGTATCTTGTCTGTATTCGGGTTGTCGCTCCTCAGCAAATCGTTCAATATCAAGCATTAATTCATAAACTATACGATCGCTTATTTCACTAACTTAAGCACAATGAAGAAGATTATTTTTCTGATGCCTTATTTTGGTTGTTTTCCTGAATGGTTTGATTTGTATCTCGAATCATGCCGCTGGAATCCAACGATCGATTGGCTTTTCTTTACAGATTGTGGAGTTCCCGAAAATGCTCCAGCAAACGTGCGATTTATTCAAATGAGCTTTCAAGCCTATCAACAGCTTGTTTGCGATCGCTTAAATATTAGTTTTCAAACTCATTCTGCCTATACCGTGTGTAATCTTCGTCCTGCGTATGGCTTGATTCATCAGGAGCATATTGCTGGATATGATTACTTTGGCTTTGGGGATATTGATGTCATTTATGGCAATCTCCGAGCTTTTTATACAGATGCAGTGCTTAACTACAATACGATTTCGACGCACAGCGATCGAGTTTCTGGGCATCTATTTTTGATCAAGAATAATGAGTATTGGGTGAATGCTTTTCGCAGGATACCGGATTGGCAAAACCTGATGAGTCAGCCGATCAATGTGCCGATGGATGAGGGTTACTTTACAAAGCAATTGCTTGGGCGCAAACGGCTGCCCAGTTTCTTACGCCGTTTGTGGGGAATTGTTGACCCGGATAAGCGTCACCATCTGTTTCAAGAGCGCTTTAGTACGGTCTTATCTGATCGACCTTGGATGAATGGAACGTATGATTATCCGACTCAGTGGTTTTGGCATCGAGGCAAATTAACGGTCGAAACGGGTGAAGAGTTAATGTACTTACATTTTATGAATTGGAAATCCAGCCGATACTTGCGAAAACGGTATGGTGAGCAAGCTGCTTGGGAAAAGCTCTCTCAACTGGTTGACCCAAACTTAACGGATTTGAGCCAAGGCTTTTGTATTAGCCCGTTGGGATTTACTCCGATTGAATCGACAGCCCTTATTGCGATCGCACTTTAAAACAATGGTGATACATCATCTTCTCGTCACAGGTGAATCGATATTTCTCGATCGGCATCAATGTCTATTCAAAGCCTTATCGAGTCATTTTGAGCAGCTTAGTTTTTCTCCGAGGCAGAGCGAATGGTATGAAGCCAGACTACCTAGAACACTCTTGAAAAGTCTACTAACACTAAGGACAGGCTCTTTAAGCAAAGCAAATGCAGTTTTTCAGAAAAACAGCACTGCATTTATTCTCAAATCACGACGCACTGAGCGAACGATTCAACGCTTACAGCCAAAGCCTGATTTTGTACTCCAGATCTTCGGAACGTATAGTCCGGTTTGGGATGCTGGCAATATTCCCTATGCCATGTTTCTCGACTACACTGCGGCGCTTGCTGAGCGAAATTGGTCTAGCTGGGCAACATTTTTAAGCGATCGCACCAGAACTGCTTGGTTTGAGTGCGAACGGTCAGCCTACAGCCGAGCCGAGCATATCTTTAGCATGAGCCAAGTTGTGAAAACATCGCTGATTGAAGAGTATGGAATTCCTGAACATAAAGTCACAGTCGTCGGTTCGTCAGGCGATTTTCAAGTTCCTGATGTCCGAGAAAAAGCGATCGGAAGTCAGCAAATTCTCTTTAATGGATCTGATTTTGAGCGCAAGGGTGGAGATTTAGTCCTCGCTGCTTTTCGCCAGGTTAGGAAAGCTTTGCCAAACTCGAAGCTTGTTGTGATTGGTCGAAAACTATCAATTGAGGAACCCGGAGTTGAGAATCCAGGACATATTGCCGATCGTGCAGAAATTCGTCGATTATTTCTGCACACAGATTTAGTCGTTGCTCCCGCTTACTGTGATCCCTTCCCAACTTTTTTGATGGAAGCTATGAACTATGGTATTCCCTGTGTTGTGTCCAATCGAGACGGAATGCCCGAAATTGTCGATCACGAAATCAATGGCATTGTGCTTCAGCATTTGACTTCTGAGCATTTAGCAAAGCATCTGATTGATCTGCTCACAAATCCTGCTGTGCTTTTCTCAATGTCTCAAGCAGCGCAGATGAAAGTTCGGACTCAATTGAACTGGAATGCGATCGCGAAAACCATAGCACAGACTCTAAAATCTGAGGCATATGATTATGTTTAACTTTGGCTTTGTCGTAGAACACATGCTAGGGCATGTCACACACTATCAAAATCTAAAACACTGGGTTGCACAAGATAGCACTGTACACCCGATTTGGATGCCGATCGAGGCGGGAAAAAATGATCTATGGAAACATCTGCCGATGATTCGTAACAACTGGTCGCTCCAGTCTAGTCTTCGTGCCCGTGATGCGATTCGAGCGGCTCAGCCTTTAGATGCCCTATTTTTGCATACTCAAACCGTATCTTTATTCGCATCTTCATTTGCACAGCAGATTCCAACCATTATTTCTACAGATGCTACACCGCTCAACTATGACACTGTTGCCGCAGGATATCAGCATAAAGTTGGGGGACATTCCTTACTAGAACGTCAGAAATTTTTGTGGAATCGCCATTCTTATCATGCTGCTACTGCTCTGATTACATTCTGTCACTGGGCAAAAGACTCTCTGATCAAAGATTATGATGTACCTGCTGAGAAAGTCACCGTGATCTCATCCGGGATCGATTTAGAACAATGGCATTTTCAGCGAAATCAAACGATCGATAGTCCTGTACGTTTGCTATTTGTAGGAGGAGATTTTGCTCGCAAAGGAGGACATACACTGATTGAAGCTTTTCGCAGTGGGCTGGAGGGTTGCACGCTAGATATTGTCACCCAGGATGCACAAGTTGCTGAGGATCTATCAGGCGTTGAGCGAGTCAAGGTCTATCAGAATTTGGGGGCGAATAGTTCAAAACTCAAGGAATTGTATGCTAAAGCAGATATGTTTGTCTTGCCGACTCAGGCTGACTGCTATCCCAATGTAATTATGGAAGCGATGGCGGCAGGCTTACCGATTATTACCACTGATGTTGGCGCGATCGGTGAACAGGTAGAAAACGGAGTGAATGGACTGCTTGTGCCGATCTCAGATGTCAGTGCTTTGGTGACGGCACTTAAGGTTTTGATTGATGATCCATTGAAACGACGAGCGATGTCGATCGCGAGTCGTCAGCTAGCAATAGAACGATTTGATGGTCGCCGCAACTATAACCAGATTTTAGCCTTAATGAAAAATTTAACTCAGGAGCATCAAGCTTCTAAACGGTTGTCTTCTCCAAAAAATCTCTTGGTGCGTTTCTAATTATGGTGGTCAATCATTTAGCAAGTTCTTCTGAAATTCAGGTTAAGCAGCGAGTTAGAGTAAAGCCCGATGTTGCAATTTTTTTGCGAGGGCTATATGGTGGCGGTGCTGAAAAAGCAATGCTGAATCTTGCTCGTGGATTTATCGATCGTGGATTACAAGTTGATCTCGTGCTTGCTAGAGCCGCGGGAGTGTATTTAGAACAAGTTCAGCCTGAGATTCGCGTTGTGGATCTCAAAGCAGAATGGATGCCATCCAGTTTGCCAAAACTCACTCGCTATCTCCAACAAACTCATCCCGCGACAATGCTTGCCGCTTTACATTACCCCTGTGAAATTGCTTTGTGGGCAAAACGTTTAGCAAGAGTTTCAACTCGCATCATTGTGTCCGAGCATAATCATCTTTCGCTTGAAGCACAGCGCATTCCTCAACGATCGGTGCAATTCACTCCGACTGCTGCGAGACTATTTTATCCTTGGGCAGATGGAATCGTTGCCGTTTCGCAAGGCGTTGCAGACGATCTCGCTAAGATTACTCGACTCAATCGCGATCGCATTCAAGTCGTCTACAATCCGATCGTGTTACCTGAATTGTTCACGCAAGCACAAGAACCTGTGACACATCCTTGGTTTAAGCCTGATCAACCTCCTGTCGTTCTAGCGGTAGGTCGGCTCTATCCACAAAAAGATTTTTCGACCTTGATTCATGCCTTTGCTCAAGTTCGACGGATTCGACCGGCTCGGCTTGTGATTCTGGGGGATGGTCCTGAACGAGAGCGTCTGACCACGTTAGTAGAAGAACTGGGATTAACCGAGGATGTCGCTTTACTGGGGTTTTTACAAAATCCCTATGCATATATGGCAAAAGCGGCTGTGTTTGTGCTGTCTTCTGCTTGGGAAGGATTAGGCAATGTTTTAGTAGAAGCGTTGGCAGTTGGAACGCCTGTGGTTTCGACAAACTGCGAGAGTGGCCCGGCTGAGATTTTAGCGCAAGGAAAGTATGGTGTGCTGACTCCAGTGGGAGACGATTCCGCGATCGCATCAGCAATCATTCAGACCCTATCAAGCCCGGCTCGACAGGTTGATCCCCAATGGTTGAAGCAGTTCACATTAGAAACTTGTACGCAACAGTATTTAGACGTTTTGGGTATTTGTGATTATTCTTCACCCACAAAAACAGTATGAAATTCAATAGTACCTTGTATCAAACCACAGCACAGCTAGTCGGTCAGTTGCCAAAAGGTCGATCGAAGGCGTTAGGCGCTTTATTTTCGCTTTGGAATAGTCATCCGAGCTGGGATCCTTGGCTGCTCAAAGATGGAGATATCTATCGACTTTTTTACTTGTTAGGCTCGAGTAAATCGGGACCTTGGTGGCTAGAAGGCAAAATATGCGGTGCAATTTCAACGGACTTAGAACAATGGCAAGACTTGGGAACTGTGCTAGAAGTCAGCCCTGAGCATTCCTGGGAAGCTGGAAGAATGCTGGCGGGTTGCGCGCTCAAAGAAAATGGGATCTACTATCTTTTTTATTCAGCCGCCGGAGAGGGTGCTGAGATTATGAATGAAGGGATTGGGTTAGCGACTTCAGGTGATGGCATACACTGGCAACGTAGCCCTCGCGAATTGGTGAAACCCGATGCGAATCATCGTTGGTACGGACAGTATAAGCGAAGCCTAGGAGGTTGTGACTATGATCATTATCAGTGGCGCGATCCCTATGTGGTGAAAGATGAGCAGACTGGGCTTTACTATATGTTTATCTGTGCTTATCGCAAAGAAGGCGGGAAAGGTGCATATCGAGGATGTGTTGGCTTAGCTGTTGCTGATCGCATTGATGGATCGTATGAACTGCTGCCGCCTGCGGCAACTCCTACGATCGAGGGAACTCAAGAGTCTCCTTTTTATGAAATGGAGCGTCCGCAAGTCATTTATAGAAACGGTCAGTATCATCTGTTTTTCTCTTGCTGGACAACTTGGTTAAATCCTAAGTGGTTGGGCACGGTCGATCGCGCACAAATTACCGATTCTTCGCTGTACTGGTATGTTGCTGATCAGATTACAGGACCTTATCGCCCTGTTAGCCAGACTCCAGTTGTGAGCGGAAGTTCTCGATCGGGAATTTATGGAACGAACTTTTTTTCGGCTCCAGATGCGCCGGATGAATTTATTGCTTATGGTTGGTACTGCAAACGCATGACACTAGCCATTTCCCCGTTTGTTCGGGTCATATGGAATCAAGATTCGATCCGCTTGTCGATCTAACCTTCTCCAGATATCTGCTCCCAACTCGTCAAATTTGCCTGATGGGGTTGTACTTCATGCAAGACAGCCCCTAACCAAACGAAAAAGAACCAGAGATTAACTGCCATCCAACTGAGCGGAGTGGCATTACAAGAGATGTAGAGTGCAATCAAACTAGCAAATGCCCATTTACAGCCAAAATGACCGTTTACTGCTGGCGTATAAGTTGCGAAAAGCGTCAGAATCATTGCAGCGATCAAAGCAATGAAGCCGAAAATTCCGTTTAGATAAAGCACAGCCGCATAAGTCGAGAAGGAGCCAAGACCAATATAGCTATCTTCATATAAATGCGCTCTCCCTCGAATGACTCCCCACCCGATCCAGGGCGATTCTTGCCAAGCTTCGAGTGTTTTGCGAACGACCAAAGCTCGTTCTTGCGAAGAGTTTGCGCGAGCTTGCGTAAATCCTTCCATTGGCTTGCGGAAGAGTTCTTCGATCGTGAGTCCCCAAATACTAGACATCATTAGCGTCAGAGCCGTACTCCAGAGCGACAACTGGCGAAATAATCCATTTTCAAAGCAGGTTCCGATAAACAGCGCGATCGGTAAACACAGCCATGCGCTCCGACTGGCGCTCACAATTAATGCTGCAACCGCACCGAGTAAGGCGACATAGCGAAGTCGGCGATCGCGTTCGCCTAAACAAATCAAAAAGCATAAAACAGCGCAGAGTCCCAGAATGGGAGGATCAGGCGTATACAGAACTGTTCTGGGTAATGGAATACCTAAAAAGCTTGAAAAATGAGCAAACATTACTCGCAAACTTCCTTTGTCGCCTGGCAGAATGCGTGCAAGTGGCGGCAGATAACCGTTCCCGCCAATTCTGAGGAACAGCATAGCAATTTGAATCGCGATCGCAACCAAATAGCCCGAAGACATCCAAGCGATCGCTCTAGTGACAACCTCAACGCGGACTTGGCTAAAAAATGGTAATGCTAGACAGGCAAAAATCAAAAAATAGCTTTTGAGAAAAGTGACAACGGCTGCTGCTGCCACTTGTAGGTTAAAGCCCATCTCGTTGATCCCCAAGGCTGCTGTCCAAAGCATCACGATCGACATCGCTAACCAAGACCAAACATACACTGGAAAAGGTCTTTGAATGAGTTGATCCCAGCTAAAGTGAATTGCGAATAAGGTTAAGACAACAGCAGGATAAAAGAGCGGCTGAATTCCCATTAACCACCACAGTGGAGTCAGGATAATTGTCCAATAGATGATGCGCTCTGAACGTGATAAAGCATAAATCTGATGTTGGAGTTTGAGGAGCATCTCTCTCTACTGCACGCAATTTCTGAGGTACGTTAGCTTTAAATTCACTCTCGGACATCAATCGATCGGTAGAGAGAACTGACAGGTAACGCTAATTTAGTTCTACCTATTTATGTATTTGCAATTGATCGAAGGTGAATAAAATGTAGCTTGAATTCCTCATACCCGCAGTTGTTTAGGAGCGGTCTGAATGAAAAAAATAGCGCTCATTGCTTCTAGACATTGGAAGGCTTTGCTTGGTCTGAATGCAGTTGTAATATTAGGGACTATAGGAGCGATGTTGACCACTCCTAAGGTTTGGACTGCTCAGGCGCAACTGATTCTGCCTTCCTCGAATGGAGGCAACCTTGATGCCAACTTGGGAACTTTAGGGTCTTACCGTAACAGTGATCCGAGCTTTTCACCTCAAGTCAATCCCCTGAAAATTCAAGAGGCGATTCTCACCAGTGATGCGATTCTTGAAAAGGCTTGGGCAGCTGATCCTGAGAGAGATGCAGCGAATAAACCTCGCAATTATGGACAATTCTTTGAAGTGACTTCGCTCGAACAAACGAGCGTCATGCTGCTCTCTGTCACTGGCTCAAGTCCCGATATCGCCAAGCAGCGCGCGGATGCAATTCTCAATGCCTATCGGCAGCGTCTGAGCGAGCTTCGTCAGGCGAATAACAATACACGCGATGGCTTTAGCCAGAAACAGCTTGAACAAGCGCAACGCAGATTAACTGAAGCGCAGACTGCTCTAGCACAATTCAAACAATCGACAGGATTGGTAAATAACGAAGAACAAACGAAAGGGCTAGTTGGAACGATCAATACTTTAGAAGCGGCCCAGGCCCAGGTTCAGGCGGAATCTCAAGCGGCTCGCGATCGCGCAAATACTCTCGCGACCCGATTAAATCTTTCGCCTACTGATGCAGTTCAAGCCTTAGGATTAGACCAAAACGAAGATTATAAAGAGCTTCGCAGTAAGCTCACTGAAGTTGAGTCTACGCTGGGCAAATTGCGATCGACATTCACAGATCGCAGCCCTCAAGTACAAAGAGCGATCGTAGAGCGGGACACTTTGCGGAACCAGCTTCAGCAGTATGTTGGGCAAGCCGCAGGTCGAATTTCTGCCAATACAGATTTTACAACTGGGGCGGAAGGACGGAATACCCTAATTGAGCAATTAGTGTTAGCTGAAACGAATGCGAATGGACAACAACGACAAGCAGAACAACTCCAGCAACAAATTGATCAGCGGCAAAAAATTCTCAATCAATTGCCTGCAAATCAAGCAAAACTCAATACTTTACAGCGACAGGCAGATGTTGCGGAAGGAGTTTATAAAGGGCTAGTTGCACAGACACAACAATCAAATATTGATGCTTTTAATGCGTATCCAAATATTCAGGAGTTAAACGCACCCTTTGTTGATGCTAAACCATCGAGTCCAAAGAAATCTCTGATGGCAATTAATGCGCTTCTTGCTTCTGTCATTGGGAGCATTGCACTAATATTGTTGCTCGAAGCTCGCAATCCATTGCTGACTCCCAAAGATTTGCAGGCTCTAAAATTTTCGCTTGTTGCTCGTATTCCCAAACTAAAGCGACTGGCAATAGAGCCGAATTCAAGCTTTGAAGGTGAGATCGAGTTTCAGCGAGTAGCGTCAGCGATTAGTCTTCAACCGCTGAAAGGGATACGACTGTTAATTGCAAGTGCGATAACGGGTGAGGGAAAAACGACAGTAGCACTGCAACTTGCTCATGCTTTAACCGAACTCGGATTTCGAGTGCTGCTGGTTGACGGAGATTTTCGTAAAGCTCAGTTAAGTCATCAACTTGGTTACTTGAGCGATCGCTCAGTTGGAGATCAAGTCATTTCGTTGCAACCTAATCTCGATTTTGTGCCAACGATGCCTCAGACTGGCAAGATTGTCGATTTAGTCAAACGGGGACGATTTGAACGTTACTTGGCAGTGGCGGAATCTCAGAAAGACTATGATTATGTATTAGTAGACAGCGCTCCAGTCAGCTCAACCAGTGAAACTGCACTAATGGCTGCGATCGTGCCTTATGTTCTTTTTGTCGTTCGCCCAGGAATTAGCGCTCGAAATGTTGTGAATAATAGTTTAGAGCAGTTAACGCAACACCATGCTAAACTGCTAGGCTTGGTGATCAATGGTGTCGAAGTTCAAGGTCATGCCTATTCGTATCACTCTAATCATGATGATCCTCGCCCATATCGATTATCAAATTGATTCTTTTCAGCAGTCTACTCAAAGCGTCAGTCTCATGAGCCAAAACCAGAACATCGCGACTGTCGATTGGAGTAAGAGCCAGGCAGCGAGTACGAATTTGGGTTATGGCTTAAATGCGTATCAAGGGTTTCGACCTGAGAGTTTTAGCACTTCGGCTTATCAAAGTAATATGTCTGTGATGAATCCGGGTTTGATTCGGTTTCATAATAGCAGCATGTTGCAAGACTCTAGCACACCGGATGGGCTGATCGATACGGCTCGTCGAGTTTGGGATGCGAAGAAAGTAAAAGCTGCTTTAGTGGCTTCATTTTCGTCTTTTAAGCGGGAACAACCGCAACGGATGATTAATATTCCGACTTGGCCAGATTGGATGGATGCGGATCGGGACGGATTTCTCGATCGCAATCAGTTTGATAACTATGCAAAGCTGTGCGCTGATTTGGTCAAAATTGTCAACCAAGATGCTCAATTGAAAGTGCAGTATTGGGAAGTGACGAATGAAAAGGATGATCACTACTTTACTCAGTTCTATACAGAGAGTGGCTGGGGTGGGTTGAAGGATGCAGCGAAGCCCGATCGCGTCAATGAACTGGTCACGATTTATAACAAAACTGCGATCGCGATGAAACAAGCAGATCCGACGATTCAAGTAGGCGGGATCGGTCTAGCACGCCCCGATCTGCAACCGTTTTATGTTCCGTTCATCAAGGGAACTGCAAATCATCTTGATTTTTTTACTTATCACTTTTACGCAACGGGAAGTGCTTCTACCTCAGACCAAGATGTGTTTCAGACCACTCGCGCGATTGGCGACTACACTCGCACGATTGTACAAACGCTGCAAAATGCAAGCCCAAATCGCACGATTCCAGCCATATTGGGTGAATATAACATTAGCTGGACATGGGAAACTCGCGATCCCCGCATGATCAATCATAAAGGGGTTGTGTTTGATGCGTTAACGATGGTCAGTGCCCTCTCAAATGGTGCGACTGCAACCTTAACTTGGAACGAGAAAGATGGCGTTTACGGCAAAATGGACGACAGCAGCCAGATGCGTCTGGGAGGCAAATTCTTACAATTGTTGAATCAATTCATGATTGGCGATCGCGTCTCGACAAAAACTGCTCCTGACAGCGCTATTACGACTTTTGCTGTGAATAATGCTGCTTTGGGATACAAGTCTTACTTGCTGATTAACTCCTCAAATGATTTGCAGCAAGTTCAACTCGATTTTGCCGGATGGCAGCCCACTCAATCGACGTTAGAGACATATACGATCTCGGCTTCAGGCTATCTCAACAAAACTGTTAACTGGTCGGAACTTAACAGTGGATTTGCGATGTCTGCTAGCTCTGTGATGTTATTCACATTTACACAATAATGCGATCGCATTATTTTGAGTTGCTATTTTGATTTGCGCTTTGACTTTGGAGGCGTGCGATGTTCGCCAAAGTATTTCTCGCTGCGATAGCGTAGCCAGACTCTCAGAACTTGCGGAATTTTCTCTTTCTGCTCTTTCGTCAACGTGTTGTAAAGTGCCAAGGCACGTTCTCGCTCTCCTCGACAAGCAGCATTATTATGAGCATCCCAATAGCTACGAGCGACCCGAATTCGGCGACAGACTTCTTTGATCAATGCCTCGCCAGTTAAAGGCTCTTCTTGCTTTGCCATCTTTTTTGATCAGAATTTACTCTAATCATTCTAGTAGGAATGAAGTCGAATCCCCCCACTCCCTACTCCCCACCTATGCAATATTTACCTTAAACTGCCCAGGAGTATTAATCTTGATAATGCCTCCAAATGCACAGTTACAGATTGCCGTGTTCGGGAGAGCAGGGATTTTGCCGATTTTTACTTTAATCGCACCAGGTGACCAAGGGCTTACAATTGCGGGGATACAAGGCATGGGTGTCAGGACTCCAAAAGCAGCAGCAGTTGCAGCAGCGACGGCTGGATTTGCGATCGAACTACACATGGCAAACGGCAAAATATTCGCCATTGGAATATTATCGAAAATTGTTGCGGCGAGCATTCCATTCACGAGCACAGGAGCACCTTTGGGAATCACAATTAAAGTACTTGGCGCGGCTCCAAATGAACATTGTAAGGAAGCTCCCATACACACTTGTAATGGCATTCGCGATCGCTCTCTAATTCAGATTAATGACTGGGGCAGAAACCGTAACGGTTGCATCTCCTTTTACAGTTGTCGAGATACCTTTGACATTCACCATTCCAGTTGCCTGAATGGTAATACCAGCCGCCGCAATTTCGATTTTATTTCCTCCCATTTTAATGCTGATGCCTGAGTTGGAAATTTTGATTTCACTTCCCCCGACCTTGAGTGAAATGTTTTGCATTGCACTAATGTTTAAGTCGCCAGTCGAACTCATCGTAATTTTTTTCGTTTGATCTTCAAATTTTAGAGAGTTCGAGCCAGGAGTTTTAATTTCAATCTGCTTGTTTTGCTCATCTAAACAAACTTCGTTCCCACTGTTTGTTTTCAGCGTGACTTGCTTATCTTTGTCATCGAAGTGTAAGAGATGTCCAGTACTGCTTTTGATTTGAACTCCCTTGTTACTACTCCCCTTATCTTCTTCAACAAACTGTAATTCATGACCGACTCTTGTCTTAAAGGTTCTGAGTCGAACTTTTCCATCTGCAACTGAATCATCTACTGATGTCGGAGGAGCATCTGTCCCATTCCAAACTCCACCAATGACAAATGGACGGTGAATATCTCCATGCTCAAATCCGACTAGCACTTCATCATTGACTTCAGGTAAGCAATCGAAACCGCGATTTGTTCCGGCTCCAAGACTGATGACTCGCGCCCAGTTACTTTCATGTGCTTCTGTCAGAGTCGGAAATTTAACTCGAACTCGTCCCCATTTTTTTGGATCTTTATTGTTTGTCACCTTTGCGATCATCAATGTTTGTCCTGGCTGGAGTGGAGTCGTTGCACTGAGCATTGATAGTAAGTCATTGCCTCGCAATCCACGAACACTAAATTCTGTTTGATAGACTCGCTCTTGAAAGACATGGCGGGTTTCCGTAATGTAATAATCGCCGCTATATTTGCCCATGTCTGCTAGTTTGGCGACTCTTCCGGGTCGTATTGCAGGATTGCCTTCTGCTTTCGCATCTGCATGAACGAGTTCGCCTCCCAATTCATCGACGAGAGCTTGTGCGATTTTCTCTGCTTCGGCAGTCGAATTGACAGGTTGGTCAACGACAATGAGCTTGGGTTGTGTGTTGAAACTGGTGCTTGCAGCATTGCGATCGCCTGCTGCAATCGAAGTTAATGCAGTGGGTGAGTTTTTTGTGGCGACGATCGCTTCTTTTCTCTGATAGTCCCAACCGCGCACTTCAACGGAGCTAACTTGGTCAGCGCTACTGACGCGAACTCGAAAACTGTTGAGATCTAAGAGCCATTTTAGAGTTAAAGTACTGTCTGACCTTGGTTTGCGACAGTTTAGTTTGCCATCTTGAACGTATAGTTCAAAGCCATTTCGTGCAGCCCGTTCTCGTAGAAACTGCATGTGAGTTTGATTTTCCTGAAACACATAATCATGAGCAATTGAAGTGCTGTCGATTGTGCCGAGTGTCAGTCCTGCACTTTGAGCGACTCTGCTGATAATGTCGCTATCTGTCATGTTTTGAAAGGATTGACTATGGCGACCGCGATGAAGTCGATGCGAAATATCATAGCCGCGAATGATGATCGGAGCTTGGGCATCGCTACTAAACTGAGTTTCGATCGCAGTAATTTCACCATCGATCACATATCCTTGCTCTGCTTGATGGTATTCCTGTGCTGCTGTGCTGCTTTCGACGAATCCGATTTTGATCGATTTCCCGATCGCGAATTTCGATTCGTGTTGCCACATTGCATCTTGTGATCGCCCTGGCTGACTTGTGTTTTTGATCGTCAGTGTGAACATACTAGGTAAGTGCAGACTTTCTTCGACTACGACCTGCACAATGTCATCTAGCAATGCAGCAGGCGCATCTTGACCATCGATCTTCAGCAAAACTTGAGAGACATATGGAACAGCAGGCATGGCTTTTCAGAGTGTAAGAAAAGATACTGATATATCTTACGCGCAGTTTTGATTATCGCGATCGCTGTTGGCGAGTATCTCTGGTTCGCTGAGATGAGGAGTTGGAGGCGGACATCCCAGGTGTTGTCGTTGTGGCATCGATTTCTTCTAGCGTTAAATCGACGACAGCGCGAACAGGAGTGCCATCTGCGAGAAACATTGTCAGTTTATATCGGAGGCTTTTGACGAAGCAGCGGAGGTATTCTTGGCTACCCCAGGTAAATAGATAAATGGGTGGACGAGCTTCTGAGGGTAAAAAGGCGACGGCGGCTCTAAATTTAGAAATGTGAGCATCGACGACATTGGCTCCTGTTTCGTAGGTATCGAAGATGATGTTGCCGATCGACAAGCTGTAAGGTTCAGGGTAGGCAAAGCTGATTTTAGGGATTCCAGTTCCGGTGCGTGCGCCTTCAGATGAGTTGAGTTGTAGCGATCGACTAAAATCGAGTTGTGTCGGATTGAACATGAATTCGATCGTTTCGCCGCCATTTTGGGCGATCAGTTGAGCTTTAATTGGGGAGTTCAGTGACATGGGTTATTGACTGTGATTAGAGACGACTAGAGTAGTTGGAGCCACGCCGCTCCCGTTCGATTTCTAAACGTTGGCGCAGTAAGAGATAAACTTCTTGAGCGAGATAATCGAGATAATCAATTACTTCTGTTTCGCTTTCTGAGGTCGAGAGTTCGATGTAATCTGGCTCTTTCTTTTGGATCGTGGGTTGTGGTTGTGAGATTTCCGCAGTGCGTTGAATTCGAGGTAGGGAGTGCTCTATTGGTTTAGGCTTCTCAGCGATGCTTTGTACTAGATCTTCTAAGCTTGACCAAGAGGAATCTATTGTTTGGCTTGATTTTGAGGTGTGCTGTGGGTAAGCATCCTGTTTGGGCTGAAGATCAGGGGTTGGATTAAGCGATCGCAAGACGGATAATTCTTGGAGAACTGTCGGAATCACGGGTAATGATGAGTTTAGCGATCGTGAGATGAGTTCGGGCTGAGTATTTTCAGAGGATGTCACTAGTTCTGAAGGAATTGTAGAGGCGGAAGAATGATTAGAGTGATTCTGAGCAGGTGTAATTGAATCTTCAGAGGAGCGAGCAGCTTTTCTCTGAATGGAGTTAGAGGGAGATTCGACGGAAGATTCTGGTGTTACGAGTTGTTGGAAGGGTTCAGAAATTTGCTGAAAGTCTTGTTGAGCTATTCCGCTAGAAGCTTTTTCAGAAGGATCTAGGTTTTGAGATGAATTAGAGAAAATTTCTGAGTTTGAAGAACGGTTGAGATCCGTGTGCTCAGACGATGAGACAGGAAAGATTTGTCGATCGCTCAAGTTTTCTGAAACCTGACCATCAAATTCAGACAGCAACATGTCTGAATTCATGGATCTTTGAATACTTGAAAAATTTTCTGAATGAGCAAGATGATTCGACTCACTAGCCTGACCATCAAATTCAGACATGTCGCTGTTTGAATTCATGGATCTTTGAATACTTGAAAAATTTTCTGAATGAGCAAGATGATTCGACTCACTAGCCTGACCATCAAATTCAGACATGTCGCTGTTTGAATTCATGGATCTTTGAATACTTGAAAAATTTTCTGAATGAGCAAGATGATTCGATTCACTGCCCGGATTTCTAGAAGACTTAAGATTGATCTCGGAAGGCTCAGAAATTGGCTCTGCATTTGCAAGCTGTGGTGAATGAGTGGCTGAAGAAGCTAAATCGATCGAACCGTCTGATTTTTGCTGAATGATAGCTTGAGAGTTTTCAGAATATGTTTGAGCAGCATCGCTATCCGAATCTATAG